>JACCDH010973257.1_pt1 | contig 103168 bp, 100 predicted proteins | sample 7442481 | NCBI WGS metagenome assembly JACCDH01 (sample SAMN15323433, study PRJNA562643) | freshwater metagenome | isolation source: river surface water | place: USA:Blue River Watershed | collected 2017-08-15 | reverse complement strand
TTGATGCGCAGGAATCGTTCCATAATATCCACAATTTTGCGTGCCTCCAGGTCGGCAGCGGCAAAACGCTCCTGATTATCTGCTGCTTCGGCGGCAGCTGCTTTTACAAGTGCCACCAGTTCTGTGATGGATGACATCCCCTACTTTGCGCACCATAAATTACAGACGCCCCTTTCGCAGTTGTTTGAGATACTCTTTTGCGGCCGGTTCATCGCTTGATGTAAGATAGCTGCACAAGAGGGCATCAGTTGTTGTTAGTCGAGCCCCAATGGCCTTGAGATGCTCAAACACATAGGTATTATCTCGCTCTTGATTTCCAACTGCATCCACCGGTACCAGCACATCGTATGATAAGGAGTGAAAATCGGAGACTGATTTATTGATGCACCACTGTATTTCCATGCCTGTTAGAACAACTGTATTTACGCCGAGTTCACATAGGCGCGGCAACAACTGTGTAGTTGCCATCGAGTACGTATCTTTCTCATAGATAAGGTCGATATGTTGCATGTCAATATCGTCACAGGTCTTACCGAGCTTATGAGGTATAAATTCGGAAATAGCAGAGAACGTGAACGCAGGTATATGCTGTTTCATATGAATGAGCTTATTGACATTTCGGATGATTGTAGGCCGATTGACAAGGTGCGGTACAGAACGGCGCTGCAAATCACATATTAGCAGAGCAGTTCTTTTGACTGTATTCATTACATTGGCCTCATAAATTTAGTCGGATTACGCGCCCTTTTTGAACGAGTAGATACCAAAGTTCGCAGGGTTCAGATAATCCGACATGATACCGTCGCCACCGTTCGGTGAGAAGTAATTGACGGCAATCATCTGTGCCCCACTTTGGAGCATCTGCTGTAGATTTGTATCCGAAAATAAATCAGAATTATCTGTACTCTGGCCACCCGTTGTTGGCTGAATGATAGTGAGACCCGCCTGTGCAAGAGACAGCTGCGGCCCACCCAATGTACAGTTCGGCTGGTTAATAGTGGAAATTGTGGTTAAACTCCCTGGTTCGAAGAATAACGTACTTGGCTGCTGCTCCAAGGCATTCGTGACCTCACCGAGGCGTGATGCTAAGAACGGCTGAATGAACGCGGCATACGTGTTGATATTTGGTAGACTGTTATAGCCCGTCTGTATATCTGGTATCACCATCACGAAGCATTTCGACATGAACTCGCGTACCGGTGCACTACAGAGCTGTTTCTGATTCAGTGTTCTGTTCCATTCAGGGCTCATGGAATGTTCACCGATGGCGGCTTTCACAATATCACCCAGCTTGTTGAGGTAATCAGTCGTCATGGCGCCGTGCAGTTTCAGTACCAAGAAGAACGGGTCGCTATTCTGCTTGGATACAGGGCCATCAAACGCGGCATGGAGAGCCGCATTGATGATATCGGCAGCGGGCATACGATTGCGTGTAAGATGACGCCAGTTACTGTAGCGCCCAACACCCTTATCTAGACCGTTGTTGCGCCACCAGTTCTGTGTACCCCATTCTGTTGTATCCGTCATACAGCATACCACTGGTAGAGTATTGTTGGCCGGGTCGGGCCAGATATCAAGTACTATAGCGCGTGCACCAGCTTCCACTTGAATGCGCGCGGCATCAGGGCTCGCTGTACCAATCCACGGGTTCAGCAGTTTGATATTCTCTGTAAATATGCCACCGAAGCCTGCGGTGGCGATGGCGAACTGATTCATGGGGGTTTTATCATCGATATTGTTTGCAGCCATGTAGTCCTGCAGTGACTTGCGGCCGTTCTGAATGGCCTCATAATCGGTAGAGGCCCAGCCCTTTGGCGGGACAGGAGCGACTGTGGTATTTGTCATAACAGCAATCACACACGATACAATAATAACGACCAAAAATGCGATTAGAAACTGAAAGCTAATCACGATAGCTGGGTTATTGACAGGCGGGTTAAAATCAAACCAACCGGGCATGTCCTCTATTGTTTGTGTTTTATTCTAGTAGCGCCTTGAATGCGCTCAGTGATAGGACGCTAGCACCGTACTCTGCTGCCTTTGCGGCCTTGCCTGTGGTTGGTGTGGGGCCATCGGGGTGGACGAGATGCGTTGTCTTCTTCGTAACAGAGTCTGCAACCACGTGACCGGCGGCCTTTAGCTGTGCTTCAAGCTCCTTATCACGGAACCCTGTGAGGACAACCGTCATTGCATCGGCTGCTGATGCTGGTGCTGGTGCTGTTGCTGTATTTGACTTCTGTGCGGCTGCTGGGATATTTGCAGAGAGCCATGCCAGATACTCTGGGACAGCAGCGACAATTGCCTGAATCGTTGCCTGGCTGAGACCAGCAGGGCGTGCTGCTGTGAACTCAGCGATAGACCATGTGGCCGGGTTCGGATTAATGGCAAACAGCGTCTCCAACTTACTGTGACCAACGCCACGGGGCATTGTGGAGGATGCCACCATGAACTTCAGAGGGGTCCAAGTAGCCTGGCCGGCACGGAGACCTGTCCAGATGCGCTCGGCCATCCGCCCATGGTAGCCTTCCACTGTGGCAAAGTCGGACTGCGATGCCTTGAGAATAGCACCTACCGTGGTGAATCCTGCAGCATACAAGCGATTTACAACACCTGGTCCGACATTCTCTGCACCCAGTGTTGCTAGTGCATGCGTGATTTTGATACAGTCTTCCGCCGCTGCATGCTCTGAACCAGCAGGGCGGATATGGACAGCAGTTGCAGCATCTCCATCCCAGATATACTCAGAGGGCATCGCAGGGCCGCCTGGTGCCGCAACGTGTACGGCGACAATCTGAGGAATCACATCACCGGCGCGTCGAACCTCGATTTTGGCACCGGGGCCCACGGCATTCTCATAAATCCAGCGGCCATGGAGACCAGTGGCGGCGCCGATATTGGCACCTGAGAGTGTTACGGTATCGAACAGAACACGGGGGATGAGAAGGCCACCGGCACTGACATTCCACTCTACCGCGGTCACAGTGGTCATGGCCGTGGACTTTGTGAGACGCTCCTTCCAAGCGGCGCGGTCATTCGGATTCACAGCCTTTCCCTTGCGGACCGCTGGAGCCCAGCTGATATGACGAGGCGTATCTGGTGCAAGCACTAGGCCGTCCATCTGGTACGGACTCTTGGCTTCGGCCTGGCTGAAGATAGCGGCCAGAGATGCAGGTGTCATCTTGTCTGGCGTGACCACTGTCGCACGTGCCGTCTCAAATCCTGCAATCTTGAGTAGCTTGAATGCGTCACTGGGTGTCTGGTCATTGGGCTGGATGACCTCATATGCAATAAAGCGAATCTCGTTGAATAGTGCACGGTCAGCTGCAGATGGTGCCGACACATCACGATTGAGGGCCCCTGCGACAATATTGCGGGCGAGCTTTCCAGCGGGAATCACGTGACTGGTAGTTGGGATAATGAGCTCACCGCGAATAGCGGTTGCATCTCCCTTTGTCACGAGGCCCTGGAAATGCGGCACAAAGGCGGAGATGTCCCGACCGCGCATACCATCCCCGCGCGTATAGAGTTTACGGGTGTGTGGGTACCAGAGTGCACTGACACCATCCAGTTTAGCACTCAGATAATATGCGGGTGCGGGGTTTTTGGCCAGCCACTTACCGAAGGAGGCATCCGTGGACTTGGTTTTGTCGAGAGAGGGAAGGGGTACAGGCAGGTCCACCTCATCTGGAGAATTTGGGGCAGCACCGACCTGCTCGAGGAAGGGGTGACCCGGTGCAACAGAACGGAGTAGGTCAATGGCGTTGTCGTACTCCTCATCTGTCATCAGTGGCTCAAGGCCATTGTGGTACGCATATGCGGCGGCTTCCAGTTGCTTTGCGAGCGCGGCTACTTCAGAGGGCTTCATCTTCTTGTTGTCTATCTTGTGACGTACTTAAGCGGCAGGTACCTGGCTTGGGTGGTTCAAGTTTTTTTATAGGTCGTCTTCTGTGAGCCCCATGGCAGCCAAAATCGCGGCATCTGCTTCCTGGAGACGGGCTTCCATACGTTCAGCCGCTGCTCGTTTCGACTCCTTTTCTGGTTCCGGTGCTTTGTCTTTGCGCACGATTGGTGCATCGGGGTTCGCCAGTTCCGCTGCAATCTCCTTGTATGACAGGTCGATTTCGTGCGCTGTATGCGTCATCGGTGGCGCTGTCCACAGTGACTCGGGCTGTGCCGTGTAGGATGCTCGAAGCTGTAGAATCCAGGCCAACAACATTCGCATACGTTCAGCTGCGGTCCAGCGTTTGTAATGCAGTTTGAATGCTTCTGCAATAGCACTGTGCATTGTGGGCCACCCTCTATGCAGATTTGAGCGACTGAGAAGAAGAGACCGGCCTAGTTCTAACCAGAACCAGAGTGGTGATGCACGTTGTTTCGGCGTAAGGGCGGCCGGGCCGCGTTCGCTGACCTTCAGAGGAGTCGGCAGATTCTGATGTGCCGGTGGCAGGAGTGTCCATGCCACAACGGATAATGCCTGCCGGAGTTCCCCACGCTCAATCGCATCGATGAAACGGCCTGCCGCCATGCGGAGTTCCATATGGTCCTCATCGCGAATCCAGACACGCATTACAACGGGGCCATCTGCCTGTGGGGGTGGGGCAGTATCCCTATTTATTGCAATATCATGCAGTGTAATCTCCTTCGATGGCCACACAACCGGTGTCTGTCTGGCCTGTGCTAAGAGCCTGGATGTCATTTCGGTGGCCGCTGCACGTACAGTCGGGTCATTTCTGAACGCTGGCCACCCCTCGCCATAATTCACATGTTGTGCCGCGGTGGCAGAGATGGAACCCCACGACTGTTTGAGAAGAATCGGAATCGTTGGCGATGCAGAACCGGCTCCTTGTGCCATGGCCCATGCTATCCAGTAGGCAGCCCACAGTGACCCCACTGCACCGGGTGTGGCAATAAGTTCTGCTGTCCAGCGCTGCGCAGCACGGCGTTCGCGCCGGTCAATGGCTGTACACAATGATTTGCGCACATCCGCAAGGCCGTAACCGCAAATTGTGTCATGTTCCGGCATCCTTACTTGTTTTTTGGAGTCTTGTTGAGTTGTCTGAACTTAGTAGAGGATGTCACGGTTAGCGAACATCATCCGTCGCATCGACTCATTTGTTGTAGCGGGCCGTCGTGATGAATTGATGTCATTTCTGAAGGGCGAACCGACGTGGTTCCAGGACCTTCCACATTTCACGCAAGCTTTGCCAGGGTGTTATGAAAGGCATATTATCGGAAAGACTCCATACACGGAAGTATATGTGATGAACTGGGGAACTGGGGCGAACACGGGTGTACACAGTCACCCGAAAGGCGGCTGCTGGTTACGTTTGCTGGACGGTTCGCTGGTAGAAGCACGTGATGATGCGAAGACCGTGCTGAAACCTGGGTATGTGGGGTTCCTACAGGGCGAGGAGACACATACAATCTCTTGCCTAGAAGAGCGGGGTGCTGTTTCGCTGCATGTTTATTCACCGCGCTCACTAATATATACGGGAAGGTAGAGGAATGATTGACGGTAGTATGTGGCAACTTGTTGTCGCGGGGCTGACCGTGGTTTTCTGTGGATTTTATCTGTGGGAAGTGGCGAAGTCATATGGGCGCCGTGCAAAACTGGACCTGGACGGCGTTGAAGGGTTTGATGGTAGCGGCGGGGCGGAGGATGTGCGCGTCGATGACAAGTGCTATGACCGCTTCTATGCGAAGGTGTACGACCCGCTGGTGCAACCAACTGCACGGGCTGGCCTTGAAACCCAGCTGCCGCTCGAATGGTTCAAAAAGGAGCAGGGGCGTGAGCCTGGTGTTCTGCGAGTGGCCGACATCGGCAGCGGTACAGGTCTGCATGTGGAGCTGTTTGCCCGGCAGGGTGTGCATTCCGTTATTGGTATTGACCGCTCTCCCGATATGGTTCTGGAGGCCGGCAAGAAGTATCCTGAGCGCCAGTTTCTGGTGGGTGATGTAACGGTGGCCACGACGGCTGCCGCTGAACAGTTTGACCTCGTGACCATGTACTACTTCACACTCTATACGATTCCGGACCGTACGGCCGCCCTCAAGAATATCTACTTGTGGCTGGCACCAGGCGGACTCTTCTGTGTGCACTTGGTCAACAAGCTCAAGTTCGACCCTGTGCTCGAGTCAGCGAGTCCATTTGTGGGCTTCTCTGTCCAAAAGTACGCCGATGAGCGCGTGACTACATCGCGTGTTGCGTTTGATGAATTCGATTATGAAGGCGACTTCCAGCTGCACGGGTCACGAGGTATGTTTGAGGAGTCTTTCAAGTTCAAGGACGGTCGTGTGCGCAAACACGAACAGCGTGTGTGGATGCCGAACATTGATGACATTGTGAACGAAATCGGCGGGATTGGGTTCAAATACGTGTACCATGCGGACTTGACCGCTATCGGCTACGAGTACAACTACTTGTTCTTCTTCCAACGTTAGATACGGTCTGCAACCTTATCTGCGATAGCAGCGACTAGCTGCTTGGTCAACTGGTTCTTCCCAGCAGCCTTGAAATCGTGACTGCACGCGTGCTCCTCTGGGAGACGATGTGTCACACAGAAACGAGTCTGACACTTATCGCATGTGAAATCGCTGAGTGCCAGTTTCTTCTTGCAGCAGCCGCATCGCTTCTGTTTTGCAGGGTCTGAGGTCTGCTCCTTGAGCTCGATAGGAGGGCATAGAGGCTCTTCTGGCTTTGGCTGCGACTGCAGCTGCGGCTGCGGTGACAGCGCCTTGAGTAGATTCTGAATCGTAATATTGTCGTTGAAATTCATCGTCGTAGTGTTTGTGGACCTTACCATGCCCTGTCAAATTTTTAACAGGGCCTAAGGTCGCTGGACCTCTTGATGACAAGATGATATGGGGAGACCCATGGATAGCAGCGGCAACTGACCGAAGTGGCGGTTCGCGCCGCTTCTGCACCACTATTCCACCACCTCCTGTTTCATTGGCCGCAGGGCAGCGCTTTGCATGTGTGCGCGCCGGTGACCTGGACTTGCGGGGGTGGCGCGACCTGGTAGGTACGCGGTGGTCGGATACGGCACTACTTGAACGACTAAAGGATGCATGGATACCGTGCTTGTTTAGAGAGGACGTGCTTGTTGCTTCCTGTGTGCTGCGACCACAGGGAGGCATCTGGATACTCGAAACGATGCGGGCTCGGTCTGGTTACGGAACACCACTCATGCGAACACTGATGCGATGGATTTGGAACCGCGAAGGCCCGTTCATACTCGGATTTACATGGGAATTGACGCTTGCACAACTCGGCGCTGCATGGTGGCGTGGTTGGCTGGGGGCTGCTGCTGCATATCAGTACGGCTGGGCATTTTCGGTAGATGGATGCCATTTCTGTGGGTCACAGGATGGCTGGACACCCTTAACAGAGCCGCGCTTTGCGGTGCCAACCCTCATTCAAGATGCAGAGTCTACATGGTCGGTGGTTGTATCCGATTCGGGCCTTGGAGATGGATGGGGATATGTTAGTCGTTGGTCAGGGCCTGTAGACTGGGCTGTAGTAGCAGAGCGGGGTGGATGGAAGGCACTCTGGTGTCGGAGTCAATGGGCACCGGCAGCAAAATGGCATTGGACGGGGGAGATTGTTGTTGTTGGGCTATTGAATGCATGGGCTCCTTCTGAGTTTAATGTGGATTGGGTCACTGCAGAGATTGCCTACTCGTCGAAGAACAAGTGATGGCGGCCCTTTGTCTGCCGACTGTGGCGACCGGCTGCCTCGCCTTCTTCCTTTTCTTCCTTGATAAATGCCATGTTCAACACGTCATCACTGTCGAACGCCTCCAGAGCTGGAGGGGGGATTTCAATTGGTGCAGGTCGTGGGGGTTCATTGAGTTCCGGCCTAGAGTTCCAGATAGAGAGCTGGAAGGCCAGCATATCATAGGTGACACTGATATGCTTGTCAAGATTCTCCAGCTTGTACAGGACGGTGGGGCAGAATGGGAAATCAAACTGCACATAGTCGATGGGGTAATCATCTGTACTTAGGAGATTCGTTGTGCGCACAAGCCAGCGCAAACAGTCATCGTGGGACATGCGGAGAGCGGCATGTGTTGCGGACTCCTTGGTTGTGGTGGCGCCTGTCATTGTAACAGATACCTGTCCAGATTCGCTGGGGCGAATGGTGATGATATCATCATCAGCATTCTTCTCAGACTTGATGAAGCGAATAGTAATGAAACCGGGAATGGAGAGCATCGTACCTGACCGTTTGTGTTGAGTGCTCAGCCGTCAACTTTAGCGCAATAGCCCAATGGTATTGATGTATTCCTGCTCGATGCTCTGATAGAAGTCAGCCAGAAGCTGACGGGCTTGCATAGCTTTCTCGTTTACATACTCCGAAGTAGTGCGCGTTGTACCCGTTACAATGCGAGGATGCAGGCGAACCACGTCACGCTTCGCGCCTGCATCATCCTCCACTTGGATTACCACGATAAGTTCATTGAGCAGCGCCCAGATCTTGGGTACGTGCGCGGCATATTTTGCCTGGAGTGCTGCAATCCCTTCCTGAATGGGGGTGAACCGCTGTGGGCGCCCACAGAACGGGAGTTTATCATACCCCTTGACGGAAATCTGCTCGAGCAGGTTATTGCGCTTCTCAACGCGCAGCCCAGGCACGCTGGAGTATATATCCGTAATCTTTCCAATGAAAGACGGCCACTCGGACTCAAAATTCGCATCATTGCCAGGTGCAATCTTCGACCAATCCTTTACGCAGAGGAACTGGAGGGTGGCCCATGGATACACCTTGGCCAGCGTAGTCTCCCGCCAATAGGGGTCCTGACAGACCGCTGTGTCAACGGTGCGGTCCGGATTCAGGCGACCGGCCAGAGTATACGCGCGCACGTGTGCAGGGGAGCTCTGACGAGGCAGCAGGTCACGGAACACCTTGAATGAGTCCATGATGACTCTCGATGAGGTTGTAGGGATATCGAACTGTTGCGTACCGGTCTGTACAGAACCGGGCATGATTGCAGTCGGGGCAGCTGACGGTATACCGATGGGGCGTGGGGCGATTGGTGTAACAGGAGGAGGAGGCACATACCCAGGATATCCACCAGGATAGGGGCCAGGCGGGTAGCCACCAGGATAGCCTGGCGGAGCTGCGGGTGCACCACCAGGTGTATATCCACTGACATGCCGCTGCAGCCACTCGTTCAGCGTACTGAACACAAAGGATGGCGTACCCGTGCGACGATATGTCTGGAATACCTCGTTAGCCTGTTTGGTATCGTCGCGACGCTCGAGCAGTGTCGTTGTCCATCCCTGTGTGCGACGGAACAGCACCTCTAAGACAGCGGTGAAGTTACCGTATTCCGTAGGTGCGTAGAAAGACTTGAAGATATTATCATACAGTGCACCTGCGAGCCACGGCTGCCCCGCTTCATCCACAATACGGAGAGGCAGCATTGATTTGGCCGTGCCGGGGATTGGCAGTGGATTCGTGAACTGCACCTTGATAGAGCCCGTTGGCATGGGTGGATTCGTGGCGGTACCAGGTGCAACGGCGGTCAAGTACCCCTCCGTCACATTACCGAGCATGCCCTTGAATGTCAGCTGCATAGTCGTACCTTTTGCTCTTAATGCAGGGTCCACCGTCAGTTCAAGTCGGTTGCCCATGGCAGCCGTGGCTGCACTCGACTGCAGATAGCCGTTCAGAATAAGCCAGTCACGCACATCCGTCATGCCTCCGCCGCGCTGCGTGGTAGTGATGAGCTCACGACTTGTGCTCGCAACCTGAATCGAGGCCAAACAGGCTACGACGATGGTGATGGTGCGCAACATGGTGTCGACCAGAGACGAACAAATGGCCTTACGGTCCTCCAGGTTGTCGATGGCCTTGCGGGGGTTCTGGTAGACAACCTCCTGAATCTTACCTGCGCGTGTCTTTGCGACGAACGGCAGCAATTTCTTCTCGAGCCCCTTCTTCAGCAGAACCATATAGTCGCCACAGGTGCCGGCCTTGCCCAGATTCTCTACATCGTAGATGTCCGGAGTACTCAAAATACGTGCGGCCACCATCGACAGCTTGTCGAGGTCGCGTGCTAGACTAGGGCTCACGGGGAATGGTTCCGAAATCGATGCATTTGCTGTACTTGCACCAGCTCCCATTACTGGGTCGTGCGAATTTCTGCTGGGGCGCTCTTACTCGGCTGCAAGGAGTTTGGCGGACCAGGGGGCCATGCGCTTGAGGCACTTCTGTATAGTCACGACACTGACACCACATGTGCGAGATATCTCAGGTAGCTCGACACGCACACCCAATTCAGCAGCACAGAAGGCAATCACAGATGCCGTGAGTGATGGCGGTGTGTTCTCGGGAACCACGCCGAGCTCCTCCGTTCGTTCACATACATGGCGCACCATTGTCTCGAGCTGCGTAGCGACTGCACGCGGGACAGACAGATTTGTGAGGAATGGTTGGATGAAATCCTCATAGGACGTGGTGCGTGTGGCGGTTTTCTGGAGAGCAGCACGCCGGAATGCACCGCGCGCTGCGATGACTTCCGCAGTCTCTTCTGCTGCCGATGCGGACTTCTCTGCTTCCGTCAGTTTCTGCCCAGGCACGGCGTACGTATCGGTCTTGCCTGCACTGGTGCGAATCGCGAACAGATGCTGGAACTGTTTGATGCCCTTCGTGACCTGTTTGAGCGGGATATTGAAGATGGCGGCAATGTCCTTTGGCAGACGCGGGGCATCGTGGCGTTTGAGTGATTCCCACAGACAGGCGGCCAGCATCGCATCGCGCTGCCCTTGGCCACGGCAAATAGCAGACGCAGTCAGCTGCGCAAAGAGCTCCTTGGCCTCTTCGATGACAGCGGTGCTGATACCGGCGTTCGATGCACGCACCTGGAGGCCCTCGAAAATCGTCCACAGTGTACGCTCACGATAAGGCATCAGATTCCACATGTGGTAGCGCTTGATGCGGCGCATAAGGGGCGACTGATTCTTTGTGAGAATCATGGTACCGAGGCTGCTCTCGGGCATCAGTGGGTTCACGGGGAAGCCGCACCGACTGGGGTCTGGACCTCCTCCCGAATTTTCGCCGGAATACCAGCGGAACTCGGCGGCCCACTCCAGAGGTACGTCAATGATGGAACCGCAGCGTGTGCATACCACTTCGGTTCCAACCGATTCAATCGCGTCATCGTCCTCACATGCAGTGCACATGTAACTGGGGTTCTCCTTGGTTGGTTCATCGAGGAAAGCATCCAGGTCTATCTGCGACGGTGGAGGACCCTTTGGTTTCAAAGATGGCCAGAGTTCACTCATGATGTGTCTTGCTTTCTGGTATGTAAAGTTGACCATGGCAGTCAAGTTTGGTTGTTTCTGGGTACAATGAAGAAGATTTATGTGAGCCTGGTTGTGCAGTACTATGAGGATGATGATGCATTCCGTGACTATTACGACTTCAAGAATCCCTACATTGAAGTGTCAGAGGGGGAGCTAGAAGAAGATGAAAATGTGTTGAAATGGTGTGCGGAAGATAAGTTTGCTGGTCAGATAGCTGCTATTATTGAGAAACACTACTATGGGGCAGAATACACAGTTGAGGGTGGTGACTATGATGATGAACAGGAGTCTTACACACTCTGGGTGAACATCGATGACTAAATAGGCGTCTGTTAGTAAGGGATGAGCAAATCAAAACAGCTCGATGATTATGGATATTTTGGCCCCAGCTACTCTTTTGCCGACAACATCCCACTGCCTGGCCAAATCGGTGTTCGCACAGAGTCATCCTTCGGTGCTATTTTTGATGCCGTGGGCGGTGTGAACTACTACATCGATAACATCGCTTTCGGTAGCCCTACTTTCTTTGACAGTCAGGAAACAGCGCCAATGGGTATCCGATACTTCTTGAATACTGGTCAGAAATGTTCGAACGGTGCCACGATGTCAGAGTATTTCGACGGAATTCCGAAGGGTGATGCACTCGGTTCCACGATTGGAAAGGCATTGGCCAGTGCTGGCTTACCAGGATTGAAGGGTCTAGGTCCCGGTATGGTGGAGAATGCACGCGATGCACTGGACCCACGACCTATCCTGGCTGCAGCAGTTGGCAGTGGATATCCTGTATGTCAGAAAGTGATGTGCCCTGTGGGTGATGTGTATGGGCGTATTCAGAATATGCAGGACCCAACGCAGCCACCGTACATTATCGACCCTGTGACCTATGTCGATGGCAAGCCATTCCAGGAACGATGGGTGCAGGGCTATGATGCAACGGGCTCGCAGATTTCGATAACGCAGGACGAATTCGGTGCCACACCGAAGTGCTACAATGCGGATGGGTCGTATCGTGATAAGCCACCGGCAGGTTGCCCTGGTTCAGAGGCGGCGCCTGTGGCTGTGCCAGGTCAGGACCCGTATGGGCTCTGTGTAATGACGCAGCCGGTTACATTGCCGCCATCTGTTGCAGCGGGACAGCAACAGGCTTCTGAAGGGTTTACACTGCAAACACAGGAGGCTGAACGCCTTGCCCTGGCTGCTGCTGTTGCCGTGCTTGGTGGGATTGTACTGTGGTCTATGAGCGGAAAGTAACGGTGTACGTAGTACGGGTTAGGGTGCGACCTACACGGAGCTCGAGGTAGCTCAGGATAAGAATACCGGCTGCAAATGACAAAATATTTCCAACGACAATGTCGCGAACACGGTCGTTGAACATATGTTAAACAGATAGGCTGTGTTTAGTATAGGATGAACCCTCTGCAAGTATTATTGGTGGCCGCATGGCTTTCCATTGGTGACTCGAAGAATTTGAGAGGAGTGGCAGATAGATGGTTCGATGACTGGAAAGTCCCCGCCGGTCGAACCGGTGCGGATATTCTAGAGAAGGGTCCACCTGCCATTGGTCATGTCAATGATGAATATGCCATGGGAATCAATGCAGTAGCTTCTGCAGCGGCGGCATCTACTTATGAGCTGACTTCGCCATTCTCATTTGATAATAAGAGGAGTAAGAACTGAAACGGGGTGGAGGCATTTGTGTCACGATAGTACCAACACGAATGTCATTGCGAACATCATAGGAAAGGCCGATGACCTGGGTGTTGTCGGGACAACAACTGGGGTTTGCTGGATATAGAATATATCCTAAAGAGATACCAATCTCATCAAACTCAGGTAAGGTGTAACCATTATTAAATATTCGAGTATCTGTTACATCATATATATTTATTATATCTGGGTAAGAGACATTAAAGACTCCATATATATTCCAGTGCATATTCCCATTTAAACTTTCACCTGCACCCAGATCTTCACCGATAGTTCTAGAATACCCACTTGCAAGAATATTTGTTTTATTTGTTGCATCATCTCTCGATGGATAGTACTCAATTACACTACCTGACATTTCTCTATCTATACCCCCCTTAAAAAACACCGCGGGCGCGCATCTGCTTGTATACAGTAACTGCAAGCAGACCAGCGGCCACCTGTGCAACAATGTAAGCAACCGCGTTATCACCCGCAATGCCACGGTTGTACAGTGTCATGATAGTGACGGCCGGGTTGAAGTGACCGCCACTGATAGCACCCGCCAGGTAGGCGAGGACAGCCAGGGTCGCACCAATTGCCCATGGATTTCCCGTGGCCACGATGGCGGACAGGAAAATGAACGTACCGAGAAACTCAACAAGGATGGCAAGAGCGTTCATCGTTCTATCTTGGAACCCGATTTTTGTCTGGGCAGGGTAGATGGAAGACCGGCGCTCGCGGAACTGGGCACACGTCTGCAATAACTTCTGGAGGGATGCACTATTCGACAATGACGGTGCATTGACAAACACCGGACTTTATGAATACGGAGTCCGGATACGTCAGTGGATGAACAGTCAGCGCGACCATGATTCAAAAGAATATCTGTTCGCTAAGCTGCGACTCTGTATGCTCGAACGCATGTTCCGTGATGGTTCGGGTTGTGGATTTTGGACGCCTTAATGTGGCAGCACAATACCCATAGAGTTCAAGTACCCCTCGTACAGTGTATTTGCAGCCTCCAACTCCTCTTGCTTTGTGTCACTCTCTGGTTCGCTGTCGGTTGGAACGGCTGTGTCCGCAGCAACCCACGCATCGAACTGCAGGCGCACCTGTGTCATGATGTTCTGCTCCTCACATGATAGGCGATGGGGGTGCACACATACACATGGCATCATTGGAAAATCGATTTGGACTGAAACGAATGGAATCTTATCAATCGCGATGAGGCGCAGCATACTGCTTAGATAGTCCATCAGAGCATCGCGGCCGAGCATGCACTTTGCGGGTGACACCGACCCAAGGCTATATGTGTAGATAACCTCGGCCTGTTTGTTGCCAGCATATCGCACATGGATGATGTCGTCCTTTGTTTCATCTGAGGCGTTTCGCTGGAAGATAAAGCGAATCATCTTGTTCATCGTACTTGAACGTAGTATGTTGCACTTACAGGTCAACTTTGCTTGGAACCCTCAGAGGTTACCGACCCGCCGTATCCGCAAGTGCCCTCAGCCGCGTCTCTGGCAGGAGACGACTGCTGATGTTCATCGACTCCAGCTCCTGCAAGAAGAGCTTGTATGCATACGGAATACGCACCTGGCTGAAGTCCGTGGTATTGCCACACCCCGTGCAACGCCAGATGTTGCGCTCCTTGTTCGCCACACCCAACAGGCCACAACCCTTGCAGACATGGACCTCGAAGTTGTCCGATGCCTCCATCATGCGCTCCTTGAGGAAGGCAGAGGCACCGTGTGCAATCATGACATCGCGCTCCATCTCACCGAAGCGGAGACCGCCATCACGGGCACGACCCTCCGCCGGCTGGCGGGTCAACATTACCAATGGACCCGTAGCGCGGCTGTGAATCTTGTCGTTCACCATGTGCTTCAGGCGCTGATAGAAGATGGGGCCAACGAAGATGCTTGTGGGCATCTGCTTACCCGTGTAGCCGCAGTAGAGCACCTCATTGCTGTAGGGCTCCACACCGTGCTCCTGGAGAACGGAACCCAGGCGCTCCACAGTCATCGCAGGATTGAACGGCGTTGCATCCCCCAGGAAGCCGAGCTCGCACCCCGCACGACCCAACAGAGTCTCCATCAAGTGCGCAATCGTCATACGGGACGGAATTGCGTGCGGGTTGATGATGATATCCGGCACAATGCCGTTCGCCGTCTGGGGCATATCCTCTGGCTCCAGGATGAGACCACAGGTACCCTTCTGACCGTGGCGCGATGCGAACTTGTCACCAATCACCGGTGCACGCTCCTCGCGAACGCGAATCTTCACGAAGCTGTAGCCCTCACCGTTGCGACCACGGTAGATGCGGTCCACATAGCCCGTCTCGTTCGTGCGCATCAACTTCGACGAGTCGCGGAAACGCTTGCCACCTGCTGCCTCCACCGTCTGCGCAGCGGCTACAGAAGACATTGCCTGTAGCGCTGCATGGTTGATGCCCGCCATTGCTGCGCCATCCGCACCACGGAGACGGATGGGTGCCACCTTGCCAATCAGAACATCGTTCTGGTCGACGTATGTGTTCTCTGGCACAATACCGTCCGCGCCGAGCTTGCCGTAGTTCGCGAGCTTCATGTGACGCGTGGTGGCGGGGTTCGGCCGACAGAAGCGCTCCTCCTCACCGCTGGCCTGGTTCTTCTTCTCCTCGTCCTTGTACGTGCGGTAGAACTCTGAACGGAAGAGGCCGCGGTCCAGAGCCGCGCGGTTAATCATCACGGAATCCTCCTGATTGTAGCCGCCATACGTCATGATGGCCACCACCACATTGAAGCCTGATGGCATGTTCTGCGCACGGTAGAACTTGCTCATGTAGGGGCTTGCGAGTGGCATGGAGGAATACCACAGCAGGTTCGCCATCGTGTCCATACGCTCGCGATGGTTGAGAGCGTACATGCCCATCGCCTGCTTGCCCATGGCGGACTGATACGCGTTACGGGGCGCCTGATTATGATCCGGAAAGGGAATGTTTGATGCCATCGTGCCCAGAATAGCCGACGGGTGAATCTCCATGTGCGTATGCTCACTCGTCAGGACATCTGGCGTCATGGCGATGTAGAAGTTCTCGGTCTCCGTAGGGTCCACATACTCGATGAGATGGTGCCCAGCAGGAGAGGTCCACATCAGCACATCCGTCCAACTGGTGGCGACCTTGGCAGCCGTAGCGGACCCGTTGAGCCATGCAGGAGTTTTCTCTGGGTTTGCGAGGATATCGCGGGCTGCTGCCGCATTCAGAATGGGGCGAATCAGACGCCCACCCTCCGTGTTAATCCAGATTTCACGGCGAGTCGACTTGTACGTGATACCGGTGTGAGGGTGGATGCGGCCTCCGCGCTTCGCCTCGCGGAGCTTATCGACCGCGGTCACTGCGCCCTTGGCATCAGTATCGAGAATGCCAATCCATGCACCATTGATAACGATGCGTGTACCCGTGAAGAGCACGGGGCGGTCCACCTGGTCGAGGTTGCGCATACCAACTGCGTCATACAAGAATGCGACCACTGGCTCGGGGTTCATCGGAAGAGTGACCAGTGACGTGCTGCTGAGATTCTTTACGACACCGACAGCGTGACCCTCTGGTGTCTCACATGGACACACAAAGCCCCACTGGGTATTATGGAGCTTGCGCGGGGCCAGGAGCTTGCCGGTCTTCTCAATGGGCGTAGAGACACGGCGCAAGTGTGAGATACCGGACAGATAGGTGAGGCGGTTCATCACCTGGGAGATGCCTGACTTGGTACCCATCTTGCCGCCCACGAAGTTGCCCGTGGCCAGCGATGACTTCATGCCGATAGTGACAATGGTGGACTTCAGGAGCTTGTAGATGTTGCTCGGGTTCACGATGTCCTCGATTTTGCCTGAACTCTTCCAGAACCCGTTGTGAATCTCCTTCGTGAGGCTCGTCTTCATGTCCTTGATGACCTTCGTGCCGAACAGATAGCGGAAGAGATTGCCCATCAGGTTACCAGGGAGCTCCACCTTCTTGTTCGGGTACGCGTCTCGGTCATCATGCGGAATCTGACCGGTGAACACATCGAGGACGCGCTTAGTGATGAACGCGATATAGCAGGCCTTCTCATACTGCATGTCGGCACCACCGATATGAGGCAGACACTCCTCAGCTAGCACCTCCTTGACCGTCTGTGTGCGAGGGGGCTTCGCGGACTGTAGGGTGTTCGCAGAGTACGATTCGCGGCTGCCACCGCCACTGCCGAGATTGGCCGCGAGCCACTCGTGCGCCTGCGCCTGTGTGAGAATACCGCCCGCATTCTCGATGCACTCCTGGAAAATCATGGTGTACGGCGTCTCCACTGTGCCGCAGATGAGCTCGATAATCTCCTTATCGGACTCAATGCCAAGTGCACGGAACATTACGAACAGCGGGATTGGTGCCTTGATGCGCGGGCACGTGACGATGATGTGTTCGGGTGCAACGGGGTTCTTGGGGTGCTGCACAATCTTGACGGCCAGCGACTTGGGTGCGCCCTCGTTATCTGGCCCAATGGACTTGACCTCGATGACCTCGGACTCCTTGTTGCGCACCTTGTTATTGCGGAAAACGAATGGCATATTCTCCGACATGCGCTCCTGGCTAATGACGACGCGCTCACCGCCCTGCACGATGAAGTAGCCACCGATATCCTCTGAACACTCGCCGAGCTCGCGGGGCGTCTTCTCAGGAGTGTCCGACAGCAGACAGAAGTCACTGCCGACCATGACCGGAATCTTGCCCACGTGAACATGGGGCAAGGTGCGCTGGCAGGTCTGCACAATGGGCTCACCACCCGTGATAGAAGGAGTGCGCATAGTGTACGTGGCGATGATGTCAGTGTAGACAGGGGCCGCATACGTCATGTTGCGAAGGCGGGCGTCATTGGGGTACATGGGTGTGACGGCACCGTTATTCTCGAAGATGGTCGGCTTGCGAATCTGTACGTTGGCGAACTCAATGCAGACCTCAACCTCACGGGGAGGTGGGGCTGCTGCATCGGGTGCTGCTGCCTGGAGCAGGGGGCCTCCCGGCTTGGTGCTCTTCACAGTGGCTGGTCCATCTTCTGCACCCTCCACCGATACACGAATGGCCGTACCGGCGGTGCCCGCTGCGGCGCGGGTCGTACCGGTGAGATTCAAATCCGGCGAACCTGTTACACGTACGGGGCAAGATCGCAGAATCGTCTGTGGCACCTCCACATTCATGAAGTGGTTGAAGGACGAGATTTGATGGTACACAATCTGGCGATTGTTGTGCTGTGCGAAGTACAGCTCCAATAGGTTTCTGTAGGCACCGTTCATTGTAGTTGACATGGTCGTCGTTGCTGGGGTATCAGGGGTTTGGCCCATGTAGTCACCTTTTGCGCGCATCCCTAGCCATGTTTGGACGGCGTCTTTAGGCGGTTACTTTTATCTGCCCATCGTAGATGTCTGCACCCGCAATCGAGTTCAAGGAGGTTTCTATGGATGTCGCACCGCAGGAAGGCGGGGCTCGCTCGACACGTCGCCGCAAAGGCCGTGGGCGCCGCACACGTACGGCCGATGCACTGCAGGAGGGTGGTGGAGCAGATGTTGGCGTTGAGAAGGCAGATGCACCTGTACCGGTGGTCGCAGCACCTGTAGGAAAAGAGCTCGCCACTATCAACGCACCCACGACGATGCAGATGGTGGGTGGCGCTGCTACACAAAAGGTGGTGATTGCTCCTCCTAAAAAGAAGCCCGCGAAGCTCATGCTCGTACCCAAACACAAGACAGTCTCTGCTGTCGCTGTTAAAAAGACATTCAAGGCAAAGCGGGTGCGCGTGGTTATTGACAATACGGCCAAGACGCAGAAGCGTCGTCGTCAGGTGCTCGGGCGTATTGATGGACTTACAGAGGTGCAGTTGCGTGAGGCTGCTGTTACTGCGAAGCTGGCGCGGGCCGAAACGGTTAAGAAGGTACCTGTGGACCTCCTTCGTCAGATGCTGCGGGATTACCAGACACTACGAGGGAATCTACTTTAGATAGTATGCATATAATAAGCAAAAATATATATATGTATTAGTTATGAATTCACCCCCTAATAATGTGTATATACTAAATACATGGGGCAATTGGGGGGATATATATGTTACAATCGCAATGCTAAAATATTTCAGCGATAACTTAAGCGATAGAGGAGGACATGTTTTCATGTGTATACATGATTATATGCCCCTTACTTATTTTAAGGAAGAACTGCCAAACGTATCATTTATACACTATAAGGATTACCCCGGCGATGGGAATCTCCTATGGCCTAAAGTTCACAGTTCTCCGAAATACTACTTGGTAGATAAGCATAACATTACGGGAGAAGAGTGCATGTTTGTAAATCTAAATCCTGTTTTGTTGAGTAATATATATAATCTAAATGCAATAGTTAATACAGAAAGGTTAGCAATAGCATTGAATGAATTAGTAAAAACGTATAATATACCAATCATCCAATATAATGATTATATAAATTGTATTCCAAAAATAATATGTAATAAAGAAGATGATACTATTATTCGCTCTTTATTTTCAAATACTGAAAAGTATGCACTAATATGCAACGGCCCTTCACTCGCTATGCATGTGCCAGATTTCGAGTTAGAGGGTATAATACAAAAATTGCACAGCACAGGATATAAAGTAATATTGACATCCTATGTTTTGCAATATGATACACCTGGTATAATTTTTATAGATAAACTATTTTCTGTTCCAAATATCAAAGCTATAGGTGTCATTGCTAGCTATGCAGATGTTATTATTGGGAAGGATAGCGGCTTGTTTTACTTTTGCCAAAATCAAGATACGATTCATAAAAAGTTTATTCTTGTCACAGGAAGGATATCTCACATGCATGACATAGTTCATAGCAAATTTAATACACAATTTATTAATTTTAGAATAGGTCATATATCAGAAAATATCCTTAAATTATTAAGCTAGGGTATAATAATACATCCCTTTAGCATACGCATAGATAACCTTATTTGCATCATTCGAAATGTAGGCAGTTAAACTAAGATAAATGATTGCCAGCCATACATAATGTTTCTTTGTAAAGTGAGTCAGCGCCTCAGGAGGCCATTCTTGTAGATTATCCGTAACCTGAATATTTCCGTTACGTATATCTACACCAAAGCATTGATGTGCATTTAGTTCATCATAACCAGACATAGCATAGAGAATCTTTGCAATATCATACTCCGCCAATCCATACAACTCTGACTTTCCAAAATAACCTCTAGGGTCCACGAATGTTACAGCCTTTGTGCTTGTATTTATTAGCGTATTGGAAAAGTTGGTGTCACCGTGAATAAGAGAATACTGTTGAGGAATATCACAAAGTAGAACATCTGCACATTTGCGGGCCACAGCTATAGCATCACCTCCTTCTGGTATCTCAACCCCATTTACATGCGTTAGCTTGAAATGCTCTATGATAGGTCTAATCTGTGTTATACGGGATACCACTTTTGTATAAGCTTCTTCCATAATATCTCGCGCAATGATATCAGGGGCAACATTACTTGTAATTGCATGTAGAGGGGTTAGCGCATCAATCACTGCCTTTATGAGCCACTCGTCTCTTTTTCCGGACCGTGTCAGATATGTATATACAGGTTCACCATCAATGAGTGACATTTCAAACATGGATTCTACAGGGTTTACATTGGTAATGTGTGGAGTAGATATTCCTACCCCTTTCACCATATTATACCATGCAAGTTCTCGTTCTTGTAACTTCCGCGCCTCGTTAGTTAACGCAGTTTTGCGAACAATGTCACCTATTACTTCTACCTTATTAAAATAGCGACAGGGTATAGCAGTACTTGCAGCCTTAACTATTTTCTGATATTTCTCTTCATCACCCATATCCATCAGAGTTCTCAGTTCATATGTTTTAAAGGAACCGGCATTTTCGACAAATACATCCGCGATATCTTGCCCCTCTTTAAAGAAACGAATCCCTCTATACTTTTGAATGTACCAAATACCGACAACATTTCCACCTGACTTAACATGTTTAATTACTCCATTTTGCGCAGTATACCTGCACTCGTCCCCGTGAGTAAACACTGTTGTGTCTGTAAGTTTAGAAAGGTCCAACGGTTCCATAGGGACAATATCACACCATGTTATTAATAGATTTTTACCCAAATCGGCTGAATGTAAAGAGCCGGCAATTGTAGCCGCGGTACCATCTGTGCGAGAATATGAGCGAATAGATATATCGCCTTTAGCCCCTGGATATATATCAATATAAAACTGAACTAGGTCTATATAACATGGTTGAACAACTATAATAAAATTGTTCGTTACGTGCGTACAATAATAATCTAACATGTGATGCAAAAATGGTTTCCCATTTATACTGACCAATACCTTGGGTATGGTATCTGTGCGCGGGCGCAATCGTGTACCACTCCCACTAGCAACAATAACAACCGCATCTACCGGGTTTTCAGACTTGAGCCCCAAGCTTCCACCTGGGTGCATTTTTTGGAATACTCCCATACTCAACCCCTTCTGTTGTGCTATATCAATACCAAGAATATCAAGGAACGTCATAAGTATGACAGATGTAGTTGATGGTGCCATATTTAAGTTATCAATCTCATAGATTTGTGTGTTAGCGGCAAGGCATATATGAAAATCAACGATTCGTGCAAGGCGATTCTCCTTCTTCAGAGTTATTGCAACAAGTGTATTTTTGAATCCGGTATTCTTTAGATATCTTGCAGACGTGATGATTTCTTCCGTTTCACCAGAATTTGATATATACAGTATAACATCATGTTCGTTTATGATACCATAATCGCCATGTGACAGGTTTGGGATATCTATGTATGAGGCCTTCAACCCAACTGACAACCATGTTGACACACACTTCTGGGCAATATAACCACATTTTCCAATACCACCAATCAGTATCCGCCCTTTGCAAGATGATACTAATGGTTCTATAATGCGAAATCCCTTTCCAAATATTTCTTCATTTACGACCTGGTTGATTGCATTCGAGTAAAGCTCTGCAGCCCTGGAAAGATGCTTTTCATCATAAACTGGTTTTTCCCATATAAGACGCAGTTCATCCCATGGTATATTAGAAAGACTATCGATTGTTATAACATCATTACTTACATGCTTTGTACAACAGTTCGATGGAGAAGTGACCCACACTGCTGCATGGATGCCTGCTTTTTGTAAGGCCATATACCCCTTTTCAGTATCTTCAAATGCGCACACTCGTTTTGCATTGGGAAACATTGCAAGGGCTTTCAAATAGCATTCAGGGTGCGGTTTTGCATGAGAATAATCATCACGCGTAATTGCATGCGGTATAAATGTCAATTCTGGTAATGCTTGTTTCATTAGTAGCAATGTCTCTTTGCTGCTATGAGTTACTATACACATCTCTACACGGTTTTCATGCAACGTACGTATTAATTCTGCTGCACCGGGCATTAACTGCAGGGAGTTATCGTGAATGCATGATTCAAGGCTTTTCTTGAAGAGTGAAGATTTAATATCTCGGATATTCTTTCCAATACTTATAGTTGGTGTACTACTATGTTGAATATTGCAGTACATCTGTCTATCAATATTTCCACCAGATGCAATGTTGTATGCATCATAATGTAATGATTCGCTGTTTACCAGAGTACCATCCAGGTCAAATAATATTAGATCTGGAAAGACACATTCACTATCCATATTTAGTCTGTTAATCGAAATTATTCTGTATATATTTCTTCCCGCTCTTTATCAAGGCGTCTAACTTCATAGAATCCGCAACCAAGTATCAATGTAACACCGCCAAGAAATAGAAGACCTAACATATTATATACATACATTTGCTAACGTAACTTTTCACATAACATATTCGCCTGCTATAATATCTGGTAAGATAAGGTCATCTATCCCACCATTAAAATTATATACTGCGTCCTTGTAGTTTAGAACAGTTCTGCAGTATTGTTCAACATCAAATTTACTTTGCTCGATATATGTTGGATGGGCTGCACATACAGTATCATGTAGATAAAGAGCATGCTTTGCATTATTCTCATAATAGACGATAGGTCTATCTCTCTGGAGAAGATTCTTCGCCGCCGAAAAGATAAATGGTTCTGCCCCTTGTGCATCGCAATGGATAAACCCAATATCGTCGTGCCCCATTTCATCAACAGTTGTCATCATAATCTGTTCACCTTCTGTGCCAAGGCACACACCTCCAAAATTACATGGCTGGTCAGCTTCCTCGTGATACCGTTTCTGTACATTTCCACCCCCACCATCCAGGTCAATATTGTTCATTGTTCCGCTACCAGAGTAGCAGAATACCCCCTTCTTAAATGGTATTATCTTGCCCTGGAGATTATTCTGCTCTATATTATGTAATAGCAATTCGAACATTCTTTCTTGGGGCTCATATACGTACACTTTCTTTCCTGGGTTAAGAAATGAAGCATATATGATGCTTGATGTACCACAATGTGCGCCAATCTCTAGAATATTTCGATTAGGATCTATATATTTTTTTAGCATAAGCATTGTATCAATATCCCAATAACTACCTGCAACAAATGCTCCTCGTATGTAAGCCTCATTTTTATACAGTGTTATCTTCCCATATTGTGTCTCAAATGTATCCATTTCTACCTATAGAATACATATTTCTTTAAGATAGTAGCGGTTCATCTCTGTGGCGAGTTACCCATCCCAGATACGTGGCCCAGGCCATTGTAAGGACGGAAAGACATATCCCCACAATAGCAACTATGAGTAGCATCTCCATGATTGATATTGTGTGCTGTGCCCCGCTTAAAGTGGAGGTGCCGTTTCTGCAAGAAAATGTTCAATTCACTCCAGGCGGCGTTCCAGTCCGCTCGCCAGGCACTCACGCCGGTGGCTACCGAATCGTCTTTCTTGGATACAGGCATGCTTACACCAGAAGAATTCGTCGTGGCGGGTGACAGCCTGTGCACACAGATGCGCATTTGGAAATGGGCGCGTTCTGCACCAGGGTGCGAAAAGACATATCTGCCGCCGGATAAGCAGTTCCTTGTACTCAAGGGGGCGATGTCATCACAGAGAGCGCGTGATATGGAGACAGGTACTGAACAGCTGACAGAGGAGGGCGAATGGTTGACGAGTGGCGGACCCGCTCCAACGGATGACGAATATGCCGATATCAATGATGTAGGCGGGGTTGATGATTATGTGGACCCTGCTGTTGCGGAGATTGCAGCAGCAGATGCCGGTGTTGTTTCAAAATCGGCTCAAGTACAGTCACGACGCATGTATACGCTGGCAATTGTCTATGATAAATATTACAGGACACCACGTGTCTACTTGCAAGGGGCAACACCGTCTGGTCAAGCATTGTCGCCTGAACAGATGATGGAAGATATTGTACAGGATTATGCAGGGAAAACGGCCACCATGGAACGGCATCCACATCTGCCAGATGCCGGCATCTATGTGAGCATCCATCCGTGCCGACACGCTGACACGATGAAGCGACTGCTACATGCATGTAGAGATGGGGCGTCTATTTCTGTTACATCATACATGACGTATTTCTTGAAGTTCATCACATCGATGATTCCCACTATTGAGTATGATTACACTGCAAGTGCACGGCTTTAATGATGTGCGCGTTTGGACCCATTGCTCGACGATGACTTGTGCGTCTTGCGCTTGTTAGAATTTGAAGATTTGCGGCTTTTTCTGGAACTGCTGCTGCTTCTCTTTGAATTACTGCTGCTGTGTTTCGGAACCAGGCGACTCACGGTTTTCAGATAAATCTCTGCCAGTTTATCTTTGAAGGGGGCGATATGTGTATGTTCATCTACGGCAGATAGTAGCAACCAGTTCGCCAATTCGGCGTTATGGGGGCGTATGATTCGAGCAACTGCTGTCACTTCTGACATTGTGGATGCGAACGCTACACGACCGGCGCGTCCGAAATCAAACAGTAGAATTCGTCCATCCGCTGTTCTATAAAAATTGTCTAGTTTGATGTCGCCGTGAATGTAACCGTGCTGTGCTAACCACCGGAGTTGGATGAGAATCTGTCTCATTACAGGTAGGAAATCGCCTGGATTTGCCGCTAGATATTTCTCTACATCTTCGCCTTCCACCCAGTCAAAATCAATAATAACAATATCCTCTTTTATATCAGCACTGCGAAAAGGGAGGATATGCTCGCGCCAATGCGGGAATGTAGAAAAATGCGTGTACATGATTGCTTCGTTCTGTGTTGCTGCAAAATGTCCTTTGAGGGTGTCTGTGATATGCGCTATCTTGCGAACACCAACTGGCTCACCTGCCGCATTTCGTATAATAAAGATAGGTTTCCCATCGATTCCTTCTGTATCGAGTACTTCACCGGGTCGCAGCGGCTTAGGTGCAGCCTCTGCGATATGCTCAGAGGAGTGACGCGAACCACTGCTAGAATGTTTTGCAAGCGTAATACCGATGCCTGGACGCAGGGTTTCAGGGTCAGAACTAGCCTTTCGAACTGCAAGAGGCGGTCTGCTGCTCATACTCTATTAGGGGCTGCGCATTCTGCCACAAACTCATTTGCCACCATCTGGTCGAGTTCTGAAATACTTACAGACTTGTATTGGTAGACAATTGTGCGGAAAAACATCCATTCATATAGACCCAATAGTGTTACCATGCCTAGATTTTCGACTGTCATATGTCGCCAGGGCAGCGGGCGCTTCATGACTGCAGCAGTTCCAGCTAACACCGTAAGTAGTGTAGAGAGTCCGCCAAAGTACAACCAGCTATTGCGCAACAGGATGTCATTGAATGCGGTTCTATCCTTTGTTGCCGCGAACCCTTGCTGATTCACGGCGGTGACATTGACGAGTGCGTTGAAAATCTCGACGAGGGCCGTGCGCTGAGGCTGCGTCATGTTTGAACAACTGTTCAGAATACCACCGACATAGTTGTTGACCAGTGATGTAAGTGCGGTATCTTCGGATTTACTAACGAATAGCCAAAAGAATACAGTTTCAAACAGGCTGATGAGCATAAGATGCATGGTAAACTGTGTGGTCCAGGTCAGAGAAGGGTGTGCGGCCAGCGCAGTCTGTTTTGATGGAGTTGTTTCTAGTTCAAATGGTTTTACATCTGGAGGAGATGGTGGTGGAGAGATAGCAAGCCCCAGTGTGCTGGGTACTTCTTGTAGAAGTGGCAATGCAGTGTTTGATGGCATACCATTGGTCAATGGCTTCGGTAGTCGGATGTGTCCCTCGGAATAGGACGGGGGCCTGTACATCCACTTAGTGCTGAAACTTATTTAAAGGAGTTGAATCTAACCTTGATTATCATGCAGCGGCGTGTTGTGTTGACGAGCGGATATTTTGACCCTCTCCATTCAGGTCACCTTGAATGCCTAGAGCTGGCTAGCGAATATGCAAGCAAGAACGATGCGGAGCTTCTGGTTATTGTGAACAATGACCATCAGGCTGTTCTCAAGAAGGGCAAACCATTCATGTGTGAAGCAGAGCGCTTGAAGATTGTGAAGGCGCTTCGCTGTGTCGGTGATGCAGTCCTCTCTGTTGATACAGATAGTAGCGTATGTGAGAGTATTCGCCACTGCATTGCTAATTATACCGTCGTGGCCTTTGCAAAGGGTGGTGACCGATTCTCGTCAGAGATTCCAGAGGCGAAGATTTGCAGAGAGGCTGGAGTTTCTATTATGGATGGCCTTGGCATCAAGATTCAGTCTTCTTCTTCACTTATCGCATCTGCAGCCGATGCGTCTTCTCCTACACCCAAGCCCAGTGCTTAAGGCTTGGTAGCCTTATGAGGGGTAAGGGGTCAACGACAATGTCTGCATCAACAAAACCGATGTATCGCAAGTACTACGATGTATGGTCGGCGCACCGGGACCGGTATGGCTCTAAAGTCGCTCTGCTATATCAAGTTGGCGGATTCTTTGAAATCTATGATACGGAGAATCTGACAACCGGCACCACGCAAGCGAATATTCGCGAAATTGCCGAACTCTGCCAACTGTCGCTCACGGTACATGATGCCGGTGAGGGTTTCCAGACCTTGTTCGGTGGATTTCCTGAACATGCACTCAGCAAGTTCGAGAAGATTCTGGTGCAAGCCGGTTACACGGTGGTCGTAGTAACACAGCGCAAGGGTTCCACAGGTGCAGTAGAGGAGCGCGTGGTCGAACACATCGCCTCCCCTGGCTGCTATGTGGAGGGTGTGAAAGAGCGTCGTCTGGTGGGCGTCCTCTTGGAGAGTCTGACAGATGGCGCGGCAGCTCTGAAGCGGGTCTACTGGGCCGCGGCGGCCCTCGATGTGGCTACGGGGTCTGTGTGGTTTGTCGAAGGAGTTGACCGTGACCGCCTACATCAGTTCCTATGTTTACACCCCCCTGCTGAACTGGTGCTTTGGTCTGATGGCCTTGCGGGCGCGAACTCACTAACAGAGTCACTGAAGTCAGCGTGCCCTGCAACGCATGTGCGCTGTTTGACTCCAGCGGCTGCCGCCGTCGATGAAACCATACTTGACCGATTCTGGACGCCTGCGCGCAAGCGCCTTGACTGGCTACCCCGCCAGCCTCAGGCTCGCCGTTGTCTGGCCGCCCTTATGGATTTTGCGGCAGATCATATGCCATCTGCCCTCAAGAAGCTGAGTCTGCCTGAGGCATGGGTGCCTAATGGTGAAGTCCGTCTAGGGAATGCGGCCCTTGAACAGCTTGGTCTCCTGTCTCTTCGGTCTGGTGACGAAAAGCAAAGTCTGATTGGCATCATGGACCAATGTCGGTCTGTGCTAGGGCGCCGCCTTATGCGCGCGCGGCTGATGCGACCTATCACGGATATTTCCGAACTAAACCGCCGCCTAGACATGGTTGACCGCTGTAAGACCGCGTCGGCATCCGACACCGTAGTTACAGAGCGCGGCCTCCGCTCTCTATATGATATTTCACGCCTTTGGCGACGTTTAGAACTTGGAACTATCAATATGTCCGATATGGCATGCCTGCTCCGTTCATTTCAGGCAGCACAGTCGCTCGGCGAAGTGTGGGGAGTTCCAGAAGAGGTAGAGATGTTTCTGGGATGGGTTTCCGTACGCTGGGCAGCGGACGCTGTTGTGACCTTATCAAGAGATGGCGGGTCAGTTCCAGTTACACAGCTGCCATGGACCTCTGGGTACCGCACAGCTGCGGATTCTCATTTTCAGAAGGGTCGTGAGATTCGTGCAGAGGCGGTTGGGTTATGCGATCAGTGGTCAGCACTCGGAAAGGGCGAGCGCCTGTATCTTGATGACGCTGAGGGTGGTGGGTTCCGTGTAACTGGTACAAAGCGCCGCATCGCAGCGGTGCTCACTGTTCTTCGTGATGAAGGTGATACAACGGCTGTCTCATCGACCTACAAAACGAGTGCTACATTGGAAACTGCGGGCCTTGCTGCTATTTCCGAACGCCATCGGTCCTGGTATGCAACATGGGTTGCAACATGGTTGGCAGAGTGGTCTGCTGCATGCGCTGAAATGGTGGAAAAGGGGGCTCTCGCCAGATTAGCACTTGAGTCGTGGTGTGCAGAGCTCGATGTTGCGTGGACAACCGCACGCCTAACAGCTGAATGGGGATGGGCTCGCCCCGTGTTTGTTGATGGGGCAGAGGAGGCATCAGTATCGGTCACGAAGTTGCGCCATCCAATCCTAGAACGCCTGACAACTGTACCGTATGTACCCCATTCGGTGTGCCTTGGAACAGTTGATGATGCAGGGTTCACGTACTCTCCGCGCGGTCTCCTTCTATACGGTATGAACGCCAGTGGTAAATCATCGCTCATGAAGGCACTTGGTCTCGCCACCGTGTTGGCCCAGACCGGTTTCCCTGTACCAGCGACCGCTATGCGACTGTCACCGTTCACCTCCATTTTCACACGCATCCTCGGCAACGACAATCTGTGGGCGGGTCTATCGTCATTCGCAGTGGAGATGACTGAGTTTCGCGAGATTCTGCGATTTGCAGATAGTAAATCACTCGTCCTGGGGGATGAACTCTGTTCTGGCACCGAGTCTCTGTCAGCAACTGCACTGGTAGCTGCGGGTGTTGAGACACTCGTCGGTGCTGGTAGCAAATTCGTGTTTGCGACACACTTGCATGAACTGGCGGGGTTACCGGATATTGCGGGCCTTACTGGTGTACGCGCTGTGCACCTCAAGGTGCATTATGATGCAGTCGCAGACCGTCTCATATATGAACGCGAACTGGTCCCTGGTTCAGGTTCTGCATTATACGGCCTCGAAGTATGCCGTGCTCTCGACTTGCCATCGGGATTCCTCGAACGCGCAACAGTGCTTCGCAAATCGCTCGGTGGCTGGACTACACCAACAACGTCGCGCTACTCTACAAAGGCGGTAATGGATGCATGCGGTGTCTGTGGGTCTACGAACAAACTCGAGGCGCACCATATCATTCACCAGGCGGACGGTGGTGATGATTCTGCTGGTAATCTTGTGTGTTTGTGTGCGACGTGCCACGATGAACATCATGCGGGGCGCCTACAGATTCGAGGCTGGAAAGATACATCAGCGGGGCGTGTGTTAGAGTACACACATACCGTTGAGCATGTAACATCGGATGCTGGCATTGAACCATGGATTCGAGAACAAAAAGCCCGCAAGGTGCGGGTCCCCACGATTCGGCGAATGGCGAAACAGCTCTTTGGTGTAGACCTCGAAGATACTCAGATACGTGCAATCCACTGAGCAGTTGGTCTAACACCATAATTGCTATGCACAGCCATTCTCCTGATGAGTACCATTGTTGTGATTCAATAGAGGGGGTCGCAGCAAAAGGTGACACCCCAATAAACGACGCAAATAAGTAGTACGATGATCATTCCAGTACGTTGCATGAACTGTGGGAAGGTGCTTGCAGACAAGTGGTTGCACTACCAGCGTCGGCTGCAGGAGTTGAAGGGGGATGAATACGGGAAGCGCACATACTTTGATGGCACAACTGTCCCCGAGACGAAGGAGAAGCAGGTGATGGATGAGCTCGGGCTCAAGCGCTATTGCTGCAAGAAGGTGCTTCTGACACATGTCGACCTTGTGCAGAAGCTCTAAAAATCAAGGTCCATGTGTAGAGAAATGGAATCGCTGTTCACCACGTTTCTTATCTTTTTGGCTGCGATTACGGCGCTGCTGACATATCTCATCATACCACGTGTTCCAGTTGTTACGCTGGCTATGGCTGCATCAGTAGCACTTGCGGGTGGTATCTGGTGGCACTGGACACAGTTTGCCGTAGACTATCGCACTAGCACCTGGCAGGAGCAGTTGCGTGCCTACGCTAGCTGGGCACTGCTGCTGGTAATCATTCTGATGTCATATGCTTTCTATGTGTTTGGCTGGAATACGGGGAAAGTCCAGGAGTACGTACGTGAGCCAGAGGCGGCTACCCGGAATATCGCGCGCACTGCGTCATCCTTTATGGATAGCGCTTCCCGGGCTGTAACTGCCGCCACAAACAGTTTCCGTAATGCCGGCGCTGTCGCGATGAATCGTGCAAATGTGGGTTTGACGAACCTGGGACTTAACAGTTCTGATATCGCGAAGTCTGCAAATTTCCTGGCATAAGGCAGAGATATGGCAAAGACTGCACGTCGCCCTAGAGCAGGTCGCAAAAGTCGTAAGGCGGGTCACGGGGCGTCTGTGACAGTGGAGAGTCTGCAGGCCTCTTTTGAGTCGATTGACAAGAAGATTCGCGGCCTGATTGAGCGGGGCAAGACCGACTCGAGTGTACTCGAGCAGCTGAAGCGCACCTGGGACGAGCATTTTCACACGACGCTGTCGCCGGCGGCACTACGTGGGCTCATGATGCATTATAAGGCAACATCGAAGCGCACAACACGGAAAGCCAGTCAGCGTGGAGGAATGGCACCTATGGATCACACGATGGGTCAGGGTGTCACTAGCGCGGTTTACGGTCGCTTCCCAGTAGAAATCGGCACATCCCCGCAGGTGATTCGCAGCCTGGACATGGGTCGTTTCTTTGAGAACCCCATCAGCCGTGGGTGTAATTCTACCGGCGGGTTCGATGCCCCGCGCCAAACAGGAGGTGGTATCATAGATGCTGTAGGAATGGGTCATATGCCAGCATCTGTACCGCGCAATACATTGGAGACCACCGTGTCGGCTATTCAGGGACGCACAATTGCAGATGCCACCGCGACGCCGGTAGCCGCATCCGTTGCAACCGTAAACGCTGCACCACAGCCGTTCGATACCACGCAAGTCAGCCATATTACATCGCTTGCCCCTATCTTCAAGGGCTTCTAAGCACTGATTGATAGTCACTTACAACAGAGTCATTTCGAATGAGGTCTGTTGCAAGGTTAAAGAAGAAGGGCAAAATTCATCCCAACCAGTAGCGGATGTCGACAGATTCTCTCAGTCAGATTGGGTTGCAGTTCCTTGAGAAGTACTTCAAGGAAACCGAGTTTCCATTGACCCGGCATCACATCGACACATACGAACAGTGCATGTTTGATGAGATTCCCACTATCATTCATACATCGAATCCGATTGTGTTTTTGAAGGAGCCGCTGAACAAGGAGGCCACTGAGTTCAAGTACCGCGTTGAAATCTATATTGGCGGACCGGCTGCGACACCCGACAAACTCGCCATCACCTACTCCCCGCCTGTTATCACACTGGATGGTGCGAACACCGTTCGGCGCATGTTCCCGAATGAGGCACGTCTGCGAAACCTAACGTATGCCGTCCAGGTCAGCGCAGATATTCATGTGAAAGTGACGGTTACCGAGGAAGTGAAGGGTGCGGATGGGCGTGCTGTTGTGGACCGCGATGGAAAGCCCATGTACACCCATACACAGCTCCGTGAGGCCGAGCCATTTGTGCTCAAGTCGTTCCCACTGTTCCAGATGCCGATTCTGCTGCGTTCGAAGCTCTGTACGACGGGTGTGGCAGACCCCGTGAGACTCGAAGAGATGGGTGAGTGCCGCAATGACTATGGTGGTTACTTCATTGTGCGTGGGGCGGAGAAGACGCTGATTACCCGCGGCGAACAGGCATTCAATACACTGTATGCGGAGAAGAAGCCGCTGGCAACGGATCCTGTGGCAGCCTATGCATCCGTGGTATCACTGCACCCTGAGACGAAACAGACACGTCGTGTGGCCCTCTACATGATGAAGGGTGGTGAGATTCGTGTGGCGGTGCCGATGGTGCGTGGTTCCTTCCCTCTCTTTATCCTGTTCCGTGCAATGGGCATTGAGTCCGATGAGGAGATTGTGCGCATGATTTTCCCTGATGATTCTGACTCGTTGGCGTATGAGCTCGTGCCATCCATCGAGGATGCATACCCCATTCACAACCAGACAACGGCGACCAAGTATATCAAGACTCTGACAAAGGGCTTCACAGAGGAGCACGTGCTCGATATCATTCACAATCTGCTGCTGCCCCACGTACCAGATGAGCCGATGGCCCGTGCCCTGTATCTGGCAGAGATGGCTCGGGCTGCGATTCAGGCCAAGGCCGGTGTTCGTGGAAAGTCGGACCGTGATGATATGCGGGCACATCGCTTCCTGCCTACCGGCACACTCGTGCGCGAACTGTTCAACGGCTGCTGGAAGGAGTGGCGCAAGAAGGTGATTGAGGAGATTGACCGCACATACCGTGGTAACGACCAGCTGTACCAGGGAGAGGCGCTGTTTGAGCTGTTCGCCCCTGGCAATGTTGGTACTATGTTTCAGCCCATGCTGCTCAACAAGATGATTATGCGCGGATTCGGTGGTAAGTGGGGGACGAATGAGATGAATATGAAGACCGGTGTGCTGCAACCGCTCGCCCGTATCTCGTATCTGGATGCATTGTCACACACACGTCGTGTAGTGTCGGATTTCGATACCGGTATGAAGACGACCGGTCCACGTAAACTGCATACGTCGCAAATCGGTTACTTCTGCACGTCCGAGACACCCCAGGGTGCACACATCGGTGTGACAAAGAACATGTCTATCATGACGCAGTATTCGCTCGGTGCTTCTGTGAAGCCGGTGTACGATTGGATGCGCATGAAGGGTGGGCTGGTTCCAATTGCGGCCACCACTGCAGATGTGCGTGCAACGGCATGCACCGTGCAAATCAATGGAGGCACGGTTGGTTTTACGATGGACCCCGTCGGTCTTGTAAAGACACTGCGTCTGCTGAAGTGGACTGCGTGTATGTCACCGACTGCATCTGTCTCATTCAATACGACCGAAAAGGTGGTGCGTGTCTATCTTGATGAAGGCCGTCCGCTGCGGCCTCTGTGGCATTTGAATGGTGAAGGCGCCGAGTTCCTGGCACGCCTGCCTGCCCTCCGTGATATGAAGTGGCGCGACCTGGTGTTTGGTACTCTACCGGCGACCGCAGGTGCATCGCTGCGTTCTGTGCGTTTCCTGGACCCTCTTGCAGAGAATCCCGCTGCAACCTTTGCGGACTATGAGGCACTGTTGGCACCGGTTGCCGGTTTCATTGAGTACTGTGACCCTTATGAGATGAACGAGAATTACATCTCTTGGTGGGGTGGCGATGACCTGACGACTGAGCATACCCATGCAGAGATTCATCCTTCGACTATGACAGGTCTTATGGCCTCTATGATTCCATACTCGAACCACAATCAGGCACCGCGTAACCAGCTGTCGAACTCCCAGAGCAAACAGGGTATCGGTTACATGACGACGAACATTCACAATCGCTACGACACATATGGCAGTCAGCTGTGTTACGGTGAGGCACCTCTGTGTCGCACCTTCTATTATGAGAATATCGCGAATGGTGAGATGCCTTACGGCTTCAACTGTATTATCGCGGCAACATCGGAGTCTGGCTACAACCAGGATGACGGTCTGATTATTAACAAGGATTCCGTAGCGCGTGGTATGTTCCAGAGCTTGTCATTCCGCTCCTATGACTGCGAGGAAGAGGTGGACCCGCGTTCCAAGGTGCACAGTCATATTGCGAATCCTGGTGCAGTGCCCTCCTGGACGTCGCTGAAACCGGGTCTCGATTACTCGAAGCTCGATGACCGTGGCATTATTCGTGAAGGAGAGTATGTCGATGACTCCACGGTGCTCGTGGGCCGCTATATGGTAGTACCTGACACGAACGACATCAAGGATGCATCTGTTACACCTGGACTGCACACACATGGTCGCGTGGATTCTGTTGTAGTTCTGCATCAAGGCGACGGGCTCATGCTCGTCAAGGTGCGTGTGATTCAGATGCGTACACCTGTACTTGGTGACAAGTTCTCGTCGCGTCACGGTCAGAAGGGTACGATTGGTATGTTTGTGTCGGCGGCAGATATGCCCCGCACTGCAGAGGGCCTCGTGCCAGATGTGATGGTGAATCCTGGTGGTTTCATCTCTCGTATGACAGTCGCACAGCTTGTGGAGATGGTTGCGGGACGTGCTGCGGCCGAAGTAGCGGCGAAGTTCAATGCCACGACCTTCTGCAACAACGGTGACTTCGTGAAGCAGTTGGGTGATGTGCTACAGGCGGTCGGCGTACATCGTGAGGGTGACAATGTGCTGTACTCGGGTATCACAGGTGCGCAAATCAAGACAGATATCTACATGTGCCCACTGCACTTCATGCGTCTGCGCCATTTGACGGAGGATAAGGTGAACAGTCGTGGTGCGGGTCGTCGTGAGGTGCGCACACACCAGCCCACGGGTGGTCGTGCCAATGAGGGTGGTCTGCGTATCGGTGAGATGGAGCGCGATTCGCTGTGCTCGCACGGTGTCTCCTGTTTCCTACAGGAGTCTATGATGAAGCGCGGTGATGCAACGGACTTCTGGATTTGCAATGGCTGTGGTCGTATTCCGATTTACAACGAGGTGGAGGGACTGTTTGTCTGCCCAACATGCGAGGGGCCACTGACCTTCACGGGTGTAACACCAGATACACTCACACTGCAGCTGCCGACGACGCAGAGTCGCGTCACATTCTCGCGCATTGCAATGCCTTACACTCTGAAACTTGTGGACCAGGAGATGTCGTCAATTGGCAATATGGGGATGCGGTTTGTCACTGAGTCAACCGTGGCGCGGATGCGGGAGTCGGACTGGCCATGGCCAACGATTGATGTGGAGTTCAAGGCGGAGGCCCGCGGAGTTGAGGCAGCGGCCGCTGTAAACCCTGCTACTGCTGGTGGTGCTGGTGCTGGTGAAGCAGATTCCTCTTCTGAGTCGAAGGAGGAGGTAGGGGAGAAGGTTGTTGCGAAGGTGGCTGCAGCGGTTGCAGCTGCACCAGAGGAGGTCAAGGGTGAAGAGGGTGCAGTGGAGGTGTTGGCTGCGGCTGCTGGTCCAAAGTCGGCGGATGCAGAGGCTGTGTCTGACGCTATGGCGGTACGATTCTATAGTAAGCTCACCAATGAGTATCAGGGATTCAGCAACTCCGCACTGACACCATTCCGCATCGATGGGCTACAGATACCGGCACCCGATGGGACTGCATATCCTGAGTTTGGTGGTGGCGATGTCTCGCGCCAAACATGGCCGACCGTTGAGCACTACGTACAGGCCATGCGCTTCCCCGCTGACCCGGATTGGCAGGAGGAGATTCGTATGGCAGGGACAGCAGCGCGAGCCAAGAAGATGGGCGCTAGCCGCGACCACCCCGTACGCGGTGACTGGGAATCTATCAAGGACCGTGTGGCAAAGAAGGCGTTGGTGGAGAAGTTCAAGCAGAACCCTGGCCTCCTTGCCCTTCTGCAGGAAACGGGAAATCGAAAGCTTGTGGATGGGTCGCCGGATATGTACTGGGGCGAAGGCGGTGCCCGTAAAACGGGTCGCAACCGCATGGGTGAGCTGCTGACAGAGGTGCGCGCGGAGCTGAAGGATGTGCGCGTGGATGCGGCTGTGATGGCAGCTGGGCCTCCTGTTGTGACTGTACCGGGTGCAGAGGAGGAGAATATTGATCTGGGGCCGGAGGAGATGGCGGGTGTCGCACAGGAGGTGGTTGCGGCTGTGAACGGTGGTGGCAGTGGACAGGTGAACGGTAGTGGTAGCAGTGGCAATGAAGAGGGAGGGATGTCTGTAACTGTCTCAAAGGAAGGTGAGGAGAGTGCAGCAGCCCCTGGCTCACAGGTCGGTGGTGGAGGCGGTGGTGTTCCAGCCGGTGGCGTATACATGTTCATTAATCCCCAGATTGGTGGTGCAGACAGGAGACCCCAGCGTGGTGGCGGTAGGCGTGTAGCATGGGCAGGTATGACGCCTGTATCACAGATGGGTGGGGCTGAGCCTATGGAGCTCACATCTTCCATGGAAGGAGGGGCTGCTATCGACGGTGCCGAGATAAAGGTTGAGAAGTTGGGATAAGCATTGGGTAAAAGTGACTGGCTTTGATTGTACCGACCCAGTAGGAGCAGTACAATGGAAGCATCTGCAAATACGAACGCAAACGCTGCAGCAAAGTCGATTGCCGGCAGCTCTCTGGAGCCAGGTGTCGCGGACATCATCCTTCGGTCGCGTCAAACACTGCTCGATATCCTGGAGGACCGCGGCTATGACACCGCTGTCTATCAGAATATCGCACCGGACCAGATTCTTACCCTTGCCGAAGGGCATCCCCGGGCCCTCGACATCTATGCCAAGAAGAAGACGGACTCTGCAGCACCCTGTGAGCGTGCCGTGGTGGTCTACCAGATTCAGGAGCGTATCCGGTCTAAGCTCGGAACCTTTGCGCCCCGTCTATTCAATGAGCCACCAGATGCAAACAGTGTGGTGACGAAGACCGATGATATCATCGTGATTCTGAATGAGCCGTATCACGAGGCCTTTGACAAGTATGCCCTCCAGCAGTGGCAGAGCGGCAAAGTGCGCATGACCTTCTTCCATATCAAGCAGGTTGTAGTGCACCCTGGGCGCCATGTACTGGTGCCACCGCATCGTAAGCTAACAGCTGACGAGGCAAAGGCGGTTATGGTCCGCTTGCATGTTACCCAGAAGTCGCAGTTGCCGCTCATCAAGCACCACGATATGCAGTCGCGTGTAATGGGGCTCGTGCCCGGCGATGTGGTAGAGATTCTGCGCCCTAGTCCGACTGCGGGTGTTGCACGGGTGTTGCGGATTTGCGCTGCATAGACACCTCTGTATCAATGCGTCGAAGAATCAGTGATTTCAGGAGAGGTGGCAGTGATGACATGGATGCCACTATTTTGGCTGCGTCAAAATCACCACGATTCATGAGGCGTTGTACGTGACTGGAAATAGCCATGTATATCGCATCTGTTGACGACTCCATTTATCTATCTAATTTGTCATTTTCTTTAGGCGCATTGGTTAGGGGAATATGTCGTGGTCACCAGATGAACAGGCTGCAGAACAGAAACAGTTCGACAACTTCATGGAGGAGTTCGGTAAGACATTTGGTGGATGGCGCGATGGTATCCAGGCGGGTTCTCCCGCACAGGGTCAGGCCGCTACAGAGGAGGTGCTGCGGCGGTGGCGCAAACACGTGGAGGAGCTCCGCGCTCGGAGTGATCAGATGCTGGCCGCCAGTGAGCAAATGGATTCACTGCAGGGTCTAGCGCGTCAGGTTGCCGAAGAGAAAGCCGCACTCAAGGAACTCCGCAACGAAGCCGGTACACGTGCGGGCCAGGCCGGTTCTGTGAACCCGAAGGTAAAGGCCTCGCCCTACGTGAACATCCTCGGCCTGCAGCGCACATTCCGTCAGTCAACCCGGGATGTACTGTTAGGCCTGTCGATTGCATTTGGCGTACTTGCCATCGGTACACTCGGCTATCTCGTATATCAAGTGGTGGCGTCTGGTCAGGTGCAGAAAGCGTCGTTTGTGGCGAGTGCCGGCGGTACAGGAATTCACGTAGGCGGTGGCCGTCGCAAATAACAGAGATGCAATGTAGAGAATGGGCAACAGCCAATCGTATCAGGCTCCGCCACCCCCACCAGCACCTGCACCGCCTGTGCCTGTTGTTACTCTCCCACTGCAGCGCGTGCCAACACAGGATGGTGCCTCCGGTCTCCATTATTCGGGCCGTGTGTACACAAACCCCGTACCCAGTGGCACGAAGCCGATATGCGGAGACGAGACAGTCGCACCCCATCAGATTGGTGATGTGTACACCGGCGGTGTCAGCACCACCACACTGACCGTTGATGACATGGGGCGCGTGAATCAGCAGGCGCTCGACAACTACGTATCGAATCTTGTTGGAACCGGCAAGATTCCCGGTGGTCTCGGTTCATTAGATGAGCAGATTAAAGCCGATAAGGACTTCTACGCTGCTGTCCAGAAGGAGTACTGCTTCTATGAAGCGCGTTACAAGGCTGGTCTGTCTGCCTTCTTGGATATGGCGTCTGCACCCAATCAGGCAGATAAAACGACACTCAATACCGTGCTAGATAAGGTCGTGGACCTGAACAAGCGACTGAATTCGCTGTTGGAGATTATCGGACATGTTGGCAATGCCCGTGCCCAGGCCGTGAATGCCCGCGGTCCCCAGATAGAGGCGGCTAACAAAGAACTGAATGAGCGCATGAAAGAGCTCGCTGCACAACGTGCAATGTTCACATCGAATGATGGCGTGGTGCGCACACAGGAAGAGATGTTGCGCTACTCGGCGGAGAAGAACCGTGCCATGAACATTCAGATTATGTTTTTCGTAGCATTCAACATCGTGGCACTCGGCACCGTGCTGACAGTGTACAAGAATACAGCGCCCTAAATAGATGGCATCGTTGATTTCCAAGGATATAGTGGACCTCCAGGATATTGAGAAAATTCAGTTCCTGCAGGCCCTGCAGGCGGACCCGGCGAAGTACTCTGCATACGTGGCCGAGAAGAAGGGGCATATCATCGGTGAGGTAATGGATACCAAGCGTGCAGCGTTCATCAAGTCATCGGGTGACATGGCACGCCTCATCGATATGGATAATAACAGTCAGGCTGCGTTCCTACGCACAAAGGACTTGTTGGCTGTTGAGGGAAATATGGCCAAGCAGCACAAGGATATGGCAGGTGCAGGGAAGTACAATGCGGACTTGACCCGGCGTCAGGTAGAGATTAACAACTGGTACTACGAGAACAAGCGGGAGACGCTTTTCGTTCTTCAGTTCATCCTGCTGACAGTACTCACTGTTACCATCATTCTGATTCTGACATCCTATGGCTATCTACCCCAGGCTGGCTCTGACTATTTGATGGGCTTCGTGATTGTGGTCGGTGTTGGTACATGGATGTATCGTTGGTTCTACACGAAGCGGGTGCGCGACCCCCGCTACTGGAATCGCCGTATGTTCGATGGTGATGGCAAGGAGGAACCGCCCAGCGGCCAGATTTGTTTCGGCGATAGCGGTGAGACAAAGCCCGTTGGCCCTGATGGAAAGCCTGCAACATCTGCGTTGCTGCAGTAAATTCGGGCGGCCATGGTAGGGGATGTCACAGAGTTGTGAAGTCAAACGCATTCAGCTGAACTCAGCGCAGAGTGCTGTGGACCAGGCCACGGTGGCCCGCGATGCGGCAAAGAAAGATTATGTCTCGTGTCTGCCCACGAGTGACCAGGGTTCCATGGCGCTCGCAGATGCACAGCCGGCGCTCGACAAAATGGTGAAGGAGGCTGAGGAGGTGGCGTACATGCATGAGTTCGTGCTGGGGCAGCTCAAGCGGGAGGCGGGGTCTCAGGACACGCTGCATACACTGGGAGAGGTGGCACAGACAGAGAGCACACGCATGCAGGAGGAGATTGACCAGCTCAAAACGGAGATTCGCACAGAGCGTCGTCGATTCCTCGATGCGAACCCGTCGGTCTCACCGGCCGCAGGCGGGCTCTACTTCACCAAAGTGCCCGACAATCGACTGCTGATTGTATTTCTGAGCTGCTTTGGTGGCTTTCTGTTGTTCGGTAGCATCCTCGTGATTCTGAATCATATACCGACGAACTTCTTCACGGCGATGACAATGGGCGACCGCATTAAGTTCGTGGGCTCGGTATGGGTTGCCGCTATCATTATGATGTATATCGGCTTCTATGCATTCACGTAATCCAGACCTTTATAATATACCATATTGTTCTTTATGATAAAACAGTATGGTATAATAGATGGCACTTACTACACCGTTAACTATTCCGATGACTGCATACGGCACAGTAACATGTGCGGGTCAGACACTGAACTTTGTGCCTAATTCACCAACAAATATCTTTACGCCCACTGTTACTATTGGAACACCATACACAATTACGTATACACCATATGATGCAACAACCAAATTTAGTCGGTTCGATAAGCCATATGGGGATGTAACTCTCTCTGCTGCAACGGTCAATCCAACAACCGGTGTCGCAACTGCTACGGTGACTGTAAATAGTCCGTCTCCTCCAGCTGCATTTCCTTTTGTAGTTGTCTATGTCAAGATGCCCTTCTATGCACAGGTGTATGGTGATGGACAGATAGACCTTTCATCAAATAATCTAGCAGATACTGGTACGTTATTAACTGTTTCAGGATACATGGCAATCGGTTCCGCCTTTTTTGAAGTGGACTGGGCACTTGGTGCTTTCCAACATTCATTCACTGCACTCTATACCCCAACCACACCTGGTTATTCGTTTGGCCCTTGGATTGAGAACCCTGGTGGAGACCCAAATGCAAATCCAATCACATTCTTTGCTACAATAAATGATGCAGCGCAGGCACTTGGCCCACGGACGAATATTACATTGTCTATCACTCAGAACATAGGTGGTTCCACTGTATCCTCACCAGCCGGTGTTCTTACAAGCAACAGTAATCTAACGGATACCGCATCGTTTCCATATCTATCAGAAGTAACACTAACTGCTACACCCGCGGCTGGCTACAATTTCCAACACTGGTCCGGTGCATCAATACAGACCAACAATCCAGTCATGAGTCTGTATATGCAGGCTCCGTATACAATGAATGCTACATTTGGTATTCCACCACCACCGGCAACCGATATTGCACAAGCGATAGCACGAGACTATGTGCCATCTCAGGGGGAACGCGCAGATTCGCAGCATATCTGTCAGTGCCCATGTGCATGTACGGGCTGCTCACCTGCTTTCACGACCGCATTGAATCGCACACGACAGATTCGCGCACTTATATCAGGGTCATGTTGTCAGTATATCCCAGTTGGTATTGTTCTGACAGATGGTGGCATCAATTATGCTGTCAATGATATTCTACAGCTCGTGGGTGGCACTCCACTCGAGAAACCGGCACTCTTCAAAGTGATGGCAGTTAGCAGCGGCGAAATCACGGAACTGAAACTCATTTACGGACAACCGTACCGCGTACGCCCAGGTGATGATGTGTTGGTGCCGTATACAGGCAATGGCTCTGGTGGAGACTTTGCCGTCCTATGGTCTTCATGCCTCTCGCCTGCAAACCTCTATCGCCAGTAACCAAAAAAGGAGTTGGCGTCTTGTTGTTTTGTATTTTTTGTTTGTAGTGTTTTCTAGATGGTCTCAATGTAATTGCCAGAGATGTCCTCACCCTCTTCGGCAATGCGCACACCCATGTACACCTTCCCTGCTGGGTCAATCGGCTTTCCATACATCTCCGTCATCTTGGCCAGCAGGTCCTTCTTCTGCAGGTCCTTGAACCCTGGATTGTACTTCTTCCAGTCCTTCCAGCGCACAAGCACATCATTTGCACGCGTCTCGGCACCGTCCTCCTTGACCAAGCACTCCTGTGCGAAGGCGGCGAAGGCATCGTTCTCCTCCTTGTACTTGTCGCTGGCCGCCATCACACAGGCAGGTACGCTGAGGCCGCCGCGGAGATACTTGTTCTCATAATACCAGACCAGCATGCCGGCGAAGTACGGGCGCCAGCGAGTAATCTTGGAATCCAGCAGTGGGTCACGGGGGAAGACGTAGGCTGCGGGATTCGTGGGCTTGCCCTGCTCTACGAAGCGCGACACGTGCGGCAACACATAGATACGACGCCAAGTACCCTCGTCCATCGACGAGACAGGAGGCAGGTCGTTACACGACATGAAAATGCGCGCCTTCACAACGAACACATCCTGGTCCTTGAAGAGGCCACGGGCCTTCACAGGGTCACCACCCGTAATCTGCTTCATGTACGACGTGTTGATGCGCTCACCCTCCTCGGGCTCAACCATCGTCACGTAGCGCTTGTTCTTGATGACGATGAGCTCCGGATTTGCGGAACCGGCATCCGCACGCTTGCGGGTAATCGCCTGCACGGGCAGAGTCTCCTGGTACTCGCCGAAGGTCTTGCTCATCAAGTCAATAATCTTGGACTTACCGTTACCTCCGCAGCCCTGCATAATGTAGAACTTCTGCTCGTGATTGCAGCCCTCCAGACAGGCGCTGTAGAGCGTCAGCACATACTCGCGGAGCACGGGGTCCGGATAAATCTTCTCGAAGAAGTCCACTAGCTCCAGATGCTCTGGCATAGGGTTGGCAGGGTCATATGCGATGTAGGGAATCGAATCCAGGCCGACAATGCCGCGCCCCATCTGGAAGGAGATACAGTCATCAGGGCGACCAGGGCGGAAGTGCACATGTGGTTGACCATCATTGCCAGGCTTACGGAGCTCGAGCACTCCGTTGCTGAAGCCGATAGTCGACGAATCCTCATTCATATTCACGATGAAGTCCTCGTCATAGAACTTCTCGGCCGACTCCTTCATGACGTTGTCCTTGAAGCCCGTGCCCTGGAGCGACGTCTCCACCTTGAGGAGCTTCTTGCGCTTCTCCTGGAGGCGCTCGCGCTCAGACTGGTCGTTCGTCGCCATCTCACGCTGCATAACCTTGACATCCGCGGCTAGATAGACGTTGCGTACATCCGTGCTCAGGCGCTCACGGAGACGCATCCAGGTCTTGAGCTCGCGCCAGGTGTGACCATCCGCGGGAAACTGATACCAGTCCATCGACGTAGCCGTGGCACCCTTGCGACCAGGCGTGCACCGGAACTCGTGGCGATACATGCGGACAACGAGGTCCGCCACCGACACATGTGTACCACTGTCATTCAGGAATGCAATCTCCGTGTTGGCTTCATTCAGAATCATGCGGTATGCAGAAGGACTGTCCTCCTTGGCCCAGAGATGGAGTGTACCCATCAACAGCGGCTTGCGACCGCTACGGAGAGCACCGTCCTCTGCCGGAATCAGGCGCCACTTGCTCATGAGCTCCGCATCGCTCATGTGTGCCTTCTTGTGATGCGTACTTGTGCGTCGAGTGAGCTCCATCCAGACACGGAAGGACTCCTCCTTGTTATTAATGTTCTTCAGACACATGCCGGTGTTAATCCAGTCCTGGTACTCACCGCAGCGTCGCTCAGGGTTCAGACACTCGCGCACCAGCTTGTAAGCCAGTGCAATGTCCTCGGAGCTGTAGCCGGAACGAACCGACATACCGCTCACCTGAATCATATCATCGGCTGCATTTGTAGAGACTGGTGTTGGGGTACCCCCTGATTCTAGGTTCAGCTCTGGAGGAGGAGAGGCCGTTGGCAGCTTCGCAAAGAGACCAGGGGACTTCGCCTTGGCCCAGTTCGAACCCTTGCCCCAGCGCTGCAGAAGCTGAATCCAGTCGGCATCCGTAGCAGGGCCATTCGTACGGAGAGAGAGAGGCGTGACTGAATCATGGCCCTCGCGGATACTCAACAGCTTGATGAGCTCGAGGGGCTTTGATGCCTCAATAGACTCCTCCTCCAGATGGTCACCCGTCAGCTGCTCCGTGTATTCCTCTGGAATCGTAACGGAATAGACCTGCTCGACCTTGTACCATGCCTTGTCAGGCTTGCAGGCACCATACAAGAACCAGTTGTTGCGCTGAATCACCGAGAGGTCGATACAGTCCTGGGGAGGGTTCGTCATTCCCGTGGAACCGAAGATGCGCTCCACTGCACCGGTTTGCAGGAGGTAGCCGCGAATGGCGTACTGCATCTCAGGCGCGGTCGTAATTGACGGACACACAATGTGAACACCATCCTTGTGTGTCTCCTTGTCGGCCTCGGGTGAGGGCTTGAGCATTACGAAGAAGCGGAGAGGCACGGGCTCATCGGATGCATCGGTGAGTGGGCCGAAGAAGCGGCTGATGGCGTCTGCATAGGCTGCAACGAACTCGCGGACCTGCTCATTCGTGAACCGACGGCGCAGTGGTCCGCCGGCGGCATAGCGGAAATCCAGGTCGATAAGGATGGGGCCCTGGGCCTTGTGTTTCTCCAGAAGGGAGCAGGCCTTGCCCTTCACGAAGATGTGGTCATGCGTTAGCTGTAAGAAAGCGTCATATTCATCATCGGGAACGGCGTACTTGCCGAGCCACCCATTTTGACCAGTACCGAGACCGGTGATGTTCCAATCGGCGCCCGTCGTGCGGCGCGTATCAAGATAAGAACGGAGCGTAAGTGATGTCATCCTACCTGGGTCACCGGGTTGGCTGGGCGGGGGTCAAGTTTTTGGGCCATGCCAAAATAAACGCAGATGCAGCGGAAAGAGTACAGAAGCCCTACACAAACGTGGGGTGCCCGTACAAGCGGCAGACGGGGCACTTGTTCGGCTCCTTCTTGAAGGTCTCCTGGATAGCGAAGTCGGCGAACAGATGACCGCAGGGCATGACGGCAGTGTGACTGGCGGCGAATTCCTCGGCTACGATGGGGCACATCTCGTGTTTGCTCTGTGCGAGCTCGAGCAGCTGCTTGGCGACGAACTGGCTCAGGTCACCGACCGCCTTTGTCTTTTGCTTTACTGGCTTGGGTGTGGGTGGTAGAACAGCCGCAAGAACTGCTGGAACAGGGGGAGCTGTTACAGAGAGTGTAGGGGCAACACTGGTTGGGGTAGAGCTTGGCAATAGTGTGATGTTCAGCTTGAGTGCGTATGCACCGAAGACATGACTCGGACTCGCGAATGTAAGAATTGGGACTTCCTCACCAGTTATTATATTCTTGGCAGAAATTGGGTGTTTATAGATGCGCTTTCCAACAGTATCTCCTCCCGCTTTTTTGATAGTTGCAGTCATGAAGAAACTGAACGGCATAACAACGGATGGAAGCTGATAATGCTGTTGGTGCGTCTGATTGAGAGCGGTCATCTCGTACGCAGCAGCAACCGGAGTCACGTGGATCTCTGCGGCAGCAACATATGAATGGAGTTCGCAGTTGCGAACAAACAGGAACTTGGAGGGGAGGGTACTCATTCTTTCTGTCTTGTTGGTTTGCAATGCCGGTGGTCACTGCGGTCACCTTTACGCCCCAAACTTGACACAGGCACCAGCTCTGGCCACCGCATTGTACGATGTCACCAACACCTCTTGCTGTACGCCGTATCACACTCGATATCAAGAAGGCCATGGAGCTCACGGATTCCGGCCTCTTCTGGTATCAGGATGAAACCGACATTACCCATGGGTGGGCAGTTGTCTGCGGAACAGAGGGCACCCCATATGATGGCGGAGCCTTCTGCTTCGAGGTGCGGTTTCCTGACAATTATCCGTTCGAGCCACCGGCGTTCACATACCTGACGAACGATGGGCGCACACGGTTCAACCCCAATCTCTACAAAGGCGGAAAGGTCTGCTTGTCCCTGCTGAACACCTGGCAGGGTGAGCCGTGGTCCGGTGTGCAGAGCCTGGGCTCTGTGCTCCAGTGCATTCAGACCGCGGTGTTAACTGAGCAGCCGCTCCAGAATGAGCCCGCGTATTCCAAGATGACGATTCACGCGGACATGCCGGTCTACAATCGGATGGTGCACCATGCCACTCTGGAAACGGCCATTCTGGGGCAACTCACGAAGCCTCCGCCCTATCTCGTGCCGCTTTATGATGGGGTGAAGGCCTGGTTCCTCAAGGCGAAGGAGCGGGTGATCGCCAAGGCACGGGCAGAAGCTGAGACCTGGGACGGCAAGGCAGAGGTCAACTCATTCTATCAGATGCAGATGCGCTACAAGTTCGGAGCGCTGGCAGACCAGCTTGCTGAGATTGTCTAGTGCCGCATAGCGCATCCAACCACGGCTCCCCATAATTTACTTTTGGTGACCTGTGATGCTGCAGATGATGGTCGCCAATGAGCCATGCGATGCGTGCATCATGGCGTGCAAGCCCGCGTGCATTAATCGCAAATGCTGTTAGGGCCGCAACCCACCAGTTCCAGTATCCAAACAACACAGGAAGGAAGAATCCTGCACCCTGAACAGTGGTTTCCAGCCAATGCCCGTGATATGCATCTAGCCATCGTAGATTGGTTATCTTCTCATGATGACGTGCGTGAATCCACCAAAAAGTTCTTGTATGCAGAAGCCGGTGACTGACATAGAACCAGATGTCATACCCCAATACATGCAACATCATCTGTGCCGACATTAGTCAAGAATGGATGCAGGCCTTTAATCCGTATTCGCGCTGGCATTTGTCAATGAGGCGCTGACAGGCGGGGCACGGCTTCGAATTTATCAGGTCAGTGTGCCCGTGCCCACCGTACCGAATGACAACAAGGGTTGCTCCTCTGAGTTTTGCAGTGTCACCAAGGCTGCGAATGACATCAGCCTCTGCATGAATCGTACGGGCGGTTGACCGTCGGCGGTAGCTCACACGGTTGTGCCCAATGGCAATCAGCTTGCGTCCTCTGAACAGGAGCGCAATATGGTACTGTGAGTTGTGCTTGGAGAAGTAGCGACTCGTATCAGTGACGTCGTGCTCGATGTGGCGAGTTATCCAACTTGGGAGCTGCATAGTGGAGTGGCGCGTGCTGCAATGGTACTATGCTAGGGTGCGGCATGTGGTTCAAGTTTTGCGCAAAGGTGAGGCGGTAGGCTGGGCACCTGGGCCCAAAGTACGACAGAAAGAACAAGATGACGACTTCTGACCTACTCCATATTCCTGATGCGATGACGGCACCGGCTGCCTGGCCTCCTGCAGAGGAGCTAGCCCTGTCGACCAAGTACGAGCTCGACCCTTTCCAGAAGCACGCAGTGCTGGCAATGCACGCGGGCGACCATGTGTTCGTGACGGCCAAGACCGGGTCGGGCAAGACCTTCGTCGGTGAGTATCTGATTGCACGGATGCTCGCCGCCGGAAAGCGGGTGTTCTACACAACACCCATCAAGTCCCTCTCGAACCAGAAGTATCACGACCTCAAGAAGCTGTTCCCTGAGGCCACTGTGGGTATTCTGACAGGTGACATCAAGATGTGCCCTGATGCACAGGTGGTCATCATGACCGCCGAGATTCTGCGGAATCTGCTGTTTAAGCGTGGCACGGCTACGGAGGGCGTGGGTATCACTGCGGCAGTTTCCCTCGAGGGTGTCGGTGGTATCGTGATGGATGAGGTGCACTATATTCAGGACACTGACCGTGGTCATGTATGGGAGGAGACGATGATTCTGTGTGCGAACGATCGCAACCTACAACTGGTGATGCTGTCGGCCACTATGCCCTCCGCTGCTGCACTTGCCGGTTGGATTGCCAAGCTCCATGACCGTTGTGTCCACCTGCTGGAGACCACGTACCGCATTGTTCCACTAGTGCATGGAATGCTGACACCTTGTGGTGATGAGGGGGCGCACGGCTATCGCGTGATGCGCCTTCTGAACGAGAAGGGAGAGTGGAACTCCAGTGCATACACGGGATGGTTGCGTGACAAGAAGGCGATTGAGGATGCAGCCGTGGCCCATAAGAAGGCCGTGGATGCACGGCGGCGTGATGGATATGCTGGCGGCCCCATTCGGGATGGAAAGGTGCGGGTGGAGGACCCGATTCACAAGCTGCGGCGCACAGTGACGTGGCTCGAGGCCACGAAGCAGCTCCCTGCACTCTTCTTCACGTTCAGCCGCAAGTCGTGTGAGCGCTTCGCCGGGCTCGTGGAGGGCTCGCTCATTGACTCCTCGGATTCCGCAGCGGCTCGACACATCATCGATTTCCATCTATCACGGCATCGCGATACTCTGGAGAAATCGCCGCAGTATCACACGGTGCGCGACCTGTTGCTCCGCGGCATTGCGTTCCACCATTCAGGGCTGCAGCCGCTCCTCAAGGAGATTGTGGAAATCATGTTCTCACGGGGCTACGTGAAGGCGCTGTTTGCTACGGAGACGTTCTCGGTAGGGCTCAACATGCCGACGAAGACGGTGGTGTTCTTTGAGCTCGAGAAGTTCTCAGATGGAGGGATGAAGAGGCTGTTGCGCCCTGATGAGTACATTCAGATGGCGGGGCGTGCGGGTCGACGAGGCCTGGACAAACAGGGTCTAGTGCTCTACGAGCCGCTGTACGAGCCGGTGGAGAACTATGAGCTCATGGGCCTCCTCACGGGTGCGTTGCCCGCACTCGAGTCGCGGATGCGGTTCCACTACGATTTCATCTTGAAGCACCGACTCTCTGATGGAAAGGTGCCCATTGCAGAGCAGAGCTACTGGGCAGAGCAGCAGAAGTCTGCGCGTGCTGGCTTGGATACAGAGATTCGGGCGGCCATTGCTGGGGTCACGGCAAAAGAGGCATTCGTGCCTGCAACTGCCTGGGCTGAGCTTGAGGAGCGTGATGTGTTGGAACTGGCACTGGTGGGCACCGTGAATGCGAAGCGGCGCAAGGCGCAGGTGGCGCTGAATGAATGGGATGATGAGCATAGAGCTGCGAACTGGACCAATTGGCGGAAGGCGTGGGTCTCTCTGAAGGAGGCACGGTCTGCACGTGACCGATTGATTGGGCAAGCAGAGGCATGGGATTCTCGTCCTCTATTGGAGCTCGAGCCGTTTGAGGCGTCTTTGAAGGACTGGGGCTTCCTTGATACTGCAGGAGGCATCACTGACCTGGGTCGGTGTGCGACAGAGGTCAATGAGGGTCATCTGATTCTCATGCCATTCTTGGCGGCGTCGGGTATCATGGACCTCGTACCTGCTGCGGAGATTCCCTGTGTGCTTGCAGCCTTCTTGCGTGAGGGTGGCGGGAAGGAGGAAGAGGAGGCAGCTGCATTCGGGTCAGAGTCTAATGGCTTAGCACCCGAGACTGTGGCAGCACTGCATTGGTGTGTGAAGGCCGCTGAGACTGCTACATGTGTTGAGAGAACCAACAAAGCGATTGGGCCGAACGGCTTCTGGGACTTGTCACGCCACTGGGTCTCGATTGTCGCAGCTTGGTCTTCAGGAATGGGTGTCTCCGAGATTGCCCGTGACTTCGGCATATTCGAGGGCAATGTGCAGCGTGGACTTCTGCGTGTGGCGAACCTGCTAGAGGAATGGGCCGCGATTGCTACGTTGCGTTCTGACCTGGCCACCCTGGAAAAGCTCAACAACCTGAACTTCCTGCGCTCGGAGATTGTGGTTGATTCACTTTATCTGCGTATATAATATGAACGTTAAGTTTATTTCCCTTGGTAGCAGATGTAGTACAGCAAGCATCTTGAAAAAACTTCATTTGAAATCAGAAAGTTATCCATTTGACTGGCTTGTTTCAAAACTTGATACCATACGCGATTGTATTGAATCATCATTTGAACATTTCCTCAATAAATCAAATTACATCAGTGCTGGTAATAGTTTCGATGTTGATTCTCACATTTTAATTAATACCTATTATGAAAAACACGCCCTCTCTCATCTTGAAACAGTTGATACATTTATACGATTAAAACTAGCCATGAATCATTTTTACATAACAGATGATACAGGTTACTTATATTATGAGAGATGTATTATTAGATTTAAAAATATACTTACCTACCCTGGCCCAAAGGTTACGATTTATATACATCCCATACTGTCAAGATTAGAATATGAACAACAACAATATGCAATTATAACTCAGATAACTGAGTTTGATAGTTATATACATACAAAAACGGAAAATATTTATGGTATTTATTTCATATTAGTAAAAGATGAAGATAGAGATAACCCATCTATTGAAATTGTAAACAATCATCAGTTTACAATTTATACTATATATGTTAATAAACACTTTGTTGATACTGGTGGGATATTTGAAGGTGAATATGGAACAGAATTAAAAATGATAGAAGATATCATACATAGTAAGAGTGATAATGCTTATCGTGCAACTGATGAAGAGATTATATCTTTATGAGAGTAATATCACTTAAACACCTATTATGTTAAAAAGAAAAGAGAATGGAGTCCCCCGTTCAAGTCATGCTTGCCGGTGCTGGCATCGCTACCGGAATTACATCTATGCTAGCTGTCTGGTTTTGGTCACGGCTCCGGCGTATTGAACGCGGACTCGATGCATTGGTCACACCAGTGCGCGCGGTACCTCTTGGGTTCGAGAAACCGAGCCGTGATTTGGAGGCACAACTGGAGATGGTGACGCATACTCCTTCGATGCGCCAGGAGGATGATGTGATTAGTCCATATTTTGTTCGTTCATAATAGAACAATGGGTCTCGATGCAGGTACAACGCTGCTGGCCGTTATCGGCATCGGCATCATTGTAGTTGGTGTGCTTATTTTGATGGAGAAGTCGCGGCCTGCTCCTACATCACAGGTCAAGGAGGTTATTGTACGTGAGCCCGTTTATCGGCCTTGGGCTCTGGGCCCTTACTACTCGCATCTGCCAGTGCGCCCCCTCGTGTACTAGATGCTACCACCTGTTGCATGAAATAGATTCCATTCCAGAATGTCAGAGCTGCTGTTGCAGTTGCTGCCACTCTGTGCCACATGCTTGCTTCTGCAGCTGACCAGGCTGCCGCCGCAATCAGAGTTGCTACCGCAGTACACCCTGGCCCACGCATCCAAACATGAACCGGTGTATTCACGCGCTTCCTTGTTGCCTGTGTAATCCACCCATTCTTCTCAGCAAATAGCATTGCGTAGTTGATGCCTCCCGGTAGACCCGTAGTGAAGAAGAGATTTGCACCCATCAGTGCACCCGCTGCAACCGTGGATCCAAGAGGGAGCGCCAATGCGACCATGAGCCCATGATGAAGCCAGTCGTCCAGATAGAATACCTTGTGATACACATACAGGTGATACAGATGCAGTGCGTAACAGAGAAACACAGCAGTCCACGCGGTAGGATACTGCGTCACGTTGGAGAAATCCGTAAATGAAGCATAGACATCGCGCGCCGTAACTGCGACAATCGCGGCATTATGGAATACGTGAACCGCATAGTACGGCTTCGCATATCCAAGGCGGGTCAGTGCACGGTCCATAATCGTGAATAGACTCGTCATGGCGACAACCGATGTAAGTGGAACGATGGCTTGGAGGAGCATCCTTAGAGCTTCCTCGTTTGTGTTATGTTTAAATCCGCCTCGACGAACAGATGGAACCGCTGCGGAATCTTCCGAAACATGAACGGTATGGTTCAGCATACCGGCGGTTTGGCTGGTTCTGGGGGCTCGGTGTTGAACACGAAACATACTTGATATCATCGCAAACACGTAAAATCACCGTATTTGATGCGGCAACGATGAAGCCCGAACGCTACTCCGTGAGCTACTACAAGAATTATCAGGATGGCCCCCTGCGTGCAGCATTGGCGGATGTGGTCGCTGCTGCTGGCGGCTCACTCACAGTACCCGTAATCCTGAACTGTCACAGCCTTACGAGCTGCGATGTCTTCGGTGAGCATGCGACCACATATGAACGTCAACCGAAACCGAACCCAAAATACACAGGGGCCACAATGTACGAATGGATGTGTCAGCACTCTCCTTGGTTGCGTGATGAGCTCGGTAAAGTCTTCATGTGGGACGGTGATACGGTAGAGTTTATGACACAGTACTTCTATTGTGCTACAGTTGGAACCGTTATGAAAGAACTCGGGGATGGTGAGCGCCGATTTGAAGTCGAGATGGCACAGCTGCCGAAGGCCGGTGTTCTCGCTGCATATGGGCCACTACGCCTGGCGGCACCGCGGAATGAACCATGGGCCACGCATCTGACGAACCCGCGGGCAGTTTCCATGTTTAATAATGGAACATTCCACATTAATGTAACGCTGCCGTCACGTTTAGGGTGGAACCGCCAGCCACTCAAGCCGGCGAAGTTCCTGCGTCAACATCGACGCCTCGCACGTCTCATTCAGTGGGTCGAACCACTCTGGGTTGCAGTGCATGGATCTGGAGACCCGTTTGCAACAGCATCTCCGCAGTGTGGGGCTCAGTTCGCAGCGGGGTCACAACGTCTCGCGGTATCGCGCTACATCGGTCTCGGAACATATGACACTGATACAATGCCGGTTGGTAAGATTCTGCAGATTCCGAAACAACGGGGAGATTATCCCTGGTACGACTGGTTGCATGAGCGGACAGCATACGCGCCACTGGATGTTGTTGGGCTCGACCTCAATTTCAACAAACACGGTGCACATGGCCTCGAACTTCGTTTTCTGGATCAGATGCCACTGGCCGCGTTGCGTGCCATCATGGAGCAGGTGGTGGTTCTATGCGATATCGCACGCGAAAAATGGATGCCAGATAAGCCACAGGGGAATCGGCAGTGGCAGCAGGCGGTCGGATTTGCGCTACTGCATGGCGGGACATGGCGGGTTGAACCAGAGTTCATGAATGCCCTGTGTCGTGCACTCCGAATTCCATCAGGGTGCAAGGAACCAATGTGGACCAGTCAAGCACTGCCGTGGCTCTTCCAACAGTTGGAGGGCCGCAAAGGCTACTGCTGTAAAATGATGCTTTAGCGATTAAAGCCATTTATCAGATGGTCGTATGTGCGCGAATTCATGATTTCATACAGTTCCAATGTCAGAGACCAATCCACATCGCGCATATCGACCTCCTCTCCATACGGGTCCAGTAGCTTGATGCGCACCTGCGATACATTGACCGGCGTAAGGAATGTGTACTCCTTGCGCATATAGTCTGCATTGTTAATGAACTGCAGTGTATACTTGATACCGTCCAACACCAGCTTCGCGAACGCCGGCACAGCGCCACCTTTCCCAACACGATGCACAAGGGGCTCTACTGAATCAGGGCACCATAGTTGCAGAAGATAATAGGGTGTAGGACGTGTATAGAGGGGCGACGTGGCTGCGACTATGTAGCCGCCACCGGAAGCCGCTGTTGATGTAATCACGCCTCTCTCATGGATGCCCATGTGGTAGCCAATGCCCCAAGAAGATGGGCGCTTCGCTATCTCGGGATTCGATGACACAACCTTCAGAGAAAAGGCCGATGTAGCATGCTTCACTGTCATGCGCCCTGTCACATTATCATATAGGGCGGTGAACAAAAGACTCTTTCCTGTCTGCAGAACTCGTTCAATAATTGCAACAAACTCGGAACCACTGTAGTTTCCAGCCGGTATCACCAAGTCAGTCCAGGTCGTCTCGCCGCTCATCTGTACCGAAAAGTTCACATTGCCATGACGACATGAGAATGTGTATTCCACCAGAGGGAGCTCCACGCTCGACAGTGCAATGCGACCAATGTTCTTATAAGTCGATGGCATACGAATCATGAAATCGCTCGTATTCCCATAGATATTGTCGGCAAAACGAGTGTCCACCGACACCGAATAGATTTTGTACTTGGAGGAATCCAAAAGTGCCTGCTCCATCCTAGCTCTACTGCTGCTGTTCATTTACATCCGCTGTCTGAATACGCCGCTTCCAGTTCGGCTTTGTCGGGTCGCAGAAAATCTGGATGCGACCCTCTGTGCATGGGGGCCCTGGATTCGTTGGTGTATGACGGAGACAAATTATGCGCCCCCAGGCCGGTACATACACACGACCTTCCTCCATCCATATGATGTCGATTGTATGTACTTTACCGGGTGTCACGTGGCGAAGGAATGTCAGGTCACGGGCCCATCGCTTGTTGGCTTTCGCACGCACATTCAGGTGAGACACGGTGGCGAGAGTTAGTGCTTCATGGCTTCTCCCTTGCAGAATCGCATGAAGAGCACGCTGGTTAAGCAAGTCCGCATAGCGACGTAGAGGACTTGATGCATGCGTGTATGCTCTAAGACAGAGTGATGCATGACCATCTACTTCTGGCCCAGCAGCTTCATATGTTGCAGCCTCTGCCCCGAGATGGGCAAGACCTGGAAGCGTTGCCCACGGTGCATCGCTTTCCTTCTGGACTCGCAGAGTACCGATACTATTCTCTTTGAGGAGCGCGGCAACCATGCGATTATACTGAATCATCTTCTCTGCAATCCAGTCATGCGCGTCTGTGATACCTATCAGCGTGGCAAATGGTGATTCTCCGAACGATTCATATGTGTAGCTGTAGGCTACCGTAACCCAGGATAATGCAATCCGTTCTTCTTCCATCGGGCCCCAGATGTAGGAGATGCCACGACGGCGTTTGCCTGGTAGAAGAGAACCCAGGCCTTCACTGAGTTGCCGGTCCAACATCGGAATTTCTACGCGCCCATCCAGGTCGTAGAATGTCGAGCCAATCGCCGCCGCATTCTTATCAGCGGTAGAACCCTCTGGAACTAGAGCAGCAACATCCGCGATGGTGACTGCCCATGCACCAGTGAGTGCATTCCAGGAGATAGCATCATCGATATCGCGGCATCCCGGTGGGTCAACATGCCACGTGCGCCACCCTTCTTCTGGAGGGAACTCTATACGCTGGCTATCTGTTGGGTGCTCTAGTATTTCAGCGATTGCATCAGACGTCTTTTTTTGACTGATTGGACAATAATGCTGCAGGAGCGCCTGTTTCTCTGCATCTGGGTCTCCAACCTGTCCAAACAGCTTCACGAGTGCACCACGGGGCTTCTCGAGTGCGGAAGCAGGGGTCGCGGTGGTTGTAACCGTTACCAGGGCAATCTGGTTGCGACTTGTGTCACGTTCTGAACTACCGACAATATAATCAGGCAGCGCCTCATCGTATGGTCGGAATAGATATAGGGGGGCCCCACGGTTCGTGAGCCCGTACTTGTACTTGGAGGCTAGGTGTAGAACGCCGACTATCTGTGTCATCGTACCTCGTGCTCAAGTGAGCACAGTGCTTTGTCACTTTTTCACTACGTCAAGTTGTAGATGATTGATGTAACAACAGTTCCAGTTGTTGTCGTCAAGTTTGTTGTTCTGCCATAGATACTGACTGGTGTGGGTACTGTACCCGTGATACCTGTGAACATCTGTGTAAATGAAACTGTAGTAGGACGGTCTATATTCGATGTATACGGGAATTCAACCCCATATACACTATTTACGACTGCATATACAACACCTTCGCCGGAAACAGATGCTACATCCAGTTTGAGTGTAGCCGACACCTGTACGGCAGATGGTGAGATAGCAGGTGTTATAAATGTGCTTTTCAAGATAGTATCAGAACCGGAATTTGGTATCGTAAATGTTGATGTCGTTGCACTAGCACCAGAAGGCGCTGGGCCGGTTGGGCCAATCAATGATATACTGGCATGCCAACCAGTTGCAATTTCGCGCGTGTACAATGTGCCTTCATTTGTATCAAATATCAGGTCACAGTTGGCTACTTCGGTTGGTCGAGTATCTCCATCATTAACACTGTACATGGGGTGTGTTCCGGCAGTGCTGTCCATAAAATAGTAGGTTGTAGGAGTTGTTTGATGAACCCACGAAGTACCATTACTTTTCAGTAAATTGGTGCCTTCTGCCTGGAACCCGTATGCTCCTGTAACACCTACACCAGTGGGTGCAGTTGATGTCTGGCTTACGTGACCAGTAAAGACAGGGCCATAACATATTCCAGTTCCGGGTGGGCCGGCGGGCCCTGTTGGACCAGTTGCCCCAGAGCAACATGATATTTGCCCTGTTGATAGGCAGTAGCGCTGCTTCTGCAGTAGTTCGCTTGATGCCTGTGTTTTCCGCATATCCCTACTATAATGCGGTCTAAAGCCGGTGCCGTATTTACAACAGTAAGATGCCAGCGAATCGCAATCTACGTGGCGGCAAGGGGTTCAAGAAAGGAAAGAAGGGTGGTGGTAACATGGAGAGGGAGTCCATGTTTGCAGAGCGCGGTGCCGGCCAGGATTATGGACGTGTAATCCGTATTCTGGGTGATCGGCGTGTTGCTCTCTACTGCAACGACGGTGTCGAGCGCATCTGTAAAATCCGCGGAGCTATGTGCCGTGGGCCAAAGAAACAGATTATCACCGCGGGGGATGTCGTTCTGTTCAGCCTGCGCTCATTCGATGATGCCGACTATTCCGAAGATAGTGACGGTGAGCTCAAGGGGCCCGTGGGAATCACATCAAAGTCCTCCAAGGATGTGGGTGATATCATCCTCAAGTACGAGAGTAATCAGTGGCGTCAATTGCGTAAGGAGGAGGGGGTGAACCCAAATCTGTTTGTGGATAGTGCATCGGCAAGCGAAAAGCAACCGGCAGCAGATATCTTTGCATCGGAGGCGGCGGGAGAGGAGGATACGACAGAGGATGGGGATGCAGCAGCCAAGAAGCGCATGGAGGCATTGATGTATGGTGGGCCGAAGGATGATGATAAGGATGAAGAGGTGGACATTGACTTGATTTAAGCGCGGTTGTCCGCGTATACTGTTACCCAGGCACTATATAGTGAACAATGGAAGGAGGTGGAGGAATGGCACCTATTTACTTTGATGGGCATGATGCAGGGTCTGGCCCGGTAACAGAGGAACCATCATGTAGCCCATTGACAACTGCTATTAACAATATAAGTGCTCGCCACATGCATGATATTTCGAACAGTATGCCAGACAATCGCATTACAATTCGCGCATGGCGTCAGCAGATTCAGGATTGCATGAAGCGTGGGCACGCCCAGCTTTTCAAGTTTCTGTTGAACGGTGCTGAACCAGATATATTGAAGAGAGCCGGCGATACAATCTCCAAATATTCGAAGGCCACCTGGAATTTTGCATCATCGGTGCGCGATTTGTCGCTCGATATGGATTGTGCTGACGTTCGCGCAGGCCTAGAGGCTGAACTGGGGCATTCTATACAGACGCTTGCAGAGTTGCAAAAACGGGTGAATCAGGCGTATACAAAGAGCGCCGCAGCGGTCTGTGATGCAGAAGAGCGCCTCACTGAAAAGCTACATCAAGTTGATGCAGCAGACCGTTGTGTCAGCCAGTTGCTTGAACTCACACACACCCCTGAACTAGATGCCGCGAAGGCTCCTGTGCAGACATACCTGGAATCTGTCTATACATCCGCGGACCTGCAGGCAGAGTATGCGACACTGGTTCGTGCCTACAAACGTTTTGCAACTCTGAAGAGCCTCGTCTCGCTCGGCAGCATCCAGCAAACACCGGCACCAACATGCACCATCTGTATGACAAAAGAGGTGACACATGCCACTCTCCCATGCGGGCACACATATTGCGAGGACTGCAGTCGCACACAGGTAACTTCGTGCTATATCTGTCGCGTACAGGTGCGAGACCGCATTCGCCTGTACTTTGCTTAATTCCACATCGGTACATTGGATGCCGGTTGTATGAAGCGCTGTTCATATGCGGCGAGTTGCTCTGGTGTCCACTCATATACAGCGGCGAGTGTTCGAAGATGTGTTCGTGCTCTTGTTGTAAAGAGTACTGTCAGAAACCGGCGCACCTGTGCTTCGGCAAATTCGTTACGTGTTTCCATCGTAGTTCGGATGGTTTGTTATAGGGTACACCAAGGTCAAATTTGGGGCCTAAAGTCACTGGCCTGTACAGAGACCAGTGGAATGGAGGATAGCGAACTACAGACAGTGGACCTGGCTAGCCTCATGAAGGAGTGGCGTCAGCTCGAAACGGAGATTGAGATGATTGGTGCGGCGATTAAGGAGAAGCGCAAGCGCGTGAAGGTGGTGCGCGAGATGATTACAAAGACGATGAAGGCGAAGGGTGTCGGTACCATTAATATCAAGGCCGGTGCGGTTCACGTGCGGGAGACAAAGGCGAAGGCGCCCATTACGAAGAAGTATCTGGTGTCGGCCCTTACGGATTTCTTTAATGGGAATGAAGAGATGGCTGCCAAGTGTGCGGCATTCTTGGACGAGCATCGTCCTCTGAAAACAACAAACAAGCTCCAGCTGGACCCCTTGGCATCACCTGGCGGTGCCAAGTAAGGCAAAACAAAAAACGAAACTCCTTGTAGAAAACATGTACGGTGCACTCTACGAGAAGTTCTTTTCCTCTGCTCAGGAGAATTTTGAGGGCGGCACGTCCTCCGGTGGTGCGGTCATCGTGGCCCTGTTGGCTGTTGCACTATTCCTTGCCATCCACCTGTTCATTGTGCAGTGGCTGTGGAACAATGTACTGACAAAGGCGGTCTCTATCGCTCGCCCTCTGCCTTCGCTGTGGTACACACTGGGTCTCCTTGTGCTCATTGCCATGGTACACCCCGGCTGTGCTATGATGTATTAAGCCCTGTTGCGCCTCTTCTGAGAGCTTGTTCTACGACGCCCCGAGTTTGTTCGGCGGCGAGTAGACCGTAGTTGCACACCACGACTGCCGAGCACCGCCTCGCGGCATATCATGGTAGCGTCCTCCTTCGAAAGCACACCGGCCTGTGCTGCTGCACAGCGCTCAAAGCGTTTCTTCAACGCTGCGATATCCATTCTGCTATGTCCACATGTTTTGTTGGCATAACAGAATTCTGCATATGTGTCTGTTTACTTGGTTGCTGCGCTAATCCCCTGGTACTGGGCCAGGTCAGCCGTGTCATCCGTCTCCCAGAAGGCCATATCGCGTGCACCCAGAGGACGGTCTAGCGAAGGCTGAGTACCTAGGCATGTCGTGACCATAGCCAGCTTTGTACGGGCTACAACCTCACCGAACTCCTTTTTGGCATCGGTGCAATCGCTGCCGAGCACCTTCTTGATGAGAGCGTGGCCACGGGCCTCCATCTTCTCGATAATGATATCAATATCACGCTGGTTCACAGCATTCCGGAGACAGCGGCCAACAATAGCAGAGGGAGGCTCCGTATCATGGCTGGTGCGGTACTGGAGGGACATAGTGCGATACTTGCCGGCAGCGGGAGTTGCAATATCGGCCTCCATACAGCAGAGCTTACTGACCAACAGACGCAACTCGGCAGCGGCATCATCAGACTCAGGGATCGCCGAGAACCGGGCTAACAGTTTCTGCGCATCGGTGGACCGCTCAACACATGCAGGGACATTGTTCACATCAACTGCAACGGTGGCGAATCCCTCGATACCCTCTGGACCAGCGGGCTTGTAGTGAACCAAAAAGAGAGCGGCGATGACAAGGGCAATTAGACCAATGATATGGTAAGTTTCCATTCTCTACTTTAGCCATCGAGTTCGGGGCCAGCTGCCGCTGCTGCTGCGCCACCACTGATTAAGGCGGACCAGCTACGACCGAGCTCCGTGAAGATGGCAATGGCACGCGCAGCAGCCGTTTGCACAACCTGGCGTGCGATACCCGCCGCATCACTCTGCGCACCCTCGCGGATACCCAGTCGGAGCGTCATGATACGGTGCAACGGGTGGCGAATCTTGTAACCGACATACGTGATAGGTGCATCGGGTGCCTCAGTATCCAGATACATCTCCGTGATGAGCGTCTGCAGGAGATTGCCCAGTGTGTGCTCCTGTCCCTCGAACACAACATCCACGCCGTTTGCACGACTGTCCACGGGCTTCACCGTGACATCGAGGGCCTCGAAGCTCTTCTCTGCATCTGCATACGGAGCCACCATATCGATGACAGCACGAATGCCCTCCGCTACAATATCCTGCACGGGGCGAATACCGACAGACTCCACCGTGAAGCTGAAAGAGGCCGGCTCGCCCCGCTCATCCACCAGATAGCAGCGCTGGGCCGCCATATTCTCCCACTCCTGATGATAACTGGCCCGCTGCTGCTCAGACAATGTGGAAGGGTCCGCAACCTTCTTGTATGCATTGAGCCACTCATTGAAGAACTGCTCCTGGCGTACAGGGTCGGGGTCAACGGTGTACCCATACGAGCACTGTGATACGGGGCTGTAGCCCATGAAGTCGCGCCCGCGACCAATCACAGGATATGCCGTTAGGTCAATCTCCTCAGGGGGCTGGTCCGGATTCCACTGTGGGCGCAACGTAGTGATGAGGATGGTATCCTTGGTGATAGGGTCGGGTGGGAACATTGCCGCAGATGCAGCGGCACCGAGTACCTCCATGTTACCGTCGGCCTGCTTCTCATGCACCTGGAAATCGCCCGCCTTCACGTGAAGTAGCCCCGCGCTGTCGATGAGCCCCTTCTGGTCATTGCGTACACGGAGGACACACTCGTATCGGCTCGGGTCAAAGTCATCAATCCGGCGAACACCCAGCGGAATGAGTGTCAGGCGATGGGCCAACATCTCATTGAAGATGACCGACGTATTCTTGCGAATCGTGACACCGGGGTCCGCGGCATTGGTTAAGTCTGCACGAAATCCGACTGAGCGCGTCTCAGTGAGGACCGCACGGCGAAGGGTGTTGGCCACGGTAACAGATGTACCCGTCAACTCGAATGTGGCGGTGTTCTTGGAGCTGGGGTCCGTGAGGAGGGGTGTACCTGTTTCTGCGTAGTTCTGAAAAGACATCGTACGGGGCTCTGTTTGGTGCAGGGGTTTGGTCAAGTTTGGTGTTGTTTGCGTCCCGTGCGCCCAGTGAATTCCTCCCAGATGAACAATGAGCCAGCAACATATGTGCTTTTACAGCGCTCGCTGCCGTGTTTGCCAGGCGTTCCTGGAGCAGTTGGCACAGACACCTTTCTCAAAGGAGTTCCGCTTCATCTGCGTGGACCCGGGGGCAGATGGTCGCCGCCCACAGCTCCCGGCGTATGTCAAAGCCGTGCCGACACTGATGATTGCCGGTGAACCGGAGCCGCGCATTGACAATCAGGTCATGAACTGGCTCATGGAGCGTAAACTGAAGGCGCGCAGTGACGTGGCACCCGGCGGTGGATTCATGGGTGCAGCGACCGGAATGGGTGGTGTACCTGGCGGTGGCGGACCCATGGCTCTCTATGCAAATGAGATGGGTGGCATTGGTGATGAGGGGTTCGCGATGATTGGTGAAGAGGGATTCTCTGGTGAGAAATCTACTGTGCGCCTGAGCTCAACAATGACGGGCATCAATGATGTGGCTCACTCCATGGTACCCGATGCACGTGTCTTTGGATTGATGGGCGGCACAATGATGGGCCCTGGTCCTGGCTCTGGCCCCGGTACGGCTGGACCAACGGGTCGTCAATCCGAGAAGGCCAAGGCGTTCGACAGTGCATACCAGGCATTCCTGGCAGACCGTGACCGTGGGATGCCCAAGGGTCCTCAGCGCATCTAATACGTTCGGTTTGACCTAAACATACGAACAATACGATAAGTAGAATGTCAGCACTCGGTACTTTTTGCAATCAACTCGTCGCCTTCATGGCCGACCTTGCCGAGACGTATCCTGAAGAGAAGGATATTGCCATGGCAGTGTCTGCGCTGAAGCTTATGAAGCAGGCAAACCCGCGCCTGATTCATACGTTTTTCATGGATGTGATTTATAAGGAATTTGCAGAGCACATCATGAATGAGAATGAGGAGTATGTGTTGAAGCGCGCACACGAGATTCTGAACTCACAGTATGCGGAAATCAACTACGCGTTCTGGATTTTCGACAAGCACTGGTCCACTATGACGGAGACCAACAAGCAGCATGTATGGGATTACCTCAAGGCATTGTGTCTGCTTGCGAAGCGGGTGTAGGTACCTCGCTGCTACCGGTCTCAGATGCGACCTTTTCTGGAGGGGTGAGGATAGGGATACTAATGTCCCCTTCTGGTGCAGAGTAGTATAGTGCCCATATGTATAACGGGTACTCTTTATTGTTTGTTAGGATGCTAAATGGGTCCGAAATCTCTTTTGTCAATTCTCCAGCCGAAGAATTGCCAGAAGCAACCTCCCTGCGTATCGAATGCTCAATATCTGCTAGTGTATTCAACTGCGATTGCACATCCGCTGCAGCAATGACATCAGCTGCAGGCTGCTGCTGGGCAATCATCTCATCTCTGAACTGCCCAACATTCGGTTTTCTATCCATGATTAATTTCAGAAGGGCCACCACTATCGCAGCGGCACCGCGCACATCCATTCCATTGGACATCTTGAACTGTTCCATCTGTTCACCGTTGAAAAGCGGCAACTTGTGTTTATCGCTGTCGGTCTTAATACGCTCAATATCGTAGTCCTCACTTTCCGTATTGATGGGGTCCTTGAATAACGAGTTCTCTTTATTGACAGCGGATAACCAGGCTGCGAATGATGTAACCGGTTCTGCACCACCGCGTTGGCGCAGGCGACGGCGTGTCAGTCGATGCTTCATCCCATCTAGGCGCTTTAGGTCCTTTCCCCTGCGACTCCGTGTCTTAGCACGCAACGTCATCCTCTATTGTGCGCGGTGGTTTTCAGTTCGTAAAACCACCCGAAGAAGCAATGGCTGCTGCACCTTCTGCATTTGCAAAGACTCTGAAGGGCTTCTGTGATGAACTCCGCCTTACCTTTCCCGAGCTTGGAACCGCCATCGACCGGGCAGCAGTCGTGCCGGCTGCACAGTACTGGCATATGTGGCAAAAGAATCTGGACATTCTGCTTGAGAAGAATGCAGATGGCCTCTTTGAGGCCAAGAGTGGGTTCCTAATTGGTGCTGTGCGCATGACACCTGCACTCTGGGGCGAGATCAGCGAGAACACACAGAAGGCAATTTGGCGCTACCTGCGTACACTGACACTGGAGGCAGCTATGGAGATTTCCATGGAGGGTCTGACACCGGAGCAGATGCAGACCTTGATGGACATTATGACGGCAGAGCGCTTGGATGCCGGTGGGGCCGAAGCCGAGGCGGCGCAGAAGGAGCTGTTTGAGGAGACAATGGGGCATCTGAATCCGCTCATGGAGAAGCTCAAGGGTATGATGGGTGGTTTCATGGACGGCGTTGACCTGAAGGATATTCCTCTACCGGAAATCCCGGAACATCTGAAGCGGGGCAAGATTGCGCGCCTTGCGGAGCAACTATCCAAGCAGTTCAAGCCCGAGGAATTCGGTATTGACCCGACCATGCTGGAGGGTGACAATGTGGAGGAGGTGCTCAAGCGTCTGGCGGAGCTCTACAAGCGTGACCCCACAATGATTATGGCAGGTGCGAAGCGGATGGCTGACAAGATTAAGCAGCAGGTGATGGGTGGCTCTCTGAAGCGTGAAGACCTGCTCGCAGAGGCCAAGGAGTTCGTGGCTCTGTTTAAGGAGCATCCGCTCTTCAAGGAGGCCATTGCGAAGTTCGAGGGTCTCATGGGTGAGGGCGGGCTTGCCTCTATGTTCAGCGGTGGTGGCGGCGGTGGGTCGGACCGTCTGCGGGCAACACAGGAGCGCTTGCGCAAGAAGCTCGAGGCTCGCAAAGCGGCTGGCCGTAAATAAGGGCCCAAAGTAAGGTACGATGTCTGTAACATGCCCGCTATTTTGGGTGGAAGCCCCTAAGGTGCTCCTCGATGATGCGAAGGAGTTTTTCCCGTTTACAGAGAAAGACCAGCGGTGTACGGCGGCTGCGCTGAACTCCTTCACCCGATTCGGCATCTACCTGGGCATTCTGTTGGCCCTTGTACGCCTGCAGCCCATGTGGCTGCTTGTTGGTGTTGTGTTTGCCGCTTTTGCAGTTGGCGCATGGTTCACCATGGGCTCCCGTGGTGCAGTCCGTGAAGGGTTCGACGGGCTAGGTACAGAGGCCCCCGTGGTGGACCCACGTACTGTTGAGGAGAAGTATGTACCCGATGTTATCGGTGTTCGCAGTCAGGGGCGCACCATGCCCACTGCGGCGAACCCCTTCATGAATGTGCTTATCTCGGAGATTTCTGACAATCCATACCGTGAACCAGCGGCAAATGTGCAGGGCGTGGCCGTGAAGTCAGAGTTGGATGGTTATTTCCAGACCATGTTTGCCAGTAATCCCGGCGATGTGTTCAACCGCACACAGAGTCAGCGTCAGTGGTACTCGATGCCTTCAACAACTATTCCAAATGACCAGGAGTCTTTCCAGAACTGGCTGTACCGTGTACCAGGCCAGACCTGCAAGGAGGGCAACCAAGAGGCTTGCACCTACTATGAGACGGGGCCAATGGATTATCCTTGGCGTCAGTTGAAGTAAGTCGGCAACCGATAACATTCTATTTTCTGATGTAACCAACACCAGAAAATAGATGGCTCAAGCAGAGATGTCGAATTTCCAGGTTCAGCAGTTTACACGTGTGCACGATGACCCCTGTGACCAGCAGGTGCAGAACCGTGAGTCCGCGGGCCCCGGTGCCTATCAGACCACGAATCTGGTCCCGGCCTCTCAGTCCGCTTTCATGACGGCATACCAGCAGCCCGCTGTGCCCGCGGCCCCTGGCTATGGTTGGTCTGCTGCGAACATCGATGCGGATTCCGTTCTGCGCAATCACGCCATCCAGACGAACTCCCCTCATTGCCCTCTGCGTGCGCGCACACAGGCCCGCCCTTTCGTGACGGTGCCCTTCATGGGTCGTGGTCGCGGTGATGCCGTGCTCGAGACCCGCATGCAGCACTCGGAGTTCACTCGTCAGGGTCGTGAGTGCGGCACTGTGACGGAGACCTTCCTCAGCAACCAGTTCACCCCGCTGATTCCCTATGTGGCGCAGAATGTGCAGAACCCTGTGCACCTGATTCCCGAGGTAGCGAGCCAGGGCTGGGTGCGCGCCGGTGTACCGAGCCGTCAGTGGGTGCGTGACATGAACTGCTAAGTATTGTATCTATGCATATTATCTGTATTATTGTTGGACATACAATGATACAAATAGGACCTTAACATAGAGGATGTTCACACTTGGCTCTTTACCACAGTCGCCGGCCGGTACCGCGAAGCCACAGGATGTGATTGCTGGTGGTTACACGATGATTCCCCAGAAGTTCTATCATCCGAATCAGAGCCGCAATGCTCTCGGCCTCGTCGGCGGAAATGAGGTGTCGATGGCCACAGGTAATCTGGTAGATGTTGAATCCGACCTCCGGAATATAACACGTGACCTGACACAGTGCCCCAGCAAGAAGTATCAACCATCCTGTGCCCTTGGGGCTGCAGGTTCTGCACCGGCGGCCGCTAATTCTATGGCAAACTTCAACGGTGGCGCCTGTGCCCCTTGGCCATCACAGCTGGTATTCCAGGAGCGTGGTACGACTGCTGTGCGCGTTGTCAATACACAGCCCCGACACCTGCCCACAACACAGTATGTCAGTTATCCTGGTGTGCCTGCACCTGAGCCATTCAAGCAGGAGGTGTATGGCTTCCCGTGGCGATTCTAGGCTTTAAGAGATTCTAGGCTTTAGGAGATTTTAAGTCGCAATGCATGTGTAGAGGAAGTCATGGAACTCGCCGCATTCATGCACGAATACAATATGAACGGTCAGCATACAAAGGACCGTGCTCTCACACGGTACAGCAGTGACTTGAGTAAGATGGTGGAGAATAACGAGATCTCCACGGGCCCCGGTCGCTATCGCCTCGGTGTACCCAATGCATACGGGAATGCGGTGTTTGTACCGGATGTTACCGTGCGCATGCAGAAGTGGGGTGCCAGTCATGATATGTCTAGCACAAAGACGGATGTGGAGTCCGACTTACGGAACCTGGCACGGCCGACAACGCGTGTGGCATGTGGGCAGTACACTCCTGAGCAGGGGGCTCGCACGCTGACAGCTATGCCCGAGGCTGAGTTTCCACAGACACATGGGCGACTCGTGGACCCACCATGCACGCTACGCGGCTCTGGATGGAACCGCTGGACCTGGCTCTGTGAGAACCCGCAGGAGAACGTGATGATACCATTCGAGTGGGCTGTGGATACCCGACATGCCGTAAAGGATGCGCACTATCATTCTATGGACAAGCCTCTTGAAAATTCACAAGCCGTGCGCGAACGTCAGCCATTCTGTGACCGTGTGTTTGTCGAACCGGCTGTGCCTGTTGCACGTGCACCTGGACCGAAGGGTGTGCAGAACTTCAATGATACTGTGCCCGGTGCTTCGCCGCGCCCTTCCACTGGCGCACCACCTGCCGCACACGGTGTCGCACGGGGTGCTTCGCAGATTGGTGTGACAAACAAACTCGCCCCACCCATGGTTATCGGGAATCAGGCGGACCGCCATCGTGCAGAGACCGGTATCCTTGAGGCACCTGCACCATTCACCGCATTCATTGCACCCCATTGAGCGAACGCGCTTTTACTGTTTTGTTAGATGTGTCAACAACACAAGTCTAACAAAGCGGGCTAAAAATAGGCTATCTCAGTTAGAGGAAATGGAAGTAGCCGCACTAGCAGGTCTTCTTGCTGTTGGATATGCGCTGACCAAGGGTGGTCAGCCAGAGGAGAAGAGCCGTGATGAGGATTCGGAGCAGTTTGTTGATATGCAGGATGGTACGAAGCCGTTCCTGCCCATGGGCGGACAGCCGGCCCCCGTATATCAGGAGGATAAGACACGGCCCGGTGCTCCTACAGTGCCTGGTAAGCCCCGCATGCCACGACCTACTGCAGCCGGTGAATTCGACCAGTACTATGGTCTGCCTACCGGTGGAACAGTGCCTGGTGCTCTGCAGGGTGCGGGTGACATGTACAGTCGTCAGCTTGTGTTCGGGTCTCCATCGGCCACTGTAGCACCACAGGCACCGCCCACTGCCATCACGGGACAGGTTCGCATGAACAATGACGGGTTTGAGGCACCGCCCGTGTACAACTCTGGGAAAACCGTGATTTCACCACTTACGGGTCTGCCGATGAGCCCTGAGGAGTTCACGCACAATAACATGGTACCGTTCTTCCGTGGCGAGCCCAAACAGAATATGTCGGATGACGCGAACCAGCAGCGCCTGGATTTCATGGTGGGTTCCGGCAAAATGGATATCGGCAAGCGTGAGCAGGCACCGTTGTTCGACCCGCATCGTGAGCCTACCGGCAATATTCACGGCCTCGAGTCCATGACGGACTTCATGCAGGACCGTATGATGGTATCCACATCACGTGCGAACGAGGTGCCGGTGGAGAAGGTGCAGGTGGGTCCGGGTCTGGGCCAGGGCTACTCATCTCTGCCCATTGGCGGGTTCCAGCAGCTCGAAATCAACGATATCATGCGTCAGTTCAAGTCGGTGGATGAGACCCGTGTGGCATCGGACCCCAAGGTGTCGTACGAGGGCATGTTCAACGCCGGTAAGGCGATTGGCACACAGCGTGGTGACCTCGGTGAGGTGCGCAAGTATCGCCCTGATACATTCTTCTTGAATGAGAATGGTGAGCGCAACTTCGTGACTGCCGGTGAGAACACGAAGCCTATGGAGCGTCCTGCGGAGGTGATGAAATTCCAGGCCCGTACGGAGACCAGTCGTGAGGAGTTCGGTGTTGCTGCTGCCGCGGACTTTAAGGCCACGTACTCTACACCATCGTTCCGTGCCCCCATGGTGCGCCAGCATGACAGCTTCGGCTACCGTAACGCGGATGGTTCAACCTATGGTGTCAAGAATACGGATGCACCCAACAATGATTTCGGTCGTGTTGGCTATGACCTGCCGACAAATCAGCGCAACGTGACCAGCGAGCGCGGACAGGGGCTGAATGTTGCACCTGCCGGTGTACCCAGTGCCATGACTGTGTATGACCCCGTGGACTGGACGGCGCGCACCACGATTCGTGAGTCAACGGCAGCGAACGACTGGGTTGGTGGGGCTGCACCTGCTTCTGCACCTACGAAACTCACCGTATACGACCCCACGGACATCACCCGTGTAACGGGGCGTAACACACTGGCGGAGCCGGACCGCGCCATGAACGTGACCCGCACGGGTATTCCTGGTTCCGGAACACTGGCGTTCCCTGATGGTATGCGCTTGACCACGAAGCAGTCCATCTCAGCGAACTCGGAGTACACTGGTACCGCGGGTGCTGCAGTGCCGAACAAACAGCAGTACGGGTATGCGTATGCAATGCACCAGAATCCTACCAAGGAGACGGTGGCGGCTGGTCGTAAGCCGGTGGCCGGCAATGGTTCTTTATCGCTGTTCAATGGTGAGGATTACATGAATGTGACGTACCGACGCCCAGATGTGGATTCGCTGAATGACCGCGCGAATGTGTCGGACCGCGTGATTGGTCCTCCTCTGGGTGCTGAGTCGATTGGCCTGCAGCGCCCTCGCCAGCCTCTGGAGCTCGATATCGCAGCGGACCGCAACATCCATGATATCCTCGACAGCCTGAATGACAACCCCTATGCACTGCCCGTGCACCGCATTGCGGCAGGTCTCGCGGGCCCTGCAGAGATGGCGGCAGCGTACGCGAACGGTGGCTATGTGCGGAATTGAGGCGGAGGTGTATGCAGTGTATGCACCCGCGTTTAAACGGGCCGCCTAGAACCTCCGAGCAGAGAAATGGCATACATCCTATACACCCCCGATACTGAACGTGGGCCCGCGGCCTACACTCAGCATTGTTTTGCATCCCTGGGCGAGTTACGTACATGGGTAGAGAAAGAGACCACGCCGCCTCTTGCTAAACTATTGAATGAACCGTGCCCTGAGTCAGCAGAAAAGAACATTGATACAAGTGTACTGCTTACGGCCGATTGTTTCTCATCAGATATTCGTGTGCTCAAGCGTGCAATTGATGCAAAAAACTGGAAGCAGGCAGCCGAAGAATATCTGCATTTTGTCTGTAGCAATCTAATTGAATATACAGGTGCATCGCTAAGCTTGGTACCTGTATCAGCACGGCACGCACCGATTGTTGACGAACATCAATCGGGTATTTCTATTGAAGAATACAATGTGTTGGTATCGCTTATTCACAGAATACCTATCAAAGATATGCTAAGCGTATTTTCACCAACATTCAGAGAATCGACATTTGCCGACCAGCTGAGCTCGTTCATTTCTGAGGAACTTGCAAAGGTATCATACAACATGGCAGAAAAGACGGGTCAGACTGGTATGGGTACATTTTTGGTATGCAAACACGAGATTACAAAGGAGTTGCTGCAGATATATTCTCTGGTAGCACGCTGTCATGCATACAAGTCATGGAAAGATATTGCTCTAGCATATGAGGATGAGAAGGATGAAGAGAAGCTAGCAATACGTGTTTGCAGAGAATATATACAAGGAGGTATGACGGATAAGCTTCGCGAGTATCTACTATCATTGGTCATAATGTGCTACTATGCACCAACGTATAATACACGTGACACGATTGGTAGTGCAGAACTATTTAATCAGATTCAGATGTTAGATTTTGGCATTGTACCAAAGAAACTCATGTTTGCACTCATGAAAGACTTGACGCATAGTCATGTCAAGCATGCCCTTGCAGCCCTTGATATCAACTGTGTGCGCCGTTCAGAGGGTATGAAATACATTGGTATTCGTAATGCAGGGTTTAATAAGCAAGAGGAAATGCAGGGCCCTCATCCACTGAATGACAGTGACTTAGCCTACTTTGATGTATTTTTTGAACCGCCTTTGAATACGGGGGCTAAAGAAGAGGCAGAGAAGCCAACCGGCACAGGAATTGTTAAGAGAGATGATTCGCAGCTTGAGTTCATAAATAAATTACTTACAACGTATAATCCAATTGTTAAAGGGTCTCCCACTAAATATACGAAAGAAGAGGAGGAAACCATTGCAAGGTTTATTGAAGTGATTCAGGAAACATGTATAATCCTACCTCCTGATATGCCTGTGGAACAACAGCGGTTGTATAATATTGCAAAGGAAAGAATTCGTACTTCAAGTAGCAAATCAGTACCGCTTGATGAACTACCCTCGGCAGAGGAAGGAGTTCATCTGTATGAAGCATACTAAAGAGTTCTACTATGTGAAGAGTAATGGACACTGCCGACTTTGACCCACATAAGCCTCGTACTATCACGGAGATGGCCGGTGACTGGTCTGGGTTGCAGAAGCTTGTGACCTGTGCGGACCCTCCTCATATTGTACTAGTAGGGGGCGCTGGGGTCGGCAAGAGTTGTGCTCTAAAGCTGCTGTTGAGAGGTCAAGGCGGGCTCACATGGCTCCGCTGCTCACAGGACCCTACACTCCGCGAATCTCGTGACCGTATCAAGGATGCCGCGCGCCGACGTGTGACGGAAGGGCTCATTCAGTGGATTGTACTCGAGCACGCGGACTTGCTTCATACGGATGCGCAGACGTTCCTGCGTCGCATCATCGAGACATCCCTCGGCGCATGTCGCTTTGTACTGGAGGTGCGGGATGTAGCGGCGATTGCCGAACCACTGATGTCACGTGCTGTAATGGTCACTGCACCACAGCTGATGGAGCACGAGATTCGCACGGAAATCATGCGGCGGGCACCCAGTGTGGGCCTGGATGTGGCTGACCGCCTGGCTGCGCAAAGTAACGGAAATATGCGATGGGCCGTCCTACAGGGGCTCGGTGGCTCCGATGGATTCGTAGCATCTGAACTATGTGCACCTGCTGCCGTGAAGAACTGGGCGACCCTCTTGGATACTATGGAGAAGCTCCAGGCGTCAGGGTCGTCGCCGCGTGCGTGGCTCGATAGTAGTTCACCTGTATGGGAGCGCCCCGGTGGAGCATGCCCGTGGGCCATCACAGCGAAAATCCTGAGCAAGAACTGCTGATTGCCGGTTGCCAAACGTTGAGTTCAAACACAACCTATATTCTCGATTCCCGGTTCAGAATGGAGAACGTAGCGACTTATTCGGAGGCGCGCTCCGAGTACACAAAACAGCTGGCAACATTCATTGTACCGTCCCTTGTTGGTTGGTTCCAGTCGCTATGGCACCGTAACTCGTTTGACAAGCAGCGGTGTTTGTCACTGTTTCAGTCCGAATGTGAGGAGATTGCCCGGTGGAACCAGGACCGTATCCACGACGAGGTCCGTGTACTCATCGAGCGCTCCGGCTGTGACTACATGGAGGAGCTCATGACGGCTGTATTCATTGCACACACGAAGGTGCTGACGGCGGTGCGCCTGTCATCCAGGCAGAAGAAGTTGTCCATCACGGTACCGAAGCTCGACCATTTTGTCCATCGTATTTTCCGTGAGGCTGCACGCATGTTCTGGAAATCGCCATTCCTCTTTACAGATGGTGGGGCCGTTGTCGAACGCCAGAAGAATGTGCTGCAGATTGAGGCGCTGGCCACGGAGGCAATCACCACGGCTGTGCGCTCTCTGTTGCCCGTGAAGCAGATTCTTAAGGACTACCTCGATGGCGATGAGGATGAGGAGATTGAAGATGATGAGGCAGAAGTCGTAGCGGCAATTGCTGAGGAGGAGGCTGCACCCGTGGCTGAAAAGAAGGAAGTAGTTGCAGCACCAGTTGTTGAGGAGGATGTTCCTAAGATTGATGTGAAAGAGGTCGAAGCATCTGCACCTGCCCCTGCACCCGCTCCTGCACCTGTCCTTGCAGAGGCGCCAGCACCCGCTGTTATCAAGATTGATACAGAGCCAGCCGCTGTACACTTCTCCGATTATGATGCAGTGTTTGATGAGGAAAAGGGAACGGAAATGCGCTACACTCCAAAGGCAGAGGACGACGATGATTTCTTCGACGACGGTGTTCTGAAGATTGATGAGGCCAGCACGGCGGCTGTCAGTGACGATGATGTGGAAGACCTCGATGCACCCGCAAAGGTTGTGCCTCCCGCGGCACCCATATTTAAGGAGGAGATTGGCGACGACGAGGTCGAGGTTCTCGAGTAAGCGTCAAAAAAATCGAAATAGATTCACCGCGCATGCGTAAAGATGGATATGCAAAACATGCTCATCTTCGCGCTCATCGGTGCCGTTTGTTTTATGGTGATTGCCGGTGGTGTAACCAGCATGTTTTTGAATGAAGACCCAACAACCGGTCATCTGGCTGCCGGTGCCGTGGCCGGCGGTGTTATTGGAACGGCGCTGTCCTATGTTTCTGGTGCAGAAGTTCCCGGTGCGGCAGCGGTCCTTTCAGCGGTTACAGGAGGTGTCTCACCCGTTGATATGAAGGTCGGCCTCCCTAACTTTTAGATGTAGAGATTCGCGATACTAGGGTCAATACCCGGCTTCTTCTTCAGAAGCACCTCAATATGCGACCGCTTGACCGTGAATGGCAACGAGAACTCCTTAATCGAGAACGGTACACGCGCAGGGTCATTATAGAACCGCAGCAGATTCAGTTTGCTGATGATAGTCTGAATACAGCGCTTGAGCTCACGAACACCCTTCTCCTCACCGGTGAACTCCTGAATGATATGCGTCAGCACATCCTTATTGATGCCAATCTTCTCGAACAGATTGACCTCAGTGAGTGCCTGCGGGACCAGGTACTGCTCTGCAATCACGAGCTTCTGTGCAGTGTTGAACCCATCGACCTGAATGTTGTACATACGGTCGCGGAGAATGGGGTTCACGCGCTCATGTGCATTGTGACTGAAGATGAACAGGCAGCGGCTCAGATCGAGGTCGATTCCCGTGAAGTACTTGTCCTGGAAGTGCTGGTTCTGGCTGCCGTCCGTCAAGTGAATCAGGAGATTGTTAATCTCCTCACCCTTGGGCGTGTCTGACACCTTATCCAGCTCATCGAAGTAGATAACGGGGTTCATACACTTCGACTTGATGAGCACATCCACGATGCGGCCCCAGGTGGAACCCTCGTACGTGTAGGAGTGGCCGTCGAGGTACGATGCATCCGTGGCACCGCCAAGCGTGATGAAATGGAAAGGGCGCCCCAGTGCCTTGGCTACACCCTCCTTCACGAGCGTGGTCTTACCTACACCAGGCGGACCATAGATACTGAGCACATTGCCTGCGGCCGTGGGGTTCGCAATCCATGAGGATACGAACTGCAGAATCTGGAGCTTGGCCTCATCGTGACCGTAGATGGCCTGGTCCATCTGCTTGCGAACATTGCCGACGAACTCCTGACACTTCTCGGCCCCGTCCTCTAGACGCACCGGCAGGTCCTTGTAGACACCGAGCGGCAGCTGTGTATACCCGTGAATCCACTGATTTGTCTTGTAATACTCTGTGGAAGACGGGTCGATGTTCTGCAGAGCCTGATACTTGGCCATGGCCACGCGCTCGACTTCTGGTGCGACCTCCTTACCCAGAATCTGGAACTTGAGAGGGATAGTCGTATCAGGTGGCTCGACCTTCACCTGAAGCTTGGTGAGAAGACGGTCCTGCGCGCGTGGCGTGAGCCCCTTGAAGTAGCCGATATCGCGGTCAATATCTTCCTCATTCGGGTCGACCTCTGTCTGTACGAGCTTCACAAAGCGGCGCACATTCTCGGGCTCCTTGCTCATCTTGTACTTCTTGGGCTTTGGAGGCTGACGGAGAGCACTGGCAAGGTCACTGATGACAAGCTGAATATCGCCGCCTGGGCTTGCATAGTCGTCATCATCCGCGAACTCATCATCGTCTTCGTCATCCTCGTCATCATCCTCATCATCGTCCTCGTCATCCTCATCCTCATCCTCATCCTCATCCTCATCATCATACTCAATCTCCTCATCATCGTCTGAATCAAGGTGCTCGATACGGTCATCCTCTTCGTCTTCATCCTCATCCTCTGTATCTGCAATTACTAGGCGCTTGCGCTTAGGGGGAGAGCGCTTGTGTGGAGTTTTCTTAGTATCACTTACATCCGAACTAGTCGTGCTCTTCTCATACTTGAGCTCACGGCGAATGCGGCGTTCTGCGCGAATTGCGGCCTGACGGCGAGGTGGTGGTGAGTACTCTTCACTGTCACTTTCACTTTCCTCCTCGTCACTGGAAACAGCACGACGCACCACTTTCTGTTTCTTATGTTCTACATGTTTCTTGTGACCAGTGCGATGGCGCTTGCGACGATATCTCTCGCTGGAGCCGCTACTACTGGATGTCTGTCGCCAACTAGAGGAGCCCGTGTCCTCGTCGCTGTACGCGATGAGCCCACGGATATTCCCGCGCTCATCGACACTGCTGTCGTCATCGTACTCGTCTGGGCGGCTGCGACGCTTTGGCTTATCCTTGCCATTATTCTTCTTGGGGCCCTTCTTAGGGCCCCGTGGTTCAGGAGTGTGTCGTGGCATTGCTACTTCGTACCTCAATGTCAGCATGCTTAGGTACTGGTGTCAAGTTTTGACCCTGCCAAAAAACCTCCATATTTTATCTATTTTCAGTTTATGCAGAATATGAATCCGTGATGTCCATCAGACAGAAGCGCGCCTTGTTCGTCAGGCCTGGTGCAGTCTCCTCTTTCTTTTGTGCGGTGCGGATGCGGTCCACAATGACCGACGTGCTGGCGGCTGCAGTCAACATGGACTTACAGCGCTTCATGAGTGTACTCAAGCACTCTGCGTACTCCTCAGTGAGCTGCCCCTTTGAAGCATCGAGGCGGGCGGCATGGAGGCCATCGAGTACAACCTCGCATGTGCGGGTTACATCGGCAACCGCAAATGCTCCATTCTGTGCGGCCTCACCGATGAACGTGGCATAGCCGCGGCGATTGCGACGGCGCTCGCGCATGGAGACGAACGCGCTGTATTCCACTGAGCCGATTGCGGGCTCGTCGGCAGCTTCCTCGAAGATGCCCATGAAAGAGCGGAAGATGCGATGCAGCTCGTCCCCAAGATGAGGGAATGCCGCACGGAGTTCCGTGATGAGGCGGGCGTAGAGGGGGCAGAACGTGGGCTCTGCAGCAGCCTTCTCGAAGACCAACGTGATGAAATCATCGAGGAACTCTGTCTCTCCGCTGTCAAGGAGCTGTGAAAGCCAAGTCTTCGTGGCATCATACGTCATGATGCTGAACTTGTTCATCTTATCACGGATGCGGTCCATCATGCGCTCCTCGGTGGTCACATCGGCACGCCCCTTGTTACCGAAGCGGGGGATGGCTGGTCCGCCGGCAGCAGGGTTTACCGGTGGGCGCCCGAATGAGCGACTCTGTGGGATACCCTGATATCTGGGAGCAGCACCTCCTCCATGCGACCCCTGGTATCTGCCACCAGCACCACCGCCTCCGTGCGACCCATGGTATCTGGTTCCGCCACCACCACCAGACTGACCTCCACCCCTGCCATTGCCACTGCTCTGAGCTGGCGCCTGCTGGCGCCAATTCGTGTTAATGCGAGTCCCGGTAACACCGTCACTAGGCACGCGCAGCGCATTAATCTTCGCCTTGATATCTTCGGGACATGCACTGGGCCTCTGCATGTACCCAAGAGCCTCAGCAATGGCAGGGGGGATTGCAACAGCAGTAGCCTCCATGATGGTTGAATCTATCGTCGTTCTGTTTAAGCCGGACATGATTACGATTCGTGTGCGTCGTACAAACCGACCACTGCGGTACTGTGCGGGTCAACTTTTATGGCAGTAGGCTAGATGTCTGAACTGCTTGGTGCAAACGTTCTTAGAGACCTGGATATTGACTCGTTGACTTCCGCTTTTCCAACACAAACCAACGCTGGAAGGACGGCTCTACTCGAGCGCCTGTCATCTCCATCCGCTGACAGTTCCGAACTGTCGTGGCGACAGTCCGAGGTTCGCGATGTTCGCACCCGAGTCAAACAAAACAAAAGCGCTGTAGCCGCTGCTCTGGCTACACTAAAGGAATGCGAAGAGTCAGTGTTATCTGTAGCATCCGCTGCAACTGACAAACGTCATTCCGAGTACTATAATCAGATTCTCTGGACCCCTGGTACGTGGCTTGACCGCTTGAACCCCATGGGCTGGCTAGTGGAGATTATTGTTCTGTTTCGAACAATCCTGCTACCTGGTATGGCTGTCATAATGCCACTACTGCTGCTGGTCGCACCCATCATACTCTTCAAATTCGTGTTGAAGCGCGACTTGACATTTGCGGATTATACGAACACTCTCAAACAATCGCTGCAGAAGGCGATGCCATCCGTGCTCGGTAAACCGCGGTTCGCGGGGCGGGGTGGCCCACTGGAAGTCGGCGAGCAGTTCGTACACGTGGGTGCAACGTTGGCCATGTTCGTTGCCAGCATCTGGAATCAGATTGGTGCTGCACGGTCTATGCGTCGCGTAGTCGCAGATATGCGTGAACGTGCGGTTTCTGTACGTCGCTTCACGGAAGCCGTGAAGGAGTTGGGCGAGTTGCTGGGGCGCCCCGTGCAAGTACCAACATGGGCTGCGGGTGAACTGGGGCTGTTCGGTGACGCATGGAATACACCGGAACGGGTGACTGAGCTACTCAAGGTCGCAGGGATACTCGATATGATGGTTGCAGTGGCATCCTGTAAGCGCATATGTTTCGTTGAACGGGGAGACACGCTATCTCTGACCGACATGTACCATCCTGGCACAGGTGCAAAGCGCATCTATAATTCTGTGACACTTGGTGGTCCAGAGAAGTCGCATGTGCTGCTAACCGGCCCCAACCGTGGTGGAAAGTCCACTCTTCTCAAGGGGCTCGGTGTAGCGGTGCTGATGTCGCAGACATTCGGTGTTGTGTTCGCCAGGAAGGCAACTATGCCGGTCTTCTCTGAAATCATAACTGCATTGAACCCCGTTGATGTGCTGGGGCGCCTGAGTTTGTTTGAGTCCGAAATCGAGTTCGCAAAGGATGTTCGTGCGCGCATCGAGGCTTCAACCGGCCCCGTATTCCTGATGATGGACGAAATTTTCCACGGTACGAATGCACACGACGGTGTCGAAGCCGCCACTATTTTCCTGGATGATTTGTATGCACACACAGGGTCTCCGATTTATTCCGTGATATCGACACACTACATGGCCCTCCCTGAACGCTACGGATCTATGCATACACAGAATCTCTGTATGGATGCGTCTGTCGACCCCACAGATGGAGACCGGCTCATCTACACCTACCGTGTGCGAACAGGTGTGAACAATCTCAGCAGTGTGCGTGAGATTTTGCAGGAGAGGGGGTTGTGCGGTAGAGGCCCCGGAAAAACGTCGCAGGCAGCCAGTAAAGCGGTATGAATATCATGTCGATGGAGTCCATCTTTCTCTTGCTGAGCGGTGTTATCCTGGTGGCGGGTGTGCTTTACTGGTTCTGGAGTCACATCCAGCTGACACAGAAGAAGGTGCAGTTACTCGAGAACGCAGTGTTTGAACTGCGCGGGATGATGACAGCGCCCGGTGGCCCTCCTCCTCCTTCTTCTGGCAGTGGCGGTATTGCCCCTTCGTCTCCGTCTCCTTCTCCTCCGGTCTATGACGACCTACCCGATGATGACTGGGAGCAGGAGGAAAGTGGGTACGGTGAGCTAGCAGATGTACATAATATGCGCAGCACCCCTCTGACGGATATTAACGGGGGCCATCATGATGTCTATGTCAGTCGCGAGAATGATGACCTGATGCCAGGTGGTGCACCTTCCATGCATGTTTCTGAGATTGTCGAGGGCGAGGAAGATAAGAAGGAGGAGTTCCGCGAGCTGTTTGTAGCGCAGGAGGCAGCCACACCTGTGCGCACACCCGAATCGCTGGATGCAATGCCCGTGAAGGAACTCCGTCGTCTGGCTGAGCAGCGTGGCATCGCGGGTGCTGCTGACATGCGCAAGAAGGAGATTCTGGCCGCACTGCGCAAACAGGTCGCACCTACTGGTGAGGTTGCCGTACAAAAGACACTGGACCTAACTGTTGAGGAGGCTCCCGTAGAGGAGAGTGCGACTGCAGAGGTGGAGGCAGAAATCTTGGAGTAATGTAAGGGCAAATGGCGGCAATTCCGAACCCACGTTATCCAGGTTCGCCTGCACGTATGGCAGATGGACGTCTCTTTACAAACTACCGCCCCAATTGCAGTCTATTAGCTCCTTTGGGTTCTGGGGAATGGGCGGACTGGAGTCGCAAACAGAATATGGTAAATACGGGCGAGGTAACTATCGCCACTGACCGGTCGACAACAGTGATGCGCGCGGGTTCTGTTGGATGCGTGGACACAATGGTACCGGAGTTTTCTAAGCGTGTTTATACTTGGGCCGGGCCCGTTGAACTCGTATCACAACCTGTTGGCCTTGGTACAGGTCGTATGTATCTGCCCGGCAACCCTGGTCTTGTTGCAGGTGACCCTGATGTGCTGGCGCGGGCAACTATTCCTGATAGCATGCTGCCTGGCACATTCTCGTCGAATCCAAATGCATATATGATGGGCGGGGTACAGCCAGCGACCGTTGCACGGGAGACTGTTGGTCAGGCTCGGAATACCTATTCTGCACCGTATGGGAATTATTGATGATATACATCACGAAGTACCTGTCGAAGCATTTCTATTTGCTCGGGCATCCAGTACCCGTGACCCATGCCATGTTCTAGATATCCAATGATCGTATTGATATCAGTGTTGCCTTCCTTTAGAGTTTCTAATGCCCCAACAAAGAAAGGGTTATCTAATATGCGTGTATGCATTGCAGTAAATAGGCCTATCATGACACGTGTATGTGGTGCTTTCCATGCTAGTGCATTTAAATGTCGTATATGCTCCATATTAGTGTACTAGTGCATATTGTTCTTTATATATTTAATTAATCATGTAACCTCATTTTAATGGAGTTACATGATTATGTATTTATCGTGACATACCAAATCTCTTTAGAGCTTGGGGAATATCCTGGCTTACGTACAAGTTGGTCGTTGAACCTACAGCTTTAATCCTGCGGATTAAAGCTTAGGGAAACTCGCATTCTGCGTAGCAGAATAGCTGGCTAACTCAAGCTCTTTAGAGCTTGGGGAAACCCACCAGCTGGGCACCCAGACCGAAACCGGCACCCTGACGAGCCGTGAGGCCGATGGAGGGGGCGAGCAGGTCCAGGAGGGCGAAGGTGACGGCGGCGATGATGGCGATGGCCAGGATCTCCTCAACATTCAGCTTCTTCTGGGGGATGATGAAGGTCGCCAGGGCAACGGCAAGACCCTCGAGGAAATACTTGATAGCGCGTGTCACGAGCTCAGTAACAGTGAAACCGTCCATCTTATATTCTGGCCCGCGAAAATTATCGGGGGCTGCGGTTGCATGTGTCCGTTTAAAGCCCGGGGCTTTCTAGAAGTTCAGAATGTCCACCCCTGCAGCAGAAAAGGAGCGCGTATTCCTCGAGGCCGACGATGAAATCCGGGGCCAGAAGTTTGTCTGCCTCAGTTTCCTGTCGCCTGACAAGGGAATCATCCGCAACAAGAATCTGTGGATGTTCAGCAAGTTCCTTGAGTATTATGCAATGGATTACAAGGTGAAGGCTACTGAGTCTTTCGTACTCGGACAACTCCGGGATATGCAGAACCTTCTCTCGGAGGTGGAGATGGTGGTGGAGAACCTGAAGGTTGATGCCGACCTGAAGGATAAGCTTGCCTCTGCAGAGGCAAGTGACGCACTTTCTTCCAAGTGCTCGGATGTAGTTGAACGTATTACGAAGATGCGTGGCACCTTCAGTGCGAAGACTGCCTCTGACATCGATGCACATGTGAAGGCCAACCTGCAGGAGTTCAAGGAGTCCTCTATTGTTGAGGAGTATGAGAAGTATATGCTGGTGAATCGCCAGCGCCTGGAGGATGAGTTCTCGAAGGCCAGCAACTTCCAGACGACGGTTCACGGCCTCAAGGTCCGCGGTGTTTATTCTACACATGAGCAGGCGTGCGCACGTGCAAAGGCATTGGCCAAGAAGGACCCCATCTTCAATATCTATGTCGCTGAGGTCGGCGAGTGGCTGCCTTGGGACCCCAACCCTGATGATGTACAGGATGGTGAGTATGCAAATGAGGAGCTGAATAAGCTCATGAAGGCATACAAGGAGCAGGCGGCGAAGAAGGATGCTTTCTTTGAGGAGGAGAAGCGCCAGAAGCTGGCAGATGCACATGCAGCGGCGGCTGCTGCGAAGAAGAGTACTGAGACGGCAGGTGGTGATATCTTCGATGGGCCCGGTGACCTTGCCATTCAGCGTAAGGCTGAGGCTGCCGCAAGTGCGACCGCGGCAGCATCCGATGATGCAATTAGCCATGCATAATAATGCAGTGTAAACACAGACAACGCAATTTCACATCAGAGGGTATCGAATACTGTCTGAAGTGCAAAGCGGAACGTAGGGCGGTGCCCACCATATGGTGCGACCACTGTGGGCGACGCCAACATGTATTTACAGAGTCTGTTATACCTGATTTACCGCCACCACATCTATATATGATATGTGGACCCTGTGGGTCACGCATGACACGTATTGTAGGTAATCCACAAGAGATGCAGCTGTGGATTACAGCACAAAGGTGACATGTCGAGACGTATCATACCATAACAGTACGATGCCGAACTATTTCTTGTATATTAACCCAGAGCCCGAGTTTCGCGAGATGTACATCAATGCTGCAGAAGCATACAATCGGACCCCTTACCGAGAGCGCAATTCTGGATTCGACCTATTCTGCAATCCGGCAGATGCAGACTTCGACTACTCGGAACATGCCGTGTTGGTTGGTCAGGGGTGCAAGATTGCAGCTACGGACCTTTCCAAGAATCTAGCATTCTGGCTGACACCGCGCTCCTCCATCTCGCGAACCCCGTTTCGCCTTGCGAATTCTCTAGGCCTCATTGATGCTACCTATCGCGGTACCATCAAAGCGGCTTTCAATCGGACTCAGAATAACGGGCCTCTGCCGGAGCATGGTCAGCGGCTCTGCCAGGTGGCAGTGGCGGATTTGACGCCTTGGTCGCGTGTTGTGATTGTGGATGAGTTGCCGGGGCCAGAGACGGCACGGGGCACTGGTGGGTTTGGATCCACTGGGTAAGTGACGTCAGACACGGATGGATGAATGACGCTAGTCATGGACGGATGAGCGACAGCGGACGGATGAGCGATAGCGGATGCTTGAGCGGCAGTGGTCGAAGTCCATGCCGACATCAGGGTCGCATCTTGCGCCTGTCTCGCAGCTAGCAATGCTTTCAGAGACGCTTCCTGTTCTTTTGCTGCTGCTGAATCGGAAATCTTACAATATCCGGACCCTTTGAGTTCAGACCCAGGGCACCGTCTGCAAGACATTTCTGTTAGTTGCGCGTAACATTTAACATGTACTTTCGACGCCCACCAGGGTTGGAACCAGGGTCGAAGTCCTCCTCCTCATTCTCATCGCGCGCATATGCTGCAGATTGCGCCCAGAGCTCGGGGGAGCACAGGCGGAAGTCCTGACGAGGTGCCGCCTTGTACCAGAACACTTGGTCCTCCAGCTTGTTGGATTTCGCGTTGTTATCAATCACCAGGCATTCATAGTTCTCCGTACACTGATTCATGACCTGGCAGAAAGAGTCGAAGTCCGGAAACATGCCGGCATACTGCTCATACAGGCGCCGGCGATTGGCCACAATGTTTTCTCTCAGGATAAAGATGTAATCGATGTTCGTACGGAGATTGGGAGGAATACCCATTGCGTACTGCATTGTGATGATGAACATCGTGTGTACGTGACGCCCGTTCATGAACAGATAGCGAATGTTCCGGTCACGTATCCAGCTCTGGTCATACAAACAGTCATCCAGAATCAGGAAATTGCGGGGGTCCACAGCCGTCGTACCACGTGACGACAGGTCATTCGCGATTTTCTTGGCCACTAGCTTCTGACGCTTCAGCACATTCGAAATGATGAGTGGCGAATACTCCTCATGAATAAACATCGGTGGTACCACCTTACTATAGAACTGATTGGCACCCTCCGTACCAGAAATCACTGTGCCCACCGGCAGGCTCTGGTGATGCCATAGCAAGTCCTTTACCAAAAACGATTTACCGGTTTCACGCTTACCGATGAGTACCACCACTTTGTCATGTTTGATTTTGGTCATATCAAATTTCTTCAGGCGTAAGTTCAGGCGCTTTGTAGGGGCTGGGGCAGACATTGCTCTTGGAACAGGTGATTGAAAATAATCTACGAGGTGCAGACGCAACCGCAGCGACCGGGCGATGTTCCGCTTTATACCAAAAGACCTTGTCCTCCCAGTTGGTGGAAGTCACTGTGTTATCGATCACAAGGCATACAAACTCCTCCATCGGATACTGGTTCATTGCCTCGCAGAATATCTTGAAGTCTGGAAATACATCACCGGCATAGTAATCATATAGCCTACGCCGATTACTAACGATATTCTCACGTAAGATAAATACGTAATCAATATTCTTATTCAGAATGGGTGGGATACACATACCGTACTGCATTGTGAGGATGAATAACATATTATTGTGCCGCCGGTTGATAAATAGGTCACGAATATTCGCATCGCGAATCCATTTATTGTCATAGAGACAATCATCCAGGATTAAGACAGTACGCAGGTCATCCATGCATTTCTGACGATTTACTACATTAGAAATAAGTTCGGGTGAATACTCGTCATGAATATCAAAGTTCGGTAGATAGTATTCCTGTCTGACATCATTTGCACCGGAAATAACTGTTCCTGCAGGTAGGTTCGGCTGATGCTCTAACAAGTCTTTCACTAAGATTGATTTACCAGTATTTCGCATACCGATAAGCGCAACAACACTATCATGCTTGATTGTAGTCATATCGAACTTCTTTAGCGACAGTGCCATTCTCTTGGTTCAGGTGACTGGAAATAAGCACTGAGGCTCAGACGCAATAGCAGTCGCGATCGCGGTAACCGTGACTGCCCGGATTCACAGAGTAGGACAGTAGCATGAAGCTCCATCCAGCTGACTTACGCCTGTATTATCTGCAACGCGCTGCCCCCCGCCTTGCCGGTTACCCGGAGATACAAACATACTTTCCATCACTTGAGGTTCTCTTCCCCTCTCTCGTGGAAGTGGCCAATGGTTCCCCCACTCTTGCCGCCGCCGAACTGGTGCTAGACATGTCGGAGAATGAAGTGGCTGTTGTCGAGAATCTGGTAACCAAGGGGCTACGTCAGACCCCCGTGTGGCTCCGAAAGATGCATCTGCTCGAGCCCCTCGATGTGCTATCGGGTGATTATGTCGCACCCCGCGATGGGTCTCTGCCGGCACCCCGTGGGCCTTGGCAGCGTGCACTGCGCAAGCTCAATGACCCACAGAATGAAGCGTACACCGATGCCGTATTTGCGTGCATGGCGTCGCGCCTTGTAGAGACAGGGCGGTCACCGCATTTCTGTCGGTTCTTTGGTACCTTCAACGGGCGCACACCGGTCTACAAGTATGATATCACCGATGATATGCCGGACCTTGAGGAAGATGACTGGTTTCATGCGGGCCTGGCAAAGCGGGCATTTGACATCGAAATCACGGACTTGTGGACGGGCCTCAGCACTCTATGGTCTGAAATGGGCGAGCAACCGTTTTCCTGCTCACGCGCGTTGCATCATATGTTAGAGCTGGCCGATGCGCAGACTGTAAGTTCGGGTGGTTCCAGTGTATCGAACGCAGAGTCGATTGACTCTGAAGAGACCGACGATGATACAGGTTCTCTCAGTGACCTCGAGGAAGTTGAGTTGGAGGTCTCTGGTACAGCTGTGGTGAATCGGCAGAATCGCGTGCGCTTGAATCGTGTTGAAGACTCTGGATCTGGATCTGGATCTGGATCTGGCTCTGGATCTGGCACATCATCCACCGGTACATCTGATGCAGAGGATGACATCGTCTATAAGCTGATTGTGAAGGACTTCCCTACGCAGATTACCGTGCTAGAGCGCTGTGACGGTACAATGGATGACCTCATGGAAGATGAGATTAGTGATGAGGCAACCGATGATATGCGCGAGACAAAAGAACAGCGCTGGACCGCATGGATGTTCCAGGTGATTGCGGCTCTGGCTGCTGCACAGCAGGCATACGATTTCGTCCACAATGACCTACACACCAATAACGTAATGTGGGTCGGCACCGGTGTCACACATCTGTATTATCATGTTCAGGGAGCGGTTGGCGGGGACCGTATCTACAAAGTCCCCACGTATGGGCGCCTCTTCAAGATTATCGACTTCGGTCGTGCCACATTCCGTCCTCCCGCCGCTGCAACACGCGGCAATCACATGTGGTTCCCTGATGCGTATGCACCGGGCGGAGATGCGTATGCACAGTACAATTGTGGGCCCTATTTCGACCAGACACAGCCCAAGGTGCAACCGAACAAATCATTCGACCTCTGTCGCCTGGCTGTTGCCATGCTCGAAACGCTGTGGCCAGAGGAGCCTGCAGCTGGTCCAGCGAACCGTGTGCTGACACGTGAACCTGGGCGAGTTCAAAATGAGACCGTATCTCCATTGTGGAATCTACTGTGGCTCTGGCTGACCGACAAGGATGGTAAGAATGTGCTTCGCACGCCTGCGGGCGAGGAGCGCTACCCCAAGTTCGACCTCTACTGCGCGATTGCACGAGACGCACACAATGCAGTGCCGGCGCAACAGCTCACGCTGCCCCTATTCAACGATGCATTCCGCTGCCGTCGCCGCGATGTTCCTGCAGATGCACCTCTGTGGAAACTATACGCGACGCAAGCGCCGCGATCATAAGTTCCAGGTCGCTAAGCCCTTTATTGTTCTCGATAATCAGGTCCATAGGCTCATTATCGAGGTCATGTTCAGATGGGTCATTGCTTGCAAAGATACCGGGGCGCTGCATGCGCACGCGCAGAATACGAGCAGACGGCATCATCTCCTGAATCCGGTTTACTTCGCGGCGATAGCGCCAGTCTGACACCACGAACTGCCTGTCACTCGAAGTCTCCGCAATCTGATGAATAACACTGTCTGCATATATATCGGGGTTCTCTGCGCGCATTTGCAGTGCCAGTTGCAGAAGAATATCACGCGGTGTTTTGGCCGTGGGGAATGCAGGGCACGGTGTCTGTAGGGCCTCATCCTTCGCCGCAGAATGAAATGTAGAAAGCGGTAGGCCGGCTCTCTGTGCAGCATCGAGCTTGAGTGCATCGGCGAACGCAACGCGCTTGAACCCGTGTTTGGTTACGAGAATATGTGCGGCGGCATCCTTACCGGACCCGGCCCAGCCAGATAGCATTACAATCGTGGTGCCTGTCATCGTACCTGTCCCATTGAGAGAGGGGGTGCACCGTCAAATTTAGCAGTACAGGGTAGATAGATGCTTGCAAAAAAACTGCATATGCTCGCTATGGCTCTTGTACTAGTTGGTGCTATCGCATGGGGTCTCATTGGTTCTGTGGGCTTCAATCCGGTCGCCGCTGTCCTCGGTCGCGGCCTCGCTGCGAACACGGTATATACCCTGGTAGGCCTCGCTGCACTCTTCCTGGTGTTTCGTCGGGATACGTACCTGCCCTTCCTCGGAGAGACAGTACTTCCCTGCTCTCTGATGCCCGAGCGTACTCCGGAGCATGCTGATACAGAGGTGACTGTAAATGGTCTGACACCCGGTGCAAAAGTACTGTTCTGGGCCGCGGAGCCCGAAAATGAGGGGCTGGCGAAGCTGAAAGACTGGCGCCGCGCTTACTTGGAGTTCTCGAATGCAGGTGTAACAACTGTCGATGTGTCTGGGCGTGCGACTCTCCGTGTCCGTAAGCCGCAGGCATACACTATCCCATCGGGTCGTCGCCTGGAGTCGCATGTGCACTGGCGTGTCTGCGAGGATGGTGGCATGATTGGCCCCGTACAGACAACTGCAGTTACACTCTAAGGTGCAGCGGCTAGCTCTTTTGCAGTGAGCCGGTCCAGGACAGTAGCCAGTTCGTGACTACGTTCGCGAATCTCTGCATCCCCAAAGGCTGGATACCGACTTGCAATGTTGCGCGTCATAGCAATGTTGGAAGCCGCGTACGACTCACGTTTCTCCGTGTACGGTTTGTTACCGAATCCGCGATTCCCACGAAGAGTCGCGGAGTTCTTGCCGATGAACGGTGTGAAGTTGCCGATGCGATGGAGGAGTTCGGGGTCTGCAACCGATGAGTCTCCCTTTCTCGGTGTCTTCGGTGAGATATGGTCGATGTCGATTACCCCGTGGTCAAGTGCAGCTTCATGCTTGTCCGTCATCTCTGCAATGTAGAGAAGCGCGACGCGAGCCTTGTTGAATGCGGCACCAGACTTGTAGCTATCGGTCGCGAATCGTGATACGAAGTCGGCCTCCACCCCAAGCCAGGCCAACAGTAGTTGGTCAAGGGTCTTTATGGCGGTTGCTACTGTTGTGCGCCCCGCAGCCAGTGCAGTAATGACGCCCTCCTTGCCGATAAGTGCTTCAGCACGTGCCAGTTGATTGAATGAGAATCGACCTGGTAGGCGGAGACCGTATGCAAGAAGGCGGCGAAGGAATGGTGCCACTTGTTCTGGAGTGTCTGCAAGAGTAAGGAGAGGTAACATACAGTAATCTGCTACCTCATGCCCTGATGCTAGCCCTGTGACCATGCGCGCCCAACTGTTTGCAGCCATCCAACGAATAGCGGCTAGCCCTCTTTCCATAAAGTCACTGAACGCACTGAAACCACGTACAGCTGATGTCTGCGTAATATGCGCAGTCACAGCATGCACATACCGGTCCTGTTTGTTCCATGCACCGACGTACAGGTTCGCCATCACATGTACAAACTGCTCGAACGGCGTACCGACACCCACCGCCTGTTCCCAGCGCTGGAATGCAGTATGCACTGCCTCGCTTGCGCCTCTGCCGGCCTGGCGCACGAAGGCGTTCTTGAGTAGATAGACCGGTGGGACCGTGACCTTGATGTTGTTGAGCACGTCGAACACCTCGAGCGTGAACTGCCAGTCGGTAATGCGCACACGGGAAACCTTCGTGGCCTTCATGATGTGACTCAGAAAAGGCGCCAGTTCCTCGGCTGCTAGCAGATCAGTGTTAGACAAGATGGACTGTACTGCGTTGTATGCATCATAGAGGCGCGATGTACTCGGATCAGAGGGATGGACTCCATTCAGAATGTTACCGAGTGCCTCAAAGTCCTGTGTGTAGACCGAGCGAATATTGGGGATATGCCGCCAGCCATACTCTTCCAGAACGGCTGCATCTGCCGAAGGGACGTTTCCGTCAAGGAGCTCATCGTGCCCGTACCGACTGATGCGACCAAGGTAGCGCTCCTTATCGAGTATGCGGCAGCATGCCAGGAACATTAGGAAGTAGACAGTGAGGCGATGTTGGGCGTCCGTAATGGATGGCAGGGCCCCGCCGTAATAGACAATCAGGAAGCCAAGCCAGTGCTGCTGGCCTGCGCGGAATTTCTGGATAGCCTGGGTCACGATGTGCTCAATGTAGTTGTCGCGGGTCCACATGAAAGGCCGGCTATGGTACGGGATTTCATGAGGGCTCTCAAGGACCGCGAAGAGGTCGTACTTCGCGTCGATTTCATATGGAAGCTCAGACATTATGTATCTACGTCGTTATGTACTGTTGTTAGCATGTGTGCGGCACTGTCACCTTTTGACAGGTATATCTTTATTTATTTTCTAGTTCATCAAGATATGATTGAAAATTATCATGAGAAAGCCTTATATAATAATAATCATAAATATCCATAAATATCCTTTTATCAGCATAACCTGGATAAAACACACATATTGTATCTGGAATATTAAGATGTAATAATGATTTAATCTGCGGTAAAATTGGTAGTGCCCAATGAGTCATCTCAATATCAGTAAGTTTAGCCAAGAAATCCATATCTTCTTCAATTAATGCATGACCCGATAACTTATGCACAAGCTGTCTAAACATTTCATAAAAGAATAAATTGGTTGGGTGAAATACATCATGGAATAGATGCTTTGACTTGTAATTTTTAATGAAGAAATCATACAACTTAATATCAGAGTTATCATCTAATATCTTAAAGTTCTCTAGTTCTTCTGAGAAATAAGTCATGAATAAATCTTTATCTATATGTAGGGTTTGAATTTTGTCACGTACTTCTAATTTAGTACCATTAAAATTAGTGAAACTATCGTGTATACCATAGTATTTAGAATCTAAGAATTTATATGCTTTGAATGAACTAAATGGCTTATGTTCTGATTTAAACCAGAAACCTTTAAACCTGTAGTAGTTTACTCTAAGTATTACACATGATGCTTTCAATAGTTGTTTGATATGAGAAATATTGTACATACTGTGCGAATAATGATTATTAAGTGGTTGATACATAAATACATCACATGTTTGTAATAGGTTTTTATCAGTTTCACTCATATCTTTATCAAAATGTTCATAGTTGGGTATATAGTGTATAGTATATTTATCGGATGTATATGGATGGAGATTAAACATGTGTGTAAGTATATTTCCAGCACAGTTTGAAAAAATTACTATGTTCATCATATAATAGAAATAGTAATTTTATATAGGTACAATACTGTTTAGAAACCGTCGTCATGCTTACGGTTTCCGCCCCGTGTGTTGATGAAATCGCGCTGGCCAGGTGTGGAGCAAACACAGCCGCCGTCACAGCTCAGAGTGGCACCGCAGCACTCGGGCTTGCACTCGTTGTTCTTGAAGATAAACAGATTATCGGGGCCGACCTCAACAGCAGGGCCGTTCAGAGGTACGTTGGGCATGCGTGCACGGAAGCCCTGGGCGTCCGCAGGAAGACCAGCGGCCATGTTGCGGCCATCATAGGGGCCCATGGAGACCGTCTCGAAGCCGTTGCTAAGATAGTCCATGAATCCCTCAGAACGCACCATGGGTCCAGAGTGAGACCCCCGCTTCACGAGCAGCTCCGCCACAAAGCCCTCACGTGTGCGGGCGGGCCAGTTGGTCATACCCATCAGCATCGCGATATTAGCCAGGAAAAGGAGTACAAGCATACCGATGAGATACATAGAGCGGTTCGACATCTTTCTATATCTCCCTGCTAGTTTCTTGCGAACCCTCTTTCAAAACAATCGCAGATACCACCCTGCCGATGTCATCCAGGCCAACATCGGATGCATCGCGAATCCGCCAGCCACCGCTAATCATGAACTCACCGGACTCTGTGTACAAGTGCTCCCACCAGGCGGGATGCTCATCGCTACCTCTGAATCCGCCAAGTGCCGCCGGAGTCCATCGTCTGCCCTCAGCCGAACGGCAGTCTGGCTGTCTGCGACCGCTTGCAACCTGAATCCAGGTGGCAGCTGTTACCAGCTGTGGACCGTGTTCGGGAGAGCGAATAGCAACAGCATCCGTCGACTGGTCGCCCTCCATCCGCACTTTACCAATCACCATTGTTGCATGTCCCATACGGTCGAACACGCGGTCGCCGAGCCCCACATCGCGAATCGGTTTCCAGGTTAGACCACCGGTCCAGCCCTGACATGCAACCAAACAGTCGGGGGCCAGGCCCGCATTCGACGTGAGAACCGCCGACGGCATCACCGGAGCTGTGCTGCGATTCAGCGTGGCCCATACAGACCGGAACCATGCCGCCTGCGACGACATATCATCATCAGGTATCTCCTCCCAATCTGCGAACATGATGATGCCGGTCGCAGCAGCAACCGGAATACGTCGGGTCGAGGTTGTCAGACACCAGAGGTCGCGCCCGCCTCGCAACCATTCCAGTGTACCTTGCTTGATGGGCCGTGAACCGGGATAGTCTCTTGCGTGCACGAGCTGTCGCGGGTAATCGGGATGCGTCACTAGATGATCGCCGGTTACGCGTACACCGTCTATTTCATACAACGTGTCAGGGCTCCAGAAGTGGTGGACTGCCGTCACACGACCAGTGTCTCCTAGGGTATCACCGACCTTGACTTCCTCTATCGGTACTGTGGCACCACCGACAATTGCAACCGGTGTCCCCGTCACAAAACACGCACCTGGTGTGTAGAGCTCTGCCACCTTTGTAGCGGCAATCGTTGTCGCCACTGTTACCGCGACCACACCCACTAGTGCAGAGACCATGGCAATCATACCGGAAATAGGGGCCAGTACAAAGAACAAAATAATCATCAGGCCGAGGATAATACCTATCAGAATAATCGCAACAATAACCGTCATTTTGATACTGTTCACGAACGCAACAATCATTGATATCAGCGCCATAGCAATAGACAGAACCGCGGCCTGAAGTCGATAGATAATGCTGTGTAGCTGTATCATGAAGTTCCTCACAAGCTGAACCACGCCCCCCATGCGCGTCATGAACCCTTTATAGGCTTCATAGCAGAAGGTCCATACATCAACGAATATATCTGCGAGTACGCTGGTGGCCTCTGTCATCACGCCTGCTGTGGCAGTCTCTGCATTGGCAAGGTCCTTCGGTACTTGTGCAGCTAGGCGCACTGCATTCTGCACGTACTCTTTCTGACAGAATGTCCAATTGTCTTTTGCAAATTCAACGGCTGTGCGAGGGTCATTCGCCGGTTTGAAAAACCCTGCCATCGGCACCACCCCAGGGTCACAGCGCTTTGCGTCCCAGTTCGCAGCCACACTGGCACGATATGCAAAGGACATCGACGTAGCAAGGCCAATTGTCAAACATATCGATAGAATAATAAATTGTGTGAGTGCTTTCGAGTCCATGACACTCCCCTGACGGGCACGCGGGTTTTTGAACCGCCCTGCTCAACTCAGATTTCTGTGTTGTAGATAGAAATGCGTCGCACATTCAAGAGCAGGTCACATCGGGCCGACGGAACCTGTGCCCCCGGATATCATAGTCGTAAGGCATACACCGTCAAGCGTACCGGCAAGCGCGTCGCAAGTCGGTGTGTTCGCGCCACAACAAAGTCGGGCCCTCGCGCGGCTTTCCTCAAAGATTCACGGTCGTTCATGACCCGTAGACTGCGGGGTATTCCCAAGGGAAGTCGTGGTGTGACATCATGCCCACCTGGTACGATTGTGCGTGACCCGTATGTTCGTGTCAGACAGGGAAAGCGGCAGTTTGTACCCGCCACGTGCATTACAGATGTCGGTAATCCGGGCAAAGGTATCCCAACAGGTGCACCCGGTATCGGCAAGTTGCGCAAGGGCGACCTCAAGCGCTTCGGCTACGACAACGTAACATCCATGTCCGATGGACGCCGACACCTGGCACTGGCACTGGCCGTGAAGGAATACGGTTCTTTGACAGTATGGCGCAAGTTGAATGCCGTCTATATCTATACCCGCCATACCGCCCCCGCATCGTCTGCTATCTTCAAGGCGGACCGTGACTGGATTAAGGAGCACTATGGCATCAAGGCGTTTTGAGCTCGGTATGACATTGAACTGGCAAAACGCAGCAAACAGTAGATGGCTTCTGAACCGGAGAAGCAACCTGGACAACTGTCACAGTCGCTACATGATGATGCAGAACGACTGTTACAGCGTATTGCAGCCGAGCAAAGCGGAACCTTTGTGAACTCCACAATCAAAGAACCGCCAGGGTTCGCGATGTTGGCCGCATTGTCGTTCGCCCTCGGGGTCGTCACGTACATCATATCCGAACTGGCGAACTACTATGAGATTAAGCGGCATTGGTCGCATTATCGCTGTCATCCATCCGTGACGCCGTTCGCCAAGTTCTACGGTCACGACTTGACGGAGACCATGAACTTCTGTGTAGGTCAGGCGGTTGCTGCGCATGCACCAGGCGTGATTCGTCCGATTGAGGAGGGTGTATCACAGGTCATGGGCGTAGTGGATGAGGTGTATGAGAAGGCGAAAGCAGTGGAGGGTGGAATCGGTCAACTCATTGGCGGGTTCGAGCGATTTGTACTCGAGTTTGCAAACGCCATGCGCACTGTCGGAACCCGTTTCCGCATGACCGTGATTCGCATTAAAGAGATTTTCGAACGCGTCCACGGTATCTTTATCTCGTTCGCCTTCGCGGCTATTTCGGCCATCACGTTCGGTGAGAATCTGATTTGCAATCCGCTGGTGACATTCATTGGTACGATTGCGGGGGTGGATGTCTGCTGTTTTGCACCAGGCACACTCGTAAAGACTGCGGAGGGTACGACAAAACCGATTGAGGCCGTGCGCATCGGTGACCATCTGTGGCGGTCCGGTGAGGTGACATCGACCTACAAATTCCACGGGCTTCTGACACCCATGGTCTCTATTCGCGGTATCGTAGTCAGTGGGAATCACTATATTTGGGACGACGCCGTGCGCGGCATGGTGCGTGCCGACCGTCATTCAGAGGCGGACATATGTGCATCGGTGCCCGTCTTATACTGCCTTGGAACATCGAGCAACTGGATTCCTATTGTAGAAGCGTCGGGTCAGCGCGTGCTCATGTGCGCAGATTATGAGGAGAGTTCGGAACCCGAAGTCGTCGCAGCAGCGCAGGCGGCAGCAGAGACCGCCCTCAATGGCTTCTCTGGACCCACGGTGTCAGATTACAGTCTCGGACTGGACCCCACTCTGTTTGTGCAGATGAGCGACGGTTCATGGATCCTAGCAGATTCCGTGCGGATTGGCGATGTACTGGCATCAGGCGCATGGGTTGTCGGTATCGTAACAGAAGAATGCGATAGGATGTGTATTACACCTGGTTACAAGATGGTGTCCGCAGCGCAGCTGGTTCAGCAGGAGGAAGGAGGGCCATGGACCCGTGCAGCACATCTGTGGCCCACCCTGGGGAACTATACCCGTCGCCTCATGCACTTTATCACCAGCGATGGTGGGTCTCTGATTGTTGCGGATTCGCTCGATTCGGCCCCGTATGCCGTTCGCGATTATCAGGAGTGGGCCGGTCCAGAAGTACAGGCAATATATGACCGGGCCATAGAGGGGTTAAAACAAGGTGCACACAAGTAGAGGATGAGTGAGCAAACCTGCTTTCAAGAGGCAAATGTTGCGTGGAATAAGTGTTCGGCGATTGAGTCTATTGGGTCCGGTCCAGATATTGAGAAACAGGTGTGCTATATCATGGCGAAGCTGGGATACGACCGATGTGTGGGGAATTTAAAGAAGCCGGTTCATATAGGAGACAATGTCAGAGAGAATGCGCGCAAGTGATTACGCAGATGCCTTTGCATCCTGGCCACCGACGTTTGGTCCAGAGAATGGGCGATTTGGCTATAAGCAGTTGTTTGTAACAATTCAAGATGAGGGAGAACCAGTAAGTGTTCCGCTCACGGGGCTACACAAGAATGGTTGGTGGGTTGGTGTACGTGTTGTTGCGGCAAACAAGCAGCGAACATACGAGGGTGTCGAGCTATCTGCACAGGTTGGTAATGAGGAATGGTCACTGACATCAGGCGAATGGTCGCAGATGGAGCCGGTCTCCTGGGCCGAAACCGCGACTCTCCAGCTCCAAGCGGACTCTCTCCCAGCGGGTACAGCGTTGGCGGTTCGCCTGTGCTTTTACTACACCAAGTAAAGTTGACGTATCGACGATTTGTAGATGCAAAGGCGCAACGACGACGATAGAATGACGACTCTACGTATGATTTCAAACGGAGATGTGGCAGTGGTTGGTATCCATGTGCCAGATATCCCAGAAGGTGCACGGCGCCCTGTGCATGTGGCTCTGGCGCTCGATGTCAGTGGCAGTATGGAGGGGGAACGTCTTGCGGAGGTTAAGCGCACGCTGCACGCAGCACGCGGCCTCTTCCAGGTGGATGACCATGTCACCCTGGTGACCTTCAGTGATGGAGCACGCCTCATCTGCAATCATCAGGTGATGGATAATGCTGGCCTTGAGGCATTCTATACTGCAGTCGACGGGCTTGCAACGGAGTGTTCGACCAACATGAGTGCCGCGTTCGAACTGCTTGCATCCACACAGGCGGTCGAGGCACCGTACTCTGCCATCATCCTCCTGACGGATGGAGTGGTGAACGCCGGCATCACGAGTACATCGGGGCTCCGTGCGATGGCCAACAGCTTCCGTGTACCGATTCACTTTCTCGGCTACGGGCCGGACCACAACCGTATTCTGGGGCGGGATATCGCCACGGCGCGCCGCGGCACGTACACCTACGTGGAGAATAACGAGGTGCTTCCTGTGGCAGTCGGCAACATCCTCGGCGGGTTGCGCACAGAGGTGGTGTTCGGTGCCAAGCTGCGTGTGGATGGCTGGACCTGTAAGGAGGTGGGTGCGGATGACGGCCCGTACACGGTTGGCAATCTGGAGGCGGGGCGCGACTACTGGTTTGTCTATGGGCGGCTGAACAATGGAGTTGCAACACCGATTGTCGAGCTAGTGGACCGCGATGCAACGGTTGTCGCATACCTGGAAGCAGGGCGTGAGGTCGAGGCAGATGACGCACTTGTCACCGAGCAGTCGTTCCGCTGTCGTGTGGCCGCTGCTCTAAATGCAGCTGCAACTGCCGTGGAGGCACATCAGCCGATTGGGTCCCAGATTGTCGGAATCCGTGATGAGATTCAGGGGCTCCCTGAGGCCTTGCGCATGCGCCCGCTTGTTCTTCGCATGCTGGCGCAGCTCGAGGAGACTATTGAGATGGCAGCACAGATTCCAGCCTATCCTATGCCTCCTGGACTATTCCATCGTGGCCTGCCACCGACAGCGTCAAACTACAACCACTTCGCCACGCGCATGGTCTCAGGCGGCGCAGTGTTCGGTCTCCAGCGAGGTATCTCTGGGCCCGGCTATGGACCAGAGCTCTTTGCATCGCCGTCACAAACAGTGGCCGCCCAGAGCACGTCGGAGGCCTACTCGACTATGGACCCTACTGGAACCACGTCATAACCAGAAAACTCACACAAATAAGTAAATGAGTAGCAAACAAAAACAAAATGGGCCAACTCTATTTCAAACTGCAAAAGAAGGATTTGGGCTAGGCGTTGGTGTGAGTCTGGCACAACGCGCCGTTGCAGCTATTTTTGGCCCCACAGAGGTCAAGATGGTGACGGGTAGAGAGCTCACTGAATACGAACAGTGTCTGATTGAGAAGCGTGACATCGGTATCTGCGCTCATCTACTTAAAAAGGAGTGAGGCCTCATGATAAGAAGGAATGTCCGGCAAGTTTATTGAGAAGCCCCAAGAGGCACGTGTCAGCGAGTGTCTAGAGGTGCTCAAGAAGCTCATCGATGAGCTCGGCATAAGCCCCGAGAACCCGAGCATTAAGCTCTTTAAGAAGCGCATGAATGATTACTGGCGCGATGGCAAGTTCCAAAATGAGCGCATTCCGCTCGTGGGGACGAATCGTTATATTATGTATGAATTTCCGAAGTGGGCACACAAGAAGGTAGAAGCCATGTTACACGTGGCGCATGTCCGCCTGTCCTTTAAAGAACTCCCTTCAGCTCTTGCGGCAGAGCTTGAGGCTGGAAAGAGTAATGCTCTGCAATCTCCTTCATCACCGCCTGCTCCGTCGGATTGAGCAGAGAGATGGACACACCCTTGCGGCCGAAGCGGCCACAGCGGCCGATACGGTGGATGTAGCTCTCCTTGTCGGCGAAGCTGGGGATGTCGAAGTTGAACACGAGCTCCACCTGCTGAACATCAATTCCACGCGCCAGCAAGTTCGTGGAAATGAGAACGCGGGTAGTACCATTGCGGAACTCCTGCATGCGCTTCTGACGCTCGGACTGGGGCATGGGTTCACCGTAGATTACGGACACAGGGAAGCCGCGACCCGCGAGCTCCCCGTGAACCCACTCGGCGCGCTCCTTCGTGTTCACGAAGATGATGGACTGTGGGATAGTGAGCGACTCATAGATATCCAGGAAGGTGGGGAGCTTCCAGGCATCCTCATCAAGCGCCACCACGTACTGCTTGATACCATCCAGCTTGACATCCGCTGTGCGGAGGGTGATGCGCACAGGGTCGCTGAGAATCTTGTCGGCGAGCTCCTTGACCTCAGGGGGCATCGTGGCCGAGAAGAACGCGACCTGACAGGTGGCAGGGAGACCGATGTTCACAATCTCGTTGACCTGGTCGGCGAAGCGGTCACGGAGCATCTCATCGGCCTCATCGAGGACGAACATGCGGAGGTCGTTGAACTTGAGGTCACCGCTCGAGGCCAAGTCCCAGATGCGACCAGGGGTACCAATGACGACGTGTGCCGTGCGCATCTCACGGGCGTTCTGGTGGCGGGGAATACCGCCGACCGCGAGCACGACATTGATGCCCATGTAGGAAGAAAGGCCGCGAATAACATCGCAAATCTGTGATGCGAGCTCATGGGTGTGGGCCATCACGAGGCCCTGCACTCGATTGAGGGCGGGGTCGACCTTGCTGAGAAGGCCCGTGCCGAAGGTGCCGGTTTTACCCGTGCCGGATTGCGCCTGGCCAAGCACGTCACGGCCCTTGACCAGAGGAGTAATGGCTGCCGACTGGATAGCAGAAGGCACCTCGAAGCCGTAGGCATAAATGCCACGGAGAAGGTTATCAGAGAGGCCCATGTTGTCAAATGACTTGACAATGGGGAACTCTTCGGGATTGGAAGTCTCAACAACGAACTGATTAGTGGCTGACATCGTACTTTGCTCCGTTTGGGTGGGTCGACCCGTCAACTTTGGGTGCTATGGGCTAAAGTTGCTGGGTGCGGCTGCTGGTTAGGAATAACCAAGAACCTACAGGAAGATGTTCTTTGTTCGGTATGACACGGAACTTCGCATAGAAAAATCCTTTCCAACCGGAGCAAAATGGGCGGCCACTATTCGCCTAGAGGGTGTTGGTGAATGTACGGTAATTGATATGCGTGCACGTGGCCCTCGGTTTAATGCACCGGTAGCATTGCAGTATTCTGTTCCCATACTGAAAAGCAATTTGCAGAAATGTGTGCGCCGATGCGAGCGCGCTCGCGGCCTACGGACAGCCTGGCAACTTCTACGACAAGAACCAACAGAACTACTGCGCAGGCTCCCCGTAATTATTCCTGAAGACAGCATGATTCAGCCGGACCTATATGTTGAATTAGTCTGGCTCATGGCGGCACACTCGAAAGGCTATCCACTCTCATGGGCCGATGCAGCACTTATCATGGATGCCGTTGCGACGGCGATTGCGGCACCGTCGCAGTATGCGATTGATGTACCTGCAACAACAGAGTTTGACCAGTCAGACCCATTACAGATGGCTTTGACTGTGCGAATTGCATTTGGGGGCATGGCGTATGACCATGCGTTTATGACGAAGCTGCGAGGGCGTCTGTTTACAGGGAGTGACCTTCCTCTACAGGCCGACATCGTGCATATTGAAGAAGATATTGACGACTTTGACCCCGAACGCGATGTGCTACTGGAGGCCATTGACCAACACTGCTTCCCTTCCATCTTGAAGGATATAACGGGTCTGAATCCGCGTGCCCTATGGTGGTGTCGCAGTGCCATTTCAAGTCGACCGTATGCGGGGGAGGGTGCACTCGATGCTCACGCGTTAGATGAACGTATGATAGCTGAACTGCAGCCATGTCTGGAACCATTCTTGGACCGCGTTGATGCATACAGTGCTCGTAAGATTCAACGTGGCTGGCTGAAAGCAAGCAAAGCCGCGTCAAGTGATGTGAGAACCCAAACAGTCCTTGATAGATGGATTAAGCCGAAAACATAAGTGCACCGCGGCCCGCTGAGACGCGCAACATATTGTACGTTGTTAGCCAGACATAGATATTGAATTTTTCAGGGGTTGGTGCCTGCATGGTCGCAGGTATAATGCGTGCACCTGAATCTCGAAGAGGTCCGCTATTTTGCGTAGAGTATACTTGTGTAGCATAGGTGCTTACATAACTCCCTCCACCGCCCCCAGCAGCTGTACCAGAACCACCTCCATAATAACCATCACCACCTGCCTCTGAATTGCTAGTACCACCGGTTTTATGAAGAAATGTTACAAAAAAGGGATCATCGGTGGGCATTGGAATTCCATCTGGTGCACCTGCTGCGCCTACAACATGTGATCCAATTACCGAGAAACCACCGCCACCCCCGCCGCCTCCACTGCTGCTATGTGTAGATAGACCGGTAATACCTTGCGCACCGATAGAGACAGCAGAACCAGCGTTACCTCCAACACCAGCACCGCTTCCCCCTGCGACGGCTATCCATATGTAGGAAGGGCCTGCTAACTGTACTACAATGGAAGACGAACCGCCAGGTACACAGCGCACATATGTATGCTGATAGCCGGGTATGCGTTTCAAGTCTTGAAATGGTATAGTACACGAGACATATGCACCGCGTGCAGTAGCATCGGCCCCAATTAAATCCACTGAGAATGCCTGTGTCGTTGGGCTTACTATATTATCAAGAATGGTTAACGCTGGGGAAGTAAATATGTATGTGTTCTGTTGATCCAAAATCCATGACGGGCGAACACAGTTACCGGTATTCATGTATAACAGTAGGTCGCGCGCAGGCAGTTTGTCCCAGTTTGCGAACCCGCGCACTTCATCTTCATGATATTTGAGGGTTTCTGCAAGCCCACCTGTTGGCCAGAAACCGAAATCGTATCTGTAGATATACCTGTCAATAAGTGGACAGCGGCGGCAATTTAGCGCTGGAAGCAGTGAACGGAAAAAGGAAGGCCCCTCCATTTCAAAGCGGGGCTTGCCGCGATAGAAAAGCGTGGCAGCCGCTATGGGGTCTGACCGGCGATCCGCAAACCCTGGGCGGATATATCCATCGCCATAGTCCCAATTCGGCAACTGTGCATCGGGCCACCATATACCTTGGTTTGGTTTGGCTGGCCCACCTAAGTCACGGCTAAACAAGAAATACGCATTATAGCCATCTGCTTCTTCGCGTTGCGCAACCCATGTTATATCGCGAACGAGCCCACTCTGTTTGATTGGGATGCGTACCCTAGGTGCACCATCTGTTGGAAATACCGGTACAGCCAGATGTTGCTCAATGGGGATTTGTAAGTCCGCATTTCGGAATGCAGCGGCTTCACGGTCCTCTAGACTAACATACTCCACAATCCAATATGCGTCGGTGAAATGCCATTGGGATGGCATTGCAATACCTGGAACCTGTGTATTATCTGCTGCATTGAAAAACGGGCAACCAGGAAATATTGGGAGAGGACCTGGCCCTGGTAGACCTGGTCTTGATGGAGAAACAAACGAGCTCGTGAATACACAATCCTGCACTGGTCGAAACTGCACTGTCAGTTGCACCTTATCTTTTGCCAGTGCCTGAATCGGCAGAGCTTGAGGTCCTGGCCCACGGTTCCACCAAAACGGATACACTACCTCGACTGTCTGCGGCTTTGTTTGCGTAGGTAGTAGACCAAGGTAGGCCTTGTCTGTGTAGTTTGTGGGGTTTCTGCCAATGAGCTCGTTTGCAGAATCAAAGTGTTCGACCGGTCCGCGCTGTTCATCCAGCACCTCACACAGTCGGCTATCCAGGCGGTCAATGACCTGGGTACCGATTGACATCTCGACGGAACTGCAGATAGCGTGACCAATCCCATTTGTCCAAGACCATTTTGGATATACCTCTGCACCACCAGACATCTGAAACGCCGTGTCTTGGGGAGTCCAGATATCTGGCAACTCCACAACCAGTGTAGCGCGCGTGATGAGTTCACCCAGAATCGGCAGAGTTACCGTCGCGCGCCGACCAAAGTCGGCCAGATTGTCAAAGTCCACTCGTCGCCACTGCGAGGCCCATCGGGTGCGTTTCTTATAGACATACGAATAGTAGCGGGTATCTGGATTCCCTGGCTTCAGATTCAAGCGCTCTCGGTCCTGTAGGCCATAGCCCACGAGCTGTAACATCGATGCCGGTGTGGCTGCCATTATCCCTATCTGGGATAGCGGGCTTTAACTGGCAGGCTTAAAGGTGACACGTGTTTGGCCCAGTAGGAGCGCGCGTACGATGACAGATATTCTTACAATCCGTGAAGCGGAAGTGCTTGAACGCCAGGCTACACACCTGGTCGGTACACTCGGCCATGTCAGTGAGGGCAAATCCACTCTTGTACGTGCCCTGACTGGCATCAAAACACAGCGCCATGCAAAAGAGCAGGAGCGCAACATCACGATTCACCTAGGCTACGCGAACTGCAAAGTCTATCAGAATAGCGACACGGGCGAACTCCGTGCTGTACAAACCCGTGACCCTGCACCGGGACCTTCATGGATACTTGTGGCCCATCTGAGTTGGGTCGACTGTCCTGGCCACGAGGCATTCTTGGCCACGATGTTGGGCGGTGCATCGATTATGGACACAGCGTGCCTCATCATCGCGTCGAACCAGGAGGTTATCCCACAGCCACAGACACTCGAACATCTCATTGCTGCAGAGCTCATGGGCCTCGAGCGAATTGCCGTTGTGCAGAACAAACTCGACCTAATGACACAGGAAAAGGCGGAGAACGTACGTGACAAAATCCGCGATTTCGTAGACGGGACGTGCGCAGAAGCGGCACCCGTATTCCCTATCTCTGCACAGCACGGTTGGGGGGTCGGTCGCGTGCTTGACTGGGTGACTGCTCTGCCACCTCTTGAGCGACGTCTGAATGAGCCCGCGCGCCTGACATGTGTGCGCTCCTTCGATGTGAACCGCCCTGGCCCTGTAACGGTTGACTCTCCTGCTCTCTCTGGTGCCGTAATCGGTGGTACACTTGAGCAGGGGGTTGTGGCCGTGGGTGATTGGCTCGAAATCCGCCCAGGTATCTTGAAGCGCGGTCCAGATGGCGAAGTGATTGCGCAGCCGGTTATGACCCGCGTGCGTGGAATTCGTTGTGAGCAGACAGAGTTGCCCTATGCTGTACCGGGTTCGCTGATTGCATTGGCCACGGACCTGGACCCTGGGCTCTCCACTGCAAACGGCATGGTGGGGCAGCGCATTGGCGTACCGGGAACGCTACCGCCTATCGCCGGTGTACTCGAGCTCCGCTTCTATAAGTTGAAGCGCGAACAGCATGAGTTCGGCAAACATCGCGTTGGTGACAAGCTCCGTATCTGTTCGAACGTCATGACCACGATGGCGACCATTATTGAAATGGAGGACAAGCGGCATATCAAGGTGCGCCTGGAAAAGCCGTTGTGTGTGGGGAAGGGCGAGCGTGTGGGTATCCTGCGACCCCATCCAGAGGCCGGTCGCGAGCTGCTGGAGGGTTCTGCCGAAGTGCGGAAGGTAAAGGAGTGGAAGCACGTGGCTGAGGCAGAGGGGGCAGCTGTTGCTACCGCACCGACTCGCCGCATTGAGTGGGTCCCCGCAGTCAAGCCGGAATTCAACCCTCACAAGGTATCATATTACTCCATGCTTGAGGCTGTTATGGCACGCAAGGAAGAACTCGTGGGTGGTCGCCTGCGGTTCTGCATCGAAGACCCTGTGCTGAATCGTATCCCCAAACAGACGGTGTTCGTTAACTGGCCTACGCTCAGCAAGCAGTTCGATACGGTACCTGTCAGCGAGATGACGTATGAGAAGCATCTGAATGAGTATCTGCAGGCGGAGCTGTCAACAACGGCGAACGTGAACGGACAGGGTCAGCTTCTGATGCGCGGTATCTGGAAGCTCGAGGATATCAAGGGTGTCCTGCGCAAGTACGTCATGAAGTTCAAACAGTGCGGCCAGTGCCACGGTTACAATACGGGGCTCATCAAAGATGGGCGCACCGTCAAGGTGCGTTGTGTCCGATGCAATACCGATAATGTTGTAAAGGAGTAGAGGCGGATGATATCTGGTAGCATATTCTTGTTCGTGGGTACTGTTCTATTTTTGTATGTGGGTGCGGTTACATCCATGTTTCTGTTGTTTGGCTGGGTCGGCGGTATCCTCGCCATTGCCTTTCTGATGTTCGTAAGTGTGCAGTTGATTGCGGGTCTGCTCAAGATATTGACACCGTTTTTAGGGCTGGTTGCCTAAAGTTGACCCGTGAGCCAGCGATGCTGGGCAGCAGTACGATGAGTATACGACACTTCTTTTACCCAGAGCGGCAACCCGCTCTTTCTGACATCGTGGTTGCACATGTCAAGGAGATTCGCGACGTGGCGGTCTATGGCTCTCTCCCCGCATATGGAGACCTCGAGTTCATGATGCCGACCTCTGAAATCAATGTGCGCCGTGGGAAACGTGTTGCCGACTACGTGCGCGTCGGTGAAAACATTGTCACACAGGTCATCTCGACGACTGGTGGCAAAATCGATACTTCCATGAAGCTCGTGCGCGAAGAGGAGGCCAAGGAGGCAATGGAGAAATTCCACAAGAGCAATCGTGTCTTCAACATTGTGCGGTGTGCACTTGGACTGGGCGCCACAGAGGCCGACATCGAAGCGGTATATGAAGAGCATCTATGGCCACTGGTCGATGAGGAGCTCTTCGCCCTCTTTGAGTCCATTCGTGCAGGAGGTCAGGTCCCCGATGGATTCCCTGCATCCATTGTTGCGGAGATTATGGCGCGAATGCCGGCACCCGTCTTTACAGCCAGTGCAGAGCGCATGATTCGCTTCGGTCAGTTTCATGACGGGCTCGACCGTCTTAATGCAGAACTCAAGCGGATGGCGGCACTTGAGGGGATTCAAGTGCACGTGTTGGCACCACCAAAGTACCGCATCCAGGCATCGGCCGGTACACAGGAGGAAGCCGACAATCGTCTCGCCGCAGCTGTTGCCGCGATTCCCGCGCCATGCTAATTCACAAACAAAAACTAGAATGGAAAACACTCTTTTGTTTGTGTATGGTTCCCTTCGTCAGGGGCATCATAATCATCACCGCCTTGCTTCCTGTGAATACAAGGGCACATTTAAGACGCATGATATATTCAAGATGTTCGGGCTGCGCTCTCGTGCGTATCCATATGCATTCTTTGACGCCGAGGGTGTTTCTATTACAGGAGAGGTCTACTCTGTGAACCCGACACTGCTTGAACGCCTAGATGACATGGAAGGTCATCCTGGTGTCTATTGTCGAACACCGATTCGTGTACATGGGCTCGATGTCACGGTACACATGTATGTGCTCGTGGATGCAAGCATCAAGAAAACTCTGCAAAAATACGGGCACATGAGCAGTCGATTTGTGCCTATTCCATCAGGTGACTGGGCGGAGTTTACACACAATCGACAGAAGAAAACCACCGCGCCGCCGTCGTAGAGGTCGCAATCGCCTCGCGACGCAAGTCCGAGTCCGTTGACCTGGCGGTCTTTCCGCAGAGAAGGAACGAATGCACACGGGCGTATCCCCATTGCTGTTGTGTGGCACCAGGACGATGGCCCGTACGCCAGGCGGCTAATCCGCGATTGTAGGACTCTCGCAAGAAGCGTTCGGGTACACCTGTGACAGCGGCCTTTTCGGCCAGACTCTTTGCATCAGGAAACCGACGGACCCATTCGGTTGTGTAGCCACTGCGACGTGTCTTGATACCTCGGTCCGTTTTGAATCCAACGTACGCCGCAGGGTCTTTCCAGCTCATGGCACCGAATCGACGTATCTCTGCCGCACGCTGCTTCTTGCGTGTCTTGCTTAAACCCGCATAG
>JACCDH010478869.1_pt1 | contig 105570 bp, 108 predicted proteins | sample 7442481 | NCBI WGS metagenome assembly JACCDH01 (sample SAMN15323433, study PRJNA562643) | freshwater metagenome | isolation source: river surface water | place: USA:Blue River Watershed | collected 2017-08-15 | reverse complement strand
GCGATGTGGCGCTAGGACGATATCAAATCTCAAATCAGTAATCTCAAATAGATTTCTTTGCGAACCTTTGCGCCCTAGTGACTTTGCGGTTAAGTTCCATTGAAATCTATCTGCTTCCATAAATCACGCCTCACGATTCACGTCTGCCGATTCACGTTGCATTATTTCACCGCGGAGCAGCAGAGGGCGCTGAGGTTTTCGCAGAGTTACTACAATATGATCTGCTGCTGTACATATTCACGATTCACGCTTGACGATTCACGTTAATTGGTTTCACGCCAAGTCGCGATGTGGCGCTAGGACGATATCAAATCTCAAATTCAAAATATCAAATACTCATCCTCGCGAACTTTTAACTCTTTAACCACAAAGTGCACAAAGAGCCGCACACAAAGCACTTATATAACAAGCTTCTTGATAGCCCTCTGTGTGCTTGGTGATGGTTTACTCTGTGTTCTTTGTGGTTAACCTTTAAAGAGAGCTTTCTAAAGACAATGTCAAATCTCAAATTTGAAATCTCAAATAAACTTAAACCCCGGTTTTGAATTTTTCCTTTTGATTTTTTACTTATAAAAGCTTCGCCGCTTTTGCTAAATCTTCCGGTGTATCAATTTCTACACCCATATAATCCGTAACAACCATTTTCATGGGTACGCCATATTCCAAATAACGCAGGCATTCAATTTTTTCCGCTGCTTCTAATGGCGTCATTGGCCAAGAAGTAAAATTCAACAACGCTTGTTTGCGAAAAGCATATACGCCAATATGCTCGTAGTATAATTTAGCTGCAGCCGCATCTCTAGGATAAGGAATCACACTTCTGGAAAAGAATAGTGCGTTCATGTTTCTATCCACTGCAACCTTTACATAGTTGGGATCTTTGATCAGCGCTTCATCTTTCAACTCTTGCATCAATGATGCTACTTGCACCTGCGCACCGGCCTCGCCTTGAAACACTTGCAATAATTTTTCGAGTGGCGCTTTCTTCACGAATGGTTCATCACCTTGCACATTCACAATAATATCCACGTCCATATCTGCAGCTGCTTCTGCAATACGATCGCTGCCGCTTTCATGTGCACGTTGACTCATCACAGCTTTGCCGCCATACTGGGTAACTTCATTGAAGATGATATCGCTATCAGTAACCACCACCACTTCATCAAACAAGCCAGTGGCCATGGTATTATCATAGGTGTGCCGAATCACCGTTTTATTACCGAGCTGTTGCATCAACTTAGCAGGAAAACGCGTGGCCGCATAACGGGCCGGAATCATGGCGATTTGCTTCATGGCGCAAAGTTAACCGCTGAATGCCATCAGGCAACAGGCGTCTTGTCCATATGCCCAAAAGGCTTGGTGAGCAGTTCACCAAACTGCTCGTCTTTCTCATTAGGATAATATCGATCCAAGCCATAACGGATTTGTGTTGCATCGAGTTTCATGAAAGTGCCCAGCAGTCTGTCCCAGATAGACAACACTGCGCCATAGTTGCTATCGGTATATGGTTGCTTCCAATGGTGATGCACTTTGTGCATATTGGGTGATACCAGTACCCAGCTGAGGGCAGTATCTAATTGTTTGGGTAAACGAATATTTGCGTGTGTAAAAGCAGTAGCCACAATTAAGATGGTTTGAAAAATCATCACCGCGTACATAGGCGCACCGGAAACAATGATGCCCATGAAGAAAAAGAGTCCGCGTAACACACTTTCCACCGGATGGTGGCGCAAGCCCGTGGTTACGTCTACATTATTATCTGCATGATGCACTACGTGAAAACGCCAGAGCACGGGCACTTTGTGTTCTGTCATATGCACCAACCAACCACCAAAGAAATCTAATGTGAGGAATGCGATGAGCACAGTAGTCCAGATACCTGCATTCAACCAATAGACCAAACCAAATTCATTGGTCTTACACCAATCGCTAATGCGGATGATTACAAGTGCGAGAAAAGTATGAATGACAAGGTGAATCAAAGTGAAACCAAAATTGACAGCAGCGTGGCGCCATTTGTTTTGCTTGTATCGAAGGGGCATGAGGGGAATAGACCCTTCAATGATCCAGAACAATAAGAGACCGCTTACAAGAATGGCGAGTCTTTCCAATGGTCTTTGCTCCAGGTTGGAGAAATACTGAATGATGGCATCTGTCATGGCAAACAACATTTAGTAGCTGCATGTGCATACTTGCGGTGAGGCTTGTCTAAACTACGCTGAAGCTTTGTTTAGCAAGCTTCCGAAGCTTTGGCGTAGGAAGGACACCGCAAGGGGCAGCATCAGCAGTTCGTTAGAAAATGAAAGTACAAATTATCTGCTTGGATTGTTTATACTGTGCCGATTTCGGTTTTAACAGAAAGATTGGTGTACTTGCGGTGAGACACCGCAAGAGGCGTTACGCGCCGAGGGTGAAACATCGTAGCCCTCGGTGCTGTCCTCACTACCGAACTAAAAGAAGTTGCGGCGAGACACCGCAAGGGGCGTTCACGCCAACGGTGGTGCCCTCACCACCGATCTAAAAGAAGTTGCGGTGAGACACCGCAACGGGCACAAGTGCCGAAGGTGAAACATCGTAGCCCTCGGTGGTGTCCCCACCATCGAGCCATAGAAAAACAAAACCCCTTGCTTACGCAAAGGGTTTTTATAAACGAGGTCAATACAACTTAGTTATTCAGCATCAGCGGCATCACCAGCATCAGCAGGTCTTCATTGGCTGCCTGCTCTGTTGGCTTGATCAGACCGGCTTTGGTGGGTGTAGACAATTCTACATTTACCTCATCGGTATCTGCTGCATTCAGCATTTCAATCAGGAAACGTGCGTTGAAAGCAATCTGCAGGTCTTCACCATCATACTGGCAACCCATGCGCTCATTACCTTCAAAGCTGAAGTCAACATCCTGTGCAGCCATCTGCAATTCGCTGCCGGTAATATTCAAAGCCACCTGATTGGTGCTCTTGTTCGAGAACACACTTACGCGACGCAAGGCACTTTGGAAATCGGCTTTGTTGACAGTGAGCTTGTATGGATTATCTCCAGGAATCACCACTTTGTAATCAGGGAAACGCGCATCAATCAATCGACAGATCAATTGTGTTTCGCCATGGTTTACAAACAGGTGGTTGCTATTATAGCTAACCTGCAGTTCATCATCGTTATCAGGCAAAGCATTCTTTAAGAGGGTCAAAGGTTTTTTAGGAACGATGAATGAATCTGTCTTTGGTGCTTTCGCATCTGTACGCTTGTAACGAACCAGTCTGTGTGCATCGGTAGCTACAAACTGAACGCCATCTTTCAACAGTTCGAAAAACACGCCTGTCATTGCTGGACGCAGATCATCATTACTTACTGCAAACAGAGTTTTGTTGATAGCGGTTACCAAAGCGCTGCTGCTCATGGTAAAACCATTGGTATCATCAGCAGTAGGTTCTTTCGGGAAGTTATCGGGGTTTTCGCCCATTACCTTGTACTTACCGTTATCGCTGGTGATTTCTACGCCAAAGTTTTTATCGATGTTGAAGGTCAATGGCTGGTCAGCAATATTCTTCAAAGAATCCATCAGGATCTTTGCAGGAATACACACTTTACCATTGGTCTTGCTTTCCACATCCATCTGCACGCGCATCACTGTTTCCAGATCGGTTGCAGTAACACTGAGCTTCTTGTCCTGTATTTCAAACAGAAAATCTTCCAGAATGGGCAAAACAGTATTAGAGTTAATCACACCGCTGATTTGTTGCAGGTGTTTCAGCAGGGAGGAGGAGGAAACAATAAACTTCATTCGTCTACTTTTAGATAGCAACAAACCTACTGTAAAACTTGCTATCCGTCAAAAGCGAATTCTGCCGTCTAAGCAGTTGGAAAACAGATGTGAATGAGTTGTGAATAGGGCCGTTAATTGGCAGAAAGTTGTTTAAGTCCGTCTATTAACTGACGGTATTTTTCGCGCTGCATGGGCTTCACCAGATAATCTGTTACCTCAGACATTTGCTGCGCCCGTTGAATATCGAAAATATCCACCGATGAGCTAACCATATACACGGTTACCTGTCTGGGCATTTTTCCCGCAACGGTTCTATATTCTTCTAGAAACTGCCAGCCGTCCATGATGGGCATATTGATATCGAGAAAAATCACATCGGGTACTTTGTTCTGGCTGATATTGTCTTCGTTCTTCAGGTAACTGATAGCCGCTTTGCCATCGTAGAAAGAATAGATATTTCTGGCCAGTCCGGTTGATTCCAGCATTTTTCTGGCAGTGAACTGGTAGATATGATCATCATCGATGAGACAGACATCGAAATTGTCTTTTGCCGCCAGGGCCTCCATTTCTTCCATCATCGTCATAGCAAAAGGTTTGTTCGGATTAAACGGGGCAAAGATACCTTTGTTGTATGCGGGCATGCTTAAAATGACCTGAAAATGCAGCAAAGATTCGTTAATAAAGACCAGGCACTACAAAAGATTCGGCACTATTGTGCTTATCAAGAGCGCTGTCATGCAGAAGTTCGAGAGAAACTATATGGCTTTGGTTTATACAAAACAGATGTAGAAACCATTCTCGCTCAGCTGATTGAAGAAGATTATCTGAATGAAGAGCGCTTTGCTGAACAATTTACCGGCGGCAAGTTCCGCATCAAGCAGTGGGGACGTATCCGCATTCAATATGCATTGAAGCAAAAAAAGGTGAGCGACTACAGCATTCGCAAAGCCATGAAGAGTATTGATGAGGATGATTATATCCGAACGTTGGAGAAATTAGCCAAACTCAAATGGAACAGCCTAAAGGGAGAGCAAGCCATCAGCAAACAAGCCAAGACCACACAATACCTCATGCAAAAAGGGTTTGAGTTGCCATTGATTCAACAAGCCATCAAAACCTGCAGCAACAAACTCACTGATTAATGTATCTTTCCCGCATGCGTTATCTGTTTTTATTATTGAGCTATAGCTGCATCACTGGAATCGCGGCACAATCTGGCGACTACGCAAAAGAATTATCAACGCAAATTGATAATGATGCTTTCTTATTGAGGATTAGAGATGGCTATTATTCCAGCGGATTGTATCTGCGTTATGCCACAGCTAGCACGACAAAAAAAGGACTGAAGCGTATTCAAACGCTTGAGCTGGGACAGCAGATGTATACGCCGCGCAACAAAGCCTATGCGTACAACAATATCATCGACAGACCTTATGCCGGATATCTCTATCTGAAGTATTGTCAGAAAACCATTTTACCCAAAGCGCAACAGTTAGAGTGGTCGGGATCATTGGGCGTAGTGGGTCCTGCAGCAGGTGCAGCAGAGTTTCAGGAATGGTACCACAACCTCATGAACTATGCTTTCTTTCCCGGATGGGAGAAACAAATACCGAATCAACTAGCGGTCGATGCAAGTCTGCAATACACCACAGCCATTCAACCGGCAAAAAATGGACTAGCGCGCATCTATCCAACAGCGCAAATCAATTTGGGCACCACCTTTAGCAATATGAGAGTAGGTAGTTACTTCGTGCTAGGTAAAGCAGAAGCGCTGCAGCAAAGCGCATTGTTTCAAAATCGCATACACAAGAAAGCAAGCAAATGGCTGCACAAGGAAGAACTCTTCGTATACTATTATCCAAGTATTGTTTGGCAATGGTATAATGCTACTATACAAGGTGCCATGGGTAATAAGCCCGGTGCGCCTGTTATAACAGCAAGCCCATCGAGCATATTGCCCGAACATCGTTTTGGTTTTTGCTATGCAAAAAACAGAAGCACTTTTCGCGTTGAAGTAGTGCATCAAGGCAAAGAAGCCACATCACAAACACATAACCAAAATTATGGTGTGATAGGTTTTGCCTATCGCTTTCAAAGAGCGCAGTAACTTTATAAAAATCAGCTTATGTCAACCCTAACATTTACCCTGTTACAACAACCACTTGTTTGGGAGGACAAAGCCGCCAATATCCAACACTTCAGTTCCGTCATCAACAATATACAGCAACGCACAGAAGTAGTGGTTTTGCCGGAAATGTTCTCTACTGGTTTTAGTATGCGACCAGAAGTGCTAGCAGAAACCATGGACGGACCAACTGTAAGCTGGATGCGCAACACAGCAGCAGAAAAGAAAATCATTCTTACGGGCAGTGTAATGATTGAAGAAAATGGTCTGTACCACAACCGCCTCATTTGGATGTTACCCAATGGTGAGTATGGGTATTACGATAAGAAACATTGTTTTGGCTACGCAGGCGAAGACAAACATTATACACCGGGCAGCAAAAGATTGATCGCTTCTGTGAAAGGATGGCGCATCAATCTGCAGATTTGTTATGACCTGCGCTTTCCTGTTTGGGCTAGACAGCAACAACAGGATGGGCCAGAGTATGATGTATTACTCTATGTAGCCAATTGGCCGGAAAGAAGAAACCACGCATGGAAAACTTTGCTGCAAGCAAGAGCCATCGAAAATCAGTGTTATGTAATTGGTGTAAACCGCGTGGGTAGAGATGGCAACGATATTTATCACAGTGGAGATAGTATGGTGGCGGATGCAATGGGCGCGGTCTTGTATGAGAAAGCCCATGGCGAAGATGCACACACCATTACACTAGAAAAACAATCACTGGAAGAGACACGCAGCAAACTACCTTTCTTAAAAGACGCAGACAATTTTACCTTACACCATGGCTGAACAACGCATCCGCGCAGCGCGCATATTCACCGGTGAGCATTGGCTGTACGACCATACCGTGGTAATACAAGACAAGCGCATTGTTGCAATAATACCCAGCCAAGACAACAGCTATGATGTACACACATTGCTCCCTGCATTCATAGACATTCAACTCTATGGTGCACACGATAGACTGCTTGCTGTATATCCTGACGCTGCAACCATTCACGCCATTCATGAGTATTGCAAAGCAGGTGGTGCAGGATTTTTTCTACCTACTGTTGCTACTAATCATGACGCGGTAATCAGACAGTGTATTGATGCAGTGCGCGCCTATTGGCAGGAGGGCGGCGAGGGTTGTATCGGATTACATGTTGAAGGGCCTTGGCTGCATCCCAAACGCAGGGGCGCGCACATTGAATCGATTATTCATGCACCTACAATGGAAGAAGTGCAATCATTATTGACTTATGGAAAAGATGCGATTAAAATGATTACGCTTGCACCGGAAGTATGTGACACTGCTATTGTTGATTATATACAAGCGCAGGGCATTATTGTTTCTGCGGGACATAGTGATGCAGATTATACAACCGCCACCAAAGCTTTTGATTTAGGTATCAGTACGGTTACGCATTTGTACAATGCCATGAGTCCGCTGCAACATCGTGCACCGGGATTGGTCGGAGCTGTGTTCAATCATCCTACTGTTCGCGCCAGCATTATTCCGGATGGATACCATGTAGATTATGCCGCTATTCGCATCGCAAAAAAAATGATGGGTAGCAGGCTATTTGCCATTACAGATGCAGTAACGACAACTTCTAAAGGGTATTACCCACATCAGCAGGCAGGCGATAAATATGAGAGTAATGGTATTCTCAGCGGATCTGCTTTAACCATGCACCAATGCATGCGGAACTTAATTGATCATGTTGGCGTGGATGAAGCGGAAGCCATACGCATGTGTAGTTTATATCCTGCTGCTGTTTTACGCATGGAAGATGTGCTGGGTAAAATTGAAACGGGATACACTGCAAGCTTTTGTATTACAGACGAGGCCTTAGCACTTATTCCTTAACCGCAGCTTGTTTGCGTGCAGCAATCAGGTTGCTGATGTACAATAATTTTGGATCAACACCTTTGGCAATCATGGCAGCATTGGGCGGCACTTCAATATCCGGCAATACGCCCCGACCTTTTGGTCTGTTTTTATCCATCACCAAACGATACAAAGGAAGTGTAACACGTAGCTTACTGTTGGGCAAAACAATCTCCGGAATATGCATGGCTGAGTTACCGTAATAACCGCCACCACTTTCTTCACCAACAATCAGCACATTGGATTGTCCCTTCAAAGTTGCTGTGAACATAGACGCCGCAGAAAAGGTAGCGCCAGCTTGAATGAGGTACAGGTTTCCGTTGTAACGTTGCTCTTCATCATAAGGCTGGTAATAATGACGCTCATACCGACGATAATGGTATTTACCATCTTCCATTTTTTTAGCACTGAATTGCATCGCTATCCAAAATGGCCAAGCCGGTTTGATGTATCGCTTGTACTGAATATTTCTTGTTGATGCCGCAACCGTATCACCCACTTTAAATGGTTGCTGTGCGAGATAACGTGTTAAGCGAATATAATTGTTGACTCTACCGCCGCCATTCTCGCGCAGATCAATCGCCAGATCTTGAATACCTAATTTTTTCAAGGAGCGAAAAGAGGAGCGAAAAAATCTTTTCATCGCACCATTACTAAAGGTATTCAAACGCATTACAGCAAAACGATTTGCTGTATCAACCATCAACACACGCTTTGATAATAATTTGATGGCACGTTTACTGAGAGTGGAACCACCGGTTCTGCTGCTATCAATGCTTGTTGCAGCAACAATGCGTACTGGTGTAAAAGCCTTTCGCAACACTGTATCGATGTCACCATCTTTTGTTCTGTACACAAAGCGGTATAATGTATCTGTACGAAACACGGTTCTATACCATGCAGGAAAATTGCTGCTGATGTTTTGCGCTTTGTGATTGTTTGCCACACCGTCTGTGCTCATGTATTTGTACATGGTTGCTGCAATGTTGGCAATACTTCGATCATTAATAGACAAGAGTTGCGTACCTCTGCGCAGAACAGAATCATTACGATCAAAATTACCAGTAACAATCGCTGTGTCATTCCACACTTTCAGTGTGAGTGGAAATGATGGATAACGAAACTTGTCTGCATTGCGCGAAAAATTGGTTGGAAACAACACGCGTGTATGTCCGCATTGTATTTGCGCCACCCATTCTGCCAATAAATTCTTGTATGCCACCAAATTCATAGAGTCTTTTATAGCAGCAAACACACGCTGATACGATGTATCAAGGCTTTCCTGAGAACTATACCAGTATAAAGAGGGGTGATTGGCCTCCAAAATGCGCTTAAGGAGGCTTAAATCCTCCTTAAGTAATTGGGGTGCCAACTTGGTTTCTGGATTCGTTTTCGAAGGGGCAAAAACCGCACAAGACGTTAGTATTGAGGATATTATGAGCAAAGTGGCGCCCATTTGCATGGCCTTAAAAACAGCTTGAAACGGGTTTTTTGCTTTTGAAACCATCTTTTTTTTGCTCAATACCGTATACTTTTATACCACAATATCCAAAACACCTCTAAAGGGTGTAAAATCTAATATCCAATATTTATGAACTACAGAACTTTCACTCTGAAGCTTGTCTTCGCACTTTTCTTCGGTGCAGTTTTTTTCCTGATGATTTCAGACCTCAGCAACGCAATTTCTAAAAGCGACATGGCCACATCTATTATCTGCGGTTTAGCAGCTATTGCTACAGCAGTGGTGATGTACTTCTCAGTTTTGAAAGATATGCGTCTTTCAAAAGTGAATATGCAAAAGAAAGAACGTACGAATATGCCGATGACTATCATCATCGAGTAATCGATTACATTATCTAACGCTACAATCCTCAACCATGGAAAGCTTGCCATCCCTGCGCGGTGAGGTCAAAACTATTGCCTCCTCTCGAGAAGAGTTTACATCCTTCACTCGCGTCGGTCATATAACCGACAACGCTGATCTCTTCGTTCAACGTAATCCTGTCGTAGTCTTCCTGCTTCAGGGTAAAGATCAGTTCATAATCCTCCCCACCATTCAGAGCACATACGGTGGGATCTAAACCGAATTTAAAAGCTGCTTTTCGCGCTTCGTCCGCGACAGGCAGCTTTTCTTCATAGATCCTACAGCCTAAGCCACTCTGCTTACACAGGTGTAATACTTCGCTACTTAAGCCGTCGCTAATATCCATCATAGATGTTGGCACAATCTCATTGCTTGCAAAAAATGCAATCATGTCTTTGCGTGCTTCCGGCTTCAATAAGCGTCCAACGATATAAGATTCATTCTCTAGATCGGGTTGCAGCTGTGGGTTCTCCAGATAAATACGCTTCTCGCGTTCCATCAAAGTGAGTCCCAAAAACGCACCACCCAAATCGCCACTTACACAAATCAAATCACCTTTTTGAGCCGTGCTGCGTTTCACAAATTTATCAGGCGCTACTTCGCCAATAGCCGTTACTGAAATCACAAATCCTTTATGCGAAGCAGACGTATCGCCACCAATTAAGTCAACACCATACTTCTCACAAGCAGCATAAACACCTTCGTAGAATTCATTCAAAGCTTCTACACTAAAGCGATTGCTAATACCGATGCTCAATGTAATCTGCGTGGGCTCTGCATTCATCGCATAGATATCACTCAAGTTCACCACAACAGATTTGTAGCCCAAATGCTTCAGTGGTGTATACATCAAATCAAAGTGAATGCCTTCTAATAAGAGATCGGTAGTGATGACAGTTTGTTTGCCGAAGTGATCAATCACTGCAGCATCATCGCCTACTCCCAGAATAGAAGAGGCGTTTTGCAATTCAACATTCTTGGTGAGTTGTTCAATCAAACCAAACTCGCCCAATTCAGCTATTTCTGTTCTATTCTCGCTCATAATGTTTTTTGATTATTGATTACCGCCAATAATTCGTCGTGAATTTTTCCATTAGATGCCACCAAGTGCGGCTGGTATGGAGAGTAATACGCACCTGTGAAATCAGTGACTTTACCACCTGCTTCTTCTACCATCAAAAATCCGGCTGCGCTATCCCATGCCTGCAATTTGTGTTCGTAGAAAGCATCAAATCTTCCTGCAGCTACCCAACACAAATCTATCGCCGCGCTACCCAATCTTCTTACCGGAATACCTTTTCTGATAAAGCGTTCAAACACTTCCAGCGGACCGTTGGGCATGTCTAAATACGTGTATGGAAAACCTGTTACCATACAACTATGGATGACTTCTGTTTTTTCGCTTACGCGGATGGGCTTGCCATTCAGCGTAGCACCTTGACCACGCTCTGCCAAAAAGAATTCATTCATGAAAGGATTGTATACGGCACCTAGGATCATTTGTCCGTCTTTCTCTACACCGATGCTCACGCAGCAAATGGGAATGCCATTGGCATAATTGACGGTACCGTCGATAGGATCAATGATCCATTTGTAGGCTGAAGACTGCGCCATTTCTCCCGCTTCCTCACTCAGGATAAAATGATCCGGAAATGCTTCGCGAATAGTAGCCATGATTACTTCCTCGCTCTTATGATCTACTTCTGTAACGAGGTTATTCATGCCCTCTTTATTGGAAATGGTAAAGGGTTTGTCGAAATATTCTTTCAACACAGCAGCCCCCTTTTCCGTGGCTTGAATCAGTGTTTCTTTAAGCATGCGCAAAGGTAGTTGTTTGTAGCGCTTGCAATTTGCTAATTTGCTGTTTCAATTCATCGCTTTTGCAGGTTTCCATCATCATCGTGAATTACAATGTGCGGCATTTTTTAGAGCAATGCTTGCACTCGGTGCGTGATGCTATTCAAGGACTTGCAGCAGAAGTACTGGTAATAGACAATGCTTCTACTGATGGCAGCCTCAACTACCTGCAGCCATTATTTCCAGAAGTGCACTTTATTGCATTTGCTGAAAACCTCGGCTTTGCCAAAGCCAATAACCATGCGGCCGGTTTGGCTAAGGGGCAATACCTGCTCTTCCTGAATCCCGACACGCTGATTGCTGCAGATGCTTTACAACAGATGTTGAGCCTGATGCAAGCAAACCCTCAAGCAGGTGCACTTGGTATACGGATGCTCGATGGCAGCGGCCATTTTCTGCCGGAAAGCAAACGCGCCTTTCCAGCATTATTGCCTGCATTCTTTAAGCTGACAGGTTTTGCAAGATTGTTTCCAAGTTCTGCTTTCTTCAATGCTTATGCCCTAGGACATTTGAATGAAAGCAAGAACCATTCTGTGGATGTCTTAGCCGGCGCTTGTATGTTGGTGCGTGCGCATGTATTTCAGCAACTAGGCGGCTTTGATGAGCAATTCTTCATGTATGGAGAAGATATTGATTTGAGTTATCGCATCAGACAAGCGGGTTATGAGAATTGGTATTTGGGCACTAGCAGTATCATACACTTCAAGGGCGAAAGCACCAGAAAAGGCAGCAGTAATTATGTGCAACTGTTTTACAAAGCCATGCAGCAGTTTGTGCGCAAGCACTATAGCGGTAGCAAGTCTGCATTAATTGTGCAGGGTTTACAAATCGCTATCGTATTGCGTGCGGGCGTTTCGTTGATTAAAAGATTTGTAACCAGTATCGGTATGCCCATGATAGATGGGCTAATCATCTTTTCCTTGTTTTGGATCAGTAAAACCTACTGGGAAAATTTCATCAAACATTTCCCCTTTGTGCGCGATCAAATCATCATTCTATTACCCGCATTTGTCTTGGTCTATTGGATCACAGCATCATTTTCGGGTTTATATAATCGCATTTATGCCCCCAAAAAATTGCTTTCCTCACTTGGCTTAGCCCTGCTGAGTACACTTGCCGTCTATGCTTTACTACCCGAAGGCTGGCGCTTTTCCAGGGCGGTAATATTATTGGGCAGTCTTGGCTCTGGGTTGGGACTTTGGCTCTTTCGCTGGTGGTTGTTGCGCATTCGCTGGCTAAAGCCCGATGCAACTGGTCGGGTAATTGACCGCGCCGTGGTGTTGGTGCATCCACAAGATTTGGCTGCTACCCAATCCTTTATGCAATCCATGCAATTAGACAGTCGTGTTATGCAGTGGTGTACCGATGAGGCCGATTGTCTGCAAGCATTCGCCAAGCACCGGGCACATGAAATCGTCTTGATTGCTGGACATCAACCCATGAAACAACTCATCGATTTTGCTAACCGGCTAAAAGGACAAACAGCCCTGCGCTTTCATTATGCCGGCAGCAACAGTATTATCGGCAGCGATTCAAAGGACAGCAGCGGCTACACATTGAGTAAATAAGTTTTACACAATGCATTGATTTTAACAGCATTCTTATACACAAAGACCGGATATTCGCAGCGCAATACAGCCTTTTAATTAGCTTCGTATTTTTGAACCCCGCTGTTATCGATGCCCATATTCGACATTACATTGCCTAACTCGATTGCCAAAGTGCTTCGCTTGCCGAAGAACAATGTGCGTAGGCAACAGATTAAGGTGTTGAAAAAGCTTTTGCGCAAAGCGCAGTTCACAGAATTTGGGCAGAAATTCCACTTCGATAGCATTCTGCTGAGTAAGCATCCCGGTAAAAAATTTCAGGAACTGGTGCCCACCTATGATTACGATCGTATTCATAACGAATGGTGGCACAAAACTCTGGAAGGCCATGTAGATGTTTGCTGGCCGGGCAAGATCAAATATTATGCACTAAGCAGTGGTACCAGTGGCGCTGCCAGTAAGTATATTCCTATCACCAACGATTTGTTGAAGGGCAATAAGAATGCCATGATTAAACAGTTGTTTAGTCTGCGTCACTATGAAGGCATTCCTTTCACCTCACTGGGCCGCGGTTGGTTAACGTTGGGGGGCAGTACAGATTTGCAAAAAGGCGAGGGTTATTATGCCGGTGACCTCAGCGGTATCACCGCTAAAAAATCGCCTTTCTGGTTTCAGCCTTTTTATAAGCCTGGCAAGAAAATTGCCAAACAACGCGATTGGAACCGTAAGCTGGAAGAAATTGTTACCAAAGCACCTGAATGGGATATCAGCTTTGTAATTGGTGTACCCGCATGGATTCAGTTGTGTATCGAACAAATCATTGAGCGCTACAAGCTGAACAATATTCATGATATCTGGCCCAATCTGACCTTCTTCGTACATGGTGGTGTTAGCTTCGAGCCATATAAAAAGGGCTTTGAAAAATTACTTGGTAAGCCACTTACCTATATTGAAACCTATCTGGCCAGCGAAGGTTTCCTGGCTTATCAGGACAAGCAGTTTACAAAAGGTATGCGCTTGGTAACCAATGAGCATATCTATTTTGAGTTTGTGCCTTTTGATGAGAAAAATTTCACGCCCGATTGCGAGATGGTGTCCAACCCAGAAGTGCTGATGATCCACGAAGTAGAAGAAAACAAGGATTACGCCATCTTGATCAGTACAGCTGCCGGCGCTTGGCGCTACCTGATTGGTGATACGGTTCGCTTTGTAGACAAAGAGAATTGTGAAATCATCATCACCGGAAGAACCAAACATTTTCTCAGTCTGGTAGGTGAGCACCTGAGTGTTGATAATATGAACAAAGCCATTCAGCTTGTAGGCGAAGAGCTGAATGTGTCGATACCCGAATTCACCGTAGCCGGTGTACCTCATGGAAACTTCTTTGCACACCATTGGTATGTTGCCTGTAATGATGCAGTAGATGCCGAGTTGTTGAGAAAATCAATTGATGAAAAACTCAAAGAACTCAATGACGATTATGCTGTTGAACGCAATAGCGCACTAAAAGAAGTGTTTCTGGATGTTTTGACCGAGCAACAATTCCTCGACTTTATGGCCGCTAAAGGAAAAGTAGGCGGTCAGCACAAATTCCCCCGCGTGCTCAAAGGACAGATGTTAGAAGACTGGCAGCAGTTCTTAAAAGGTAATTTCGGCCGCGACTAGTCCACCTACACAATTCTGTGTATTTGTATTTCACCCTATACGATTGATATATTTTCCTTGTACTTTTAAGTAATCAATCTGCTGCACCCCTAATTCTTTGCACATGAGAAGCATCTGCCTGTTCAGCACAGCTGTTTTTCTATTCATTGGTTCGGATTCTTCATCCTTCACTTTGGGCTGTACTAGAAAAATGTCTGACGCGATAAAACAGCTGAATCTATGAAAAAAACAGTCTTTTTCATCACAATTTTACTGTTAGCTGTTAGCATTTCTTTTGCCCAGGTTACTACAGGCTTAAAGGATGGTCACACTATTATTATCTCTAAAGATTCCAAAGGACGTGAAAACTGGTATTATGCTGCGGGCTGCGAGCGTTTAAGTGTAAACCCTGAAGGTGCTCCGGCTTTTTGCGAGCTTTGTTCAAACAAACGCGCTCAAGAAAAGCAAAAACAACTTGCAGAACAAAAGAGGCGTCAGGATGAAATAGCACAAAAAAGAAAGGAAGACGAAGATCGCAGAAAGCAGGAAGACGAAAAACGTAAAGAACAAGAAAAACTTCAGCAACAAGACAACGATTCTTGGGTAATCCGCAACAACACACCAAAAACTAATAACAATTACAATAACCCAAAACCAAGCAATCAAAATTATTCTAACAATACGCAAACCAATAAAACGCCTACTCCTAATCAGAATGGTTATGATGCAAAAGGAAACTATGTGGGCGCAGGAAAGTTTGACAATTCCCCTGGTTTAATTAACCCCGTTGGACCTGGAGTGAGAAGAGCAGATGGACTTTACGATGTAACTGATAAAAACGGGAAAGTGCATATCATCTCTCCCGCTGACCAGCGAAAGCTTGAAATACAACAACGAGATAGAGAAGCTACTCAACGGATGCAAGCACAGCAACAGCAGCAAAAAAAGATGATGGACGATTTCAATGCCAAAATGCGTCAGCAGCAAGAAGCCAATAGAATCAGGGAGCAGCAAATTTCTCAGTTGGCAAGTCAGACCGCCGATGCTGTTGTTCAGATTGGTAGTTTTATTGGTGGACTGATTAGTGATGCCAAGGCAAAAAAGGAACGTGAAAGACAGCGACAACTTGAAGCACAGCGACAAGAAGAAATGCGTCTGCAGAAAATCGCACAGGAAAAAGCTTTTCGCAAAGAATCTAGAAATGCGGCGCTCTCTAGTTTTAAGCCCGGCACAATTCCCACATCCACCACAAAAATTGATGCAGACAAACTCTACTATTTTGTCTATGCCTATGATCCATCCAAAGTAGAAGATGCTAACATGACTGTGTACTTAAGTCCGATTGTTGAAATAGCCAGATTTGGTGACGGCACCTGGCCTTATTTGCGCACGATACAAGAAGAGATTCAACCTTTAACCCCTTTTCAGGAAGTGTTTCATGGATACTATTATTCTGAAGAAGAAGCAGAGATGTCCAGAAACAGCCTGCAGGACATGCTGCGGATGAGCCAAGTCTCTATCAATAGTATAAACTATCAACGTAAGAAACAGAGCAATAGCAGTGGTAAGTGGGGCAATGATTTTTGGTCAGGTACACCGGTAGAAAGAGAAAACGATCAGTTTGCCACCGATCCTGCACCTAAAAAACCTAAAGACAAATTCTGGGATAATAGTGATGTGCCTAAACCGGTTAAAAAAGATACGGTGATTGCACCCGCACCCAAGAAGGATGATGCTTTCTGGGCCGAACCCGCGATGGAAAAGAAACAAAAAGTAGATGAGCCGCCTCCTGCTCCAGTTAAAAAGAATGATGAAACCTTTTGGAGCGAAACGCCTGCTACAGTTACAAAAACCACTATTAACAAACAAGCGCTTAAAGCCGGCGCAGATTCTGTTTGGAATCTACTCTTAGATAAGTCCTTCCCGCAAGCACTAACCCGCATACAAGAAATCACCACCCAAGAACCAGATAATCTGGAATATCAGCTAATGTTGGCACACGCTTTATTACTGAATAAACAAACAGCGCAGGCAAAGCAACTCTATACTGCTAATAGAAAAAAGATGATTACCTCACTTGGCTTGCCATGGGAATACAAGATTCGAGAAGACTTTGTAACCTTCTTATCTAAGAACATCAATGAGCCTGCTATGGATGAAGTGCTTAGTCTTTTAAATAAATAGTGAACGATGAAGACAACCTTGCTTTTTTGTCTCTTGTTGATATTTGGCCAACTGGAACCCGCTTGGGGTCAAGTAGCAATTGCCCGCCTCAAATTTGAAGATGCTGAAGAGGCTTTCAACAAGGGCGACTATACGACAACTCTATCTAAACTTGAAGATGCAGAAAAACTCTTTGGTAAAATCAACCCACCCATACTCCACTTACGCATTCTGGCGCAGGATAAACAATTACAAAAACAATTTGACTTTACCCTTCTTACAGCATTACGTAAAAACTGTGATCAGTTTTTAAAAGACTATGAAACCATGGAGGGTATTGAGGATAAATACCGGCAGGTTTACAAAATACTTGAAGCAAACGAAAAACACCCCAAGACATTGGCAGACTATGAGAAAATAGCACAACAAAAAAAAGAAGAAGAAGAAAAGAAAAAAGTACTCGAGGCTTTTCAAAATCTTGTCTTTACAACTGTTTTTCGCAATACAGGCAAAACAGCAAAAGACATCAATCTGGCTTTATTCATTAATGGCAAATACGTGGGCACATTGGAAAACGATACCTACTTGGCGTTGAATCTTATGCCCGGATTGTATCAATTCGCTTGTCAACCAGAAGACACAAACACCCCTGCTACAAGAATGCTATCACCAAGCACGAAACTGAACAATATGCTAATCGCAAAAGGGGTACCAAGCATGTTTAAACTTGATATCGACGGGAAAAGATTAGATAAAATAGATGTTATTGAGGTGAAGGAAAAAGAAAAAAGCAAACTATATCAGGAATGCAAAATAAAGCCCGCATTCATTTTAAATATCAAACCGCTTTAGTGCACATTTAAAACTTGCAACAAATGATCCAGACAATGCGCATATTTTTCGTTCTGCTCTTAGTTATTTTTTCAATGGAAACTTCTGGTCAGGTCGCTATTGCCCGACTCAAGTTTGAAGATGCAGAAGAAGCATTTAATAAAGGCGACTATGCAACAACGCTTTCCAAATTAGAAGATGCAGAAAAGCTGTTTGGTAAAATCAATGTGCCCATACTGCACTTACGCATTGTATCGCAGGATAAGCTCTTGCAAAAAAAGCTTGACTTCAATATGCTTGCAAGTCTTCGTAAAAACTGCGAGCAATTCTTGATTGATTACGAAACCATGGAGGGCATTGAAGAAAAATACAGACAGGTTTATAAGATTCAGGAAGCTTATGCGAAATACCCGAAAACACAGGAAGAATATCAAAAGTTAATAGCAGAGAAAAATGCAGAAGAAGAAGCGAGAAGAGAGTTGGCTAGACGAAAAGCTCCCGTAAAAGTGTATTTATTCAGATCAACCGGATTCGCTGCAAGTGCAGTAGGTTTTCAAGTATTTCAAGACGGACAGCTTGTAGGCCGCATCAGTAATAAGGAATACATCACGCTTGAAGTGTTGCCCGGTAAACACAGTTTTGCCGCCCAAGATGGTAGAAGCACAGAAATCAAAAAAAGAACAGAACTAACCGAAATAGAGATATTACCGGAAACCGCTTGCTTTCTTGAAGTAGATTATAACAAATGGAATGGCGATTTAGACGTTGTTGAGATTAGCAGAGAAAAGGCCAAAGAATATTTTGAAAAACTGAAACCCATTAGTGCAGCAACGAGTGCAAGCAATCAAGTAACTGCTGTCAATAATGCTGCCAGCATGATATCTCGCGAGTTAAGTCTGGCAAAGACGAATCAGCCTTCAAGAGTAGCAGTAGCATCTGTTACCAGTGGTGGTGCCTACGTGGGAATCACCGCCAGACCTGCTAGCAGAAACACCCTCTTGATCACAGCAATCACACCCGGAAGTCCTGCCGGTAAAACCGAGTTGCAAGTGGGCGATATTATTGCAAGCATCAACGATCAAACCCCTAGCGAATCGAATACGCTTCAGCAAATCATTGGGCGATATAAACCGGGCACAGAAATTACGATCACTGTGTTTAGAAATGGATCGCCATTAGAATATAAAGTTACCCTAGAAGCGGCGCCAGGCAGATAGTCGTTATTACTATTGCTTTGTTGAGGCGACAAACTTTTCTACCGTGTTGTCTTGTGGCTGCACGGTTTTCAAATAAGTATAGATCGCTTTCAAATCTGATTCCTTCATACCCGCATACATGGTCCAAGGCATGATGCTGTTGAATTCACCCATCTTCACCGCTGGTGGTGTAAAGCTTGAGTCTGCATATGCTTTGAAACGCTGTACAAACATGGCTTCAGACCAACTGCCGATGCCTGTTTTGTGCGGACTAATATTGGATGAACGCAATTCAGATCCATCCGGAAACAAAAAAGACCTTCCGCCACCGAATGCTTTTTCTTTGATGATTTGTCCCTGCTCAACAGGCGTATGACATTCAATACAACCCGCAGCATTCGTGAGATAGCCGCCATAGGCAAGTATATCTGTTGTATCGGGGCGCTTTGTTAGTGAAGCTTTTTGCGGAATGGTATTGATGATAAAATTCATAGGGAAGCTTGGCTTGGAATCGGGCACATCATTCTTAATAGCAGGAATAGAACGCAGATATGCTATAATGGCTTCCACATCTTCCGCATCCATCTTACCATAATAAGGATAGGGCATCAAGGGAAACATAGCTCTTCCTTCTTTGGTAACACCGGTCGTGATTAAATGAAACAATTCTCCATCAGTATATCTATTGATACCTGCCGGTGTAATATTCTTTGCATAAAATACGCCGGGCATACCAACAGTTTCATCAAATCGATCGCCACCCATACCCAGCGTTCCCGGTGTAACCGGACCGGAAAATTTTGTCCAATCGCGTTTAGAATGACAATCCATACACACCGTAACATGGTTGGCCAAGTATTCGCCTCTGGCGATTTTTTCAGGTGTTTCTTTTACCGTGATTTGTGGCGCATCGCCCACATTAGGCAAAGCTAATTTTACATAAGTCAGCGCAGCAGCAAGTAATACGAAGATGCCAAGCACAAGATAGCCCAGCACTTTGAAGGCTTTTTTCATGGTAATTGTTTTGGTTGTTCAGGGTGGCTTGCTGATTGAAAATAAAAAAATCCCGGCGATTTTGCCGGGACTATTTATTCCATATTGAAGAATATGTTATCCTTCGAACGTACTATAGAAATATGGCGTCTTTGCTTCAAACTCAGCTGCACAAGTGTCTACCATTTTGTATACACGCGTGATGCCTAAAGCCTTACGCTTTTCATACACTTGCTCTTCCGTTGCGTTACCATTCAGGATGCGCGCAATCTGCTCATCGCTGAAACCATTCTTTTTCGCAGTCTTGAGCAAGTCTTCTGAAATACTCTCTAGACTTTGTTCTGCCAACTGCTTTTCAATGGTGCAGATTTCTTGAATCTGGTATAAGAACCAACGATCAATACCCGTTGCTTGTGCAATGGTTTTTACGGTGGTGCCCTGCATCAAGGCATCTTTGATACGGAAGATACGATCCCATTTCGGTGTTTTGATATACTCTACAATATCTTCACTCTTCATTAGGCTCTTGCCATAATAACCTAGACCAACTGCTTCATTCTCTAAACTCTGACAAGCTTTTTGAATCGCTTCCGTAAAGCTGCGACCAATAGCCATTACTTCACCTACACTCTTCATCTGCAAGCCCAAGGTATCATTTGCACCTTTGAACTTATCGAAGTTCCAACGTGGCACTTTTACAATCACATAATCGAGTGTTGGCTCGAAGTAGGCAGAAGTGGTTTGTGTGATTTGGTTTTTCAATTCATCTAATGAATAACCAATCGCCAGTTTAGCAGCAATCTTTGCAATAGGATAACCTGTTGCTTTAGATGCGAGCGCAGAAGAACGACTCACGCGTGGATTGATTTCCACCGCAATGATTTCTTCATTCGCCGGGTTCAATGCAAACTGCACGTTACAACCTCCGGCGAAATTGCCGAGACTGCGCATCATCAACATCGCCTGATTACGCATGTCTTGAAAAGCCGTATCACTTAATGTCATCGCTGGTGCCACAGTAATAGAATCACCTGTGTGCACACCCATCGGATCGAGGTTCTCTACCGTACAGATGATGACAACATTATCATTCTTATCGCGCAGCAATTCCAACTCATATTCTTTCCAACCCAACACCGCTTTCTCCACCAATACTTCGTGAATAGGGGATGCTTCCAAACCGCGTTGCAATGCAGCATCCAAATCTTCTTTGCTATGCACAAAACCACCACCAGTTCCGCCCAAGGTAAAAGACGGACGAATTACTAATGGAAAACCAATTTCCTGTGCAAACTCTTTACCTTCTAAAAAGCTGTTGGCTACTTTACTTGGTGCCACTTTCACGCCAATCTTCACCATCAGCTGTCGAAACTGTTCGCGGTCTTCAGCAGTATCAATCGCTGCCACGTCCACGCCAATCATGCGGCAGTTGTACTGTTTCCAGATACCGAGCTCATCTGCTTCTTTACACAGGTTCAATGCTGTTTGCCCGCCCATCGTAGGCAGCACCGCATCAATCTGGTTTTCCTGCAGAATTTTTTCGATACTCTCCACCGTTAATGGCAACAGGTAAACCTTGTCGGCCATCATCGGGTCTGTCATGATGGTTGCCGGATTGCTGTTGATCAGGATCACTTCAATGCCTTCTTCACGCAGACTGCGTGCAGCCTGAGAGCCGGAATAATCGAACTCACAAGCCTGGCCAATAATGATGGGTCCTGAACCAACGATCAATACCGATTTAATGGAAGGGTCTTTAGGCATGGTAAAAACAAATTGCGCAAATGTACTGCTATCACACAAGATGCTGTTTTAATTTTTTGTCTTTTTGCATGAACAATGGCGCCCCGGAGGAGTTATTGCGTAAAGGCTTTGTATGACACATCTAACTGAAGGACAAAAAGCACCGGCGTTTACCGGTGTTGATCAGAACGGTAAAAAACACAAACTGGCCGATTGGAAAGGCAAGAAGGTAGTACTCTATTTCTACCCTGAAGATGGCACACCTACTTGTACGGTGCAGGCATGTAATCTGCGCGACAATCATGCATTACTGCGCAAGCATGGTTTTGAAATAGTAGGTGTTAGTCCCGATGATGTAGCCAAGCACAAAAAATTTGAAGACAAACATCAGTTGCCTTTTGTGCTCTTAGCAGATCCCGAGCGCAAGATTATTGAGCAATATGGTGTGTGGGGCGAGAAGCAAATGTATGGTCGCAAATACATGGGTTTATTGCGCACCACATTTGTGATTGATGAGAAGGGCGTGATCCAGAAAATTTTTCATAAGCCCAAAAGCAAGGAACATGCAGCAGAAATCATTGCTGCGTGGAATGCGCTGAAAGCCTGATGCATCAACGATAGTAGTGGCTTTTATCAATCTCTTCGCGCACTTTATCAGGCACGAGGTAGCGAATACTTTTTCCTTCTTTCACGAAGTGACGAATCTGTGTTGCAGATATTTCTAACAAGGGCGCATCTAATATGGTGATGCGTGCGCCATGTGTTTCTGTAATCGCAAAGCCCGGTCTATTATATATATAGATAGGATAATCGCGCAACAAGGCCTGGTAGTTTTTCCATCGATGGATGTTTTGAAAACTATCGCCACCCATGATCACCGCAAACTCATGCTGCGTATATTTCTCTTGTAAATAGGTGAGTGTGTCAATGGTATAAGAGGGGCGGGGCAGTTTAAACTCTGCATCGCTCGCACGCAATTGCGGGTCTTCTTCAATTGCCAATTGCACCAAATGCAAACGGTCGTACTCGTTAAGGAGTCCGCCCTGCTTCAGCGGATTTTGCGGAGAAACCACCAACCATACTTGTTGTACGTCTGTATGGTTGGCTACATGTGCAGCAATGATCAAGTGGCCCGTGTGAATGGGATTAAAAGAACCGAAATACAGGCCTATTTTCATTTAAATAATTGAAAATCAATTAATTATAAAGAATCCTCTACCAAAATACTCTCCGCCTCGCTGATGCGCAGGCTTAAGCTATAGCCGGCTACAGAGATTGAAATCGGGTCGCCCAGCGGTGCAATCTGCTCTACCTGTACCACTTCGCCCGGCACACAGCCCATTTCCATCAACTTGATCAAATTGTCGTCGTTCTCAATCGCGCTGATCTTCACTCGTTTACCTACACCAATTTCTGAGAGCCTTTTCATGATTCCGTTTGTGGCACAAAAGTAATGCGGCCACATCGGTTTTTATGTCGAATTTTGGAGTTCTCTATCCCGTTATCCATGATCTATTTTCATCAGGCCGACAAAGCATTTCATTTCCGCGGCAAGCGCGAATTGCAGGATTTTATCACATATCTCTTCAAAAAAGAGCAAAAAGCTGTATCGCAATTAGCATATATCTTTTGTTCGGACGAATTTCTGCTCCAAATGAACCGTGACTTCCTACAGCACGATTACTACACCGATATCATCACCTTCGGTTTATCCGCCAAAGGCGAACCCATCACCGGGGAAATTTATATCAGTCTGGACCGCGTAAAGGATAATGCCAAGACTTTAGGCGTTACCGTTAGGGAGGAGCAGTTGCGTGTGATTTTCCATGGTGCCCTCCATTTATGTGGCTACAAAGACAAGACCAAAAAAGATATTGCCCTCATGAGACAAAAAGAGGACCAGTATTTGCGTTTATACCAAAAACGCACACAATCATGAAATGGCTGTCCTTTGTCTTTGTTTTCGTCACTCTTTTTGCAAACGCCCAACGTTCTCAGGTAATACTACCCAACAAAGCCTTCAAACCGACGCACACCCGTAATCTGAATTTACAGCAGCAACTGATTGACCAGCCGCTATACACCAAGCTCAGCCCGATGGAGCAGGAGCTCTATTATTGGACCAACTACGCCCGTCTCAACCCAAAAGCTTTATGGGATAGTCTCTTTGTTCCAATGTTGGTAGTTTATCCTTCTTTAAAAGGCAGCTATGCCAATAGCTTGAAAGAGGCTTTGTATCAATCCGAACCGCTGCCCTTCCTCACACTGAACGAAAGCCTGATCAAAGTAGCTCGCACACACGCCAATGACAATGCGCAAAACCCAGACGCACCCACACACACTTCCCGACAAGGAGAAGGTTTTGAACAAAGGGTAAAAAATGCAGGTATCCGCTATTGCGCCGGGGAAAATATCAGTATGGGGCATGCAGATGTGCTATTAGACCTCCTCTTACTTTACTTAGACAAAGACCTTCCCAGCTTGGGTCATCGGAAAACACTCATGAACCCCAACTTTACCACCATTGGTATCGGTTATGCCAAGACGGGTAAGAAGGACCAATGGGTAGCTGTGCAGGAGTTTGCTTGTACACAATAAGGTTCCACGGAACACAGTTTCAAGGAGAAACAACGCTTTGTTACTATTTACCTGTGATTGCTGGATTGTTCCACGTATCACAGTTTCACCCCGGAACATGTACATTTGAGTATGGCAAGAAAGCAATGGACGCCCCAGACAGACCTTACCGAAGCCGACCTATTGGCTAAGGAAAAGAAGAAATGGCAATTGGGCTTTCGCCGATTTGTATTGGAAGGATCGCCCAGCGCAGAGTATGCACCCTATTTTGGACTAGACAGCAAGGGTATTCGTGCTTGGCTGGAGAGTCAGTTTGATACTACCATGACCTGGGAGAACTTTGGCAAAGTCTGGCAGTTTGAGCATGTATTGCCCTTGGCCTACCTGGATCTTACCCATGAAGCCGATCTAAAACTAGGCTGGCATTGTATCAATATCCGTCCGGAAAGAATTGATCTACCAAGGGAAAGACCATCCTTGGCCCAGATCAAGCAGTACTTTGAAACCCTCTACCAAACCTCGGGGCTGTCTGTATGTGCGGATATGTTGGAAAGAATCGAACGCATTCCGGATCAGCCCATCCTTATTAGCGAGGAACAAAAGCTGTTCCTACAAAGCAACCTGAACCAATTAGAAGCTGCTCGACATTTTGATCAAGCAGACTTTCTGCGCCTGCATGAGGGCAGTAGTATTGATGATCTCTTATTAGAAAAGGAAATATTGAAGAAGTTCGGCTAATCCAAAACCGGGCTCCAACGTTACACAACTATCTTTGCACCATGTTTCCAGTTTACGATGTGATAGTAGTGGGTGCCGGCCACGCCGGATGTGAAGCTGCCGCAGCTGCCGCCAACCTAGGCAGCAAGGTTTTGCTGATCACCATGAATATGCAAACCATTGCCCAGATGAGTTGCAACCCCGCCATGGGTGGCATTGCCAAAGGGCAGATTGTGCGCGAGATAGATGCCATGGGTGGCTATAGCGGGATTGTTACTGATAAGAGTATGATTCAATTCCGCATGCTGAACCGCAGTAAGGGTCCGGCTATGTGGAGTCCCAGAACCCAGAACGACCGCATGCTCTTTGCCGCTGTATGGCGCGAGATGCTGGAACAAACACCCAATGTAGATTTCTACCAAGACATGGTTCGCTCCATCATCATTAAAGATGGAAAAGCTTGTGGTGTCATTACTGGCCTGGGCCATGAAGTAAAAGCCAAGTCCGTTGTGGTCACCAGTGGCACCTTCCTGAACGGCGTGATCCATATTGGTGAGAAGCAATTGGGTGGAGGCAGAATTTCTGAGAAAGCCGCTACTGGTATTACCGAGCAATTGGTAGAATATGGATTTGAAAGCGACCGACTGAAAACGGGTACGCCGCCAAGAGTAGATGGGCGCTCACTCGATTATAGTAAAATGGAAGAGCAGAAAGGTGATGATACCATTACCGGATTCTCTTACTTAGATATTCCACGCATTCGTCCGGAGCAACAACGCTCTTGTTTTATTACTTACACCAACCCGCAGGTGCACGAGATTTTGAAAACAGGTTTCGACAGAAGTCCGATGTACCAAGGAAGGATTGAAGGGGTTGGTCCGCGCTATTGCCCAAGTATTGAAGACAAGATCAACCGATTCGCCGATCGCGACCGCCACCAGATTTTCGTAGAACCCGAAGGTTGGAATACAGTAGAGATTTATGTCAACGGATTCTCTACTTCCTTACCAGAAGAGGTGCAATACGACGCCCTTCGTACTATACCCGGTTTTGAAAATGTTCGAGTATTCAGACCGGGCTACGCCATTGAATACGACTACTTCCCGCCAACACAGCTGAAACATTCGCTCGAGACCAAACTCATTGAGAACCTGTTCTTTGCCGGACAAATCAATGGAACTACCGGATATGAAGAAGCGGCTTGCCAAGGTTTGATGGCCGGTATCAATGCCCATCAAAAAGCTAACCATCTGGAGCCTGTGATTCTGGAAAGAAGTGAAGCATATATTGGTGTGTTGATTGACGACCTCATCAGTAAGGGCACCGACGAACCTTATCGCATGTTTACCAGCAGAGCAGAATACAGAACCCTGCTGCGTCAGGACAATGCTGATCTGCGTCTTACAGAAAAAAGTTTCCGCCTCGGCCTCGCTTCACAGGAAAGGATGGAAAAGGTCCTGGCCAAACAAAATGCCGTAGCCGAGATCAAAAAAACACTCCAGCAATTCTCCGTAGAACCTGATGAAATCAACCCGCATTTTCAATCCATCGGCTCTGCCGAATTGAGCGAAAAACAGAAAGCTTCCAAATTGGTACTTCGTCCCAATGTGGGATTAAGCGATTTAACCAATGCTATTCCACGCTTACAAGAATCTCTGTCTGCCTATGAAGCAGACCATTTAGAGCAAGCTGAAGTACAGGTAAAATATGAGCGCTATATAGAAAAGGAGCAGGAGATCGCTACGCGTATGCAGCAGATGGAATCGCTCGTGATTCCAGAAAGCTTTGATTATCATAAAGTAGCGGCACTCTCCAATGAAGCTTTACAAAAATTCAATAAGATTCGTCCGAGAACGCTAGGACAAGCGTCCAGAATTTCCGGCGTTAATCCGAGTGATGTGCAGATATTGATGGTGTATATGGGTAGATAACTGCTCGGATGGGTTATTAATTAGTTTTTTTCTAATTATAAACACATAAATACTCAATATGCGTATTGCATTGCCCATCTTCTGTGCTTTTTGCACAATGCTGTTTACTGCCTGCAAGAACCAAAACCAAGAAACGCCATCCGTGGCCGACTACCACACAGCGGTTGATTCCGGTGTTCAAACTGCTGGCATCAAAATGATTCCAATAGAAACGCCGGTTGGCAATTTCAAGGTTTGGACCAAAAGAATTGGTAACAATCCCCGTATCAAAGTATTGCTCCTACATGGTGGTCCGGCCATGACGCATGAATACATGGAGTGCTTCGAAAGCTTTTTTCCAAAAGAGGGAATTGAGTTCATTGAATATGATCAACTCGGCTCATATTATTCTGATCAGCCCACCGATTCCAGTTTATGGACAACCGAAAGGTTTGTAGAAGAGGTTGAGCAGGTCCGGAAAGCCCTTGGCCTCAACAAAGACAATTTTTATCTGCTCGGCAATTCATGGGGTGGCATTCTAGCCATGGAATACGCACTGAAATATCAGCAAAATTTGAAGGGGCTAATTATCGCCAATATGATGGCAAGTGCGCCAGACTATGCGCAATACAACCTCAAGCTACAAGCGCAGATGGATAAGACGATTATAGATAGTATTATGCTTTTGCAAAACCAAGGGAAGACAAGCGATCCGAGATTTATGCAATTGTTGCAAGGCTACTATGATGAACACTTGTGCCGTATCATACCCAATCCAGACCCTGTTCAGCGTTCATTCAAACATGCGAACATGACCATCTATACTATGATGCAAGGCCCATCTGAGTTTGGCATCAGCGGCAGATTGGCCAACTGGGATATCAAGTCAAGATTAAAAGATATCACCGTTCCAACGCTCACCATCGGTGCCAAACACGATACAATGGATCCCGAACATATGAAATGGATGAGTCAACAAATGCCGAAGGGTGAATACCTCTATTGCCCTAATGGTAGCCACCTCGCTATGTGGGACGATCAGCAAACATTCATGAACGGTGTGATTTCATTCATCCGTAAAACAGATAAAGCGGCTAAATAATTTTTGGATAGACGGTTTCGCGGTTGATGATTGAAATGTTTAGCTTTAACGCTCACATTCACAAACAAACCGCATATGAGAAAACGCTGGCTACTGTTTTCTGCACTACTTGCATGTGTCATATCGCAAGCGCAGGAAACCTTTTACGTCAATGGCGTGGCAGATAAGCGTGATGGCACTTATGCTTTCACCAATGCCACCATCGTGAAAGATGCAAACACTACTTTACAGAATGCCACCATGGTTATTCGCGAAGGTAAAATTGTTGCCGTGGGCAATGGACTTGCCATTCCAAAAGACGCAACAGTAATTGATTGTAAGGACAAGTTTATCTATCCTTCCTTCATCGATATCTATAGCGACTATGGTATGCCGCAGCAACAGCGTCAAGCTGGTGGCGGTGGCTTCAACTTTAACGCACCACCACAGTTGTTCAATGCACAAAAAGGTGCTTATGGTTGGAACCAAGCATTGAAAGCTGATGTAGAAGCACACAAATTATTCTCAGCCGATGAAGCGCGTGCCAAATCATTGCGCGAAGGCGGCTTTGGTGTAGTGCTCACACACAACAAGGATGGTATCGCACGCGGAACAGGTGCAGTTGTTGCTTTAGGTGCTGAGCGAGAAAACCTTATGATCCTAAAAGAGAAAGCAAGTGCCCACTATTCTTTTAGCAAGGGTAGTAGCACACAAGCTTATCCATCTTCAATGATGGGTAATATTGCTTTGTTACGTCAGACACACCTCGATGCACAGTGGTTTAAATCCAATCCTTCCGCTGAAGGTGTGAACATCACACTAAAGGCATGGAATGATGTACAAAGCCTACCTCAAATTTTTGATCCTAGTGATCGTCTCTCAGACTTATGGAACCTGATGCGTGCAGATCGCATTGGTGATGAGTTTGGTGTACAATACATCATTAAAGCAACAGGTAAAGAATATCAGCGCATCAAAGATGTGGCTGCTACAAAAGCACCACTGATTGTTGGCTTAAACTTTCCTGCGGCACAGGACGTGGAAGATCCTAACGATGCCAGACTCGTATCACTTGCCGATATGAAACATTGGGAACTCGCTCCATCTAACCCTGCTGCGATTGAGAAAGCAGGTATTCCTTTCTGCTTAACACCAGCTGATACACGCGATGTGCGCACATTCATGACCAACTTGCGTAAAGCAATGGAATATGGTCTGAGCGAAAAAGCAGCAATGGACGCCTTAACCAAGAACCCTGCAACCATGTTGGGTGTGTATGATCAAGTAGGTAGCTTGGATGCAGGCAAGTGGGCCAACTTCGTCATCACAAACGGACCAGTATTTGCAGAAAGAACAACCATTCTGCACAACTGGGTACAGGGTAAGAAGTTTGGTATCAAAGAAGACAGCTGGAACAGCATCAATGGTATCTATTCTATTACAGTGATGAATGCTGATGGTAGCAACACCAATTATACGTTGGATGTAAAAGGCAACACAAACGCCACTGCTGTTGGCAAGGACACGTTGAATACTCGCTTCAGCTTTGATGGCAAAATGGTGAAGATCAGTTTTGCTCCAGCTACACAACGCAGAAGACCTGCTGGTTTTGGTGGTGGTAATTTCCAAGCACCTGCAGCACCACTTACCGCAAACGCAACTAAGCTGACTGGTGTAAGCAATGGCGACTACTGGCAAGGTACAGGTGTTGACTCTTTGGGCAACGCGGTAAACTGGTCTGCTACTTTAACAAGTGCAGCAGCAAACAAACCAGCAGAAAACGCTGCACCTAAAACAGCGCCTAAAGTTGGTGATGTGATGTATCCATTCACCGCGTTTGGTGTTGGTGAAAATGCACTACCCAAACAAGAAACTGTTCTATTTAAAAACGCCACTGTTTGGACGAGCGAAAAACAAGGTATTCTCCAGAATACGGATGTGCTCGTGAAAAACGGTAAGATTGATAAGATTGGTAAAAACCTTTCAACCGAAGGTGCACGTGTGATTGATGCAACCGGCAAACACTTAACTGCTGGCGTAATCGATGAACACTCACACATCGCTTCTGCGTCTACCAACGAAGGTGGTCAGAGCGTAACTTCTGAAGTGCGTATTCAAGACAACCTCGATCCGGATGATATCAATATCTATCGTCAGTTAAGTGGCGGTGTAACGACATCACACATCCTGCATGGTTCTGCGAATACTATTGGCGGACAAACACAATTAATCAAACTGCGTTGGGGCACTAACGACGAGGGGTTGAAATTCCAGGGTGCGGATCCTTTTATCAAGTTTGCTCTTGGTGAAAACGTAAAGCGTACATCAGCTGCTACCGGCAACAACCGCTTCCCAGATACGCGTATGGGCGTGGAGCAAGTATTGATGGATGCATTCCAGCGTGCGAAAGATTATGAAGCCAACATGAAAGCTGTTGAAGCTAACAATAAAAAGAAAGGCGCAACACCAATGATCTTCCGCAGAGATCTGGAACTGGATGCATTAGTAGAAATCATGAACAAGAAGCGTTTCATCACTTGTCACTCTTATGTAGCAAGTGAAATCACTTCAACCATGCGTGTTGCTGAGAAGTTTGGTTTCCGCATCAACACCTTCACACACATTCTTGAAGGCTACAAAGTAGCTGACAAGATGAAAGCACATGGTGCTGCAGCTTCTACTTTCTCTGATTGGTGGGCGTATAAATTAGAAGTACAAGACGCCATTCCACAGAATGCTGCTATCATGAATGCTGTTGGTGTAAATGTTGCTATCAACTCTGATGATGCAGAAATGGCGCGTCGTCTGAATCAGGAAGCCGCTAAGAGCGTGAAGTATGGTGGCATGAGCGAAGAAGACGCTTGGAAGATGGTGACCATCAATCCAGCAAAGATGTTGCACGTGGATGATAAAGTTGGTAGCATCAAAGCTGGCAAGGATGCAGACTTAGTATTGTGGAGCGATAACCCGCTCAGTATTTATGCTAAGTCGCTGTACACCATGGTAGATGGTACTATTTATTTTGATCGTGAAAAAGATCTGCAAATGCGCAAAGAAGTAAAAGCAGAACGCCAGCGCTTGATCAGCAAGATGGTGGGTGAAAAAGCACAAGGTCGTCCAACAGTACCGGCGCAACCTAGCTATAAGTATATCCACACTTGTTTAGACCATGGTCACAAACTGGGTATGCTGGAAATTGAAGCAGAGGACGCAGATCACGATAACCAATAAACTGATACACATGAAAAAGACACTCTTTATATGCGCCGCCTGGTTGTCGCTCAGCGTAGCAACCGCACAGGAGACTGTGTATCCGGCCAAAGAACAAAAAGGTTTACTATTTATCAAGAACGGAACCGTTCACGTAGGTAATGGTCAGGTTTTGGAAAATGCTACCATCGAAGTAAGAGATGGTAAGATTACCAAAGTGGGTAGCAATATTGCCATTCCTGCTGATGACGTAAAAGTGTATGATGCAAAAGGCAAGCATGTGTATCCTGGCCTCATCCTGCCAACATCTACCTTGGGTATCCAAGAAATCGGTGGTAATGCCGTTCGTGGTAGCAACGACTATCGTGAAATTGGTGATGTAAATGCCAGCGTGCGTGCTATTGCCGCATACAATGCTGATTCTAAAATCATCAACACCGTAAAAGCCAATGGTATCTTGTTGGCCCACATCATTCCACAGGGCTCACTGGTGGGTGGTACTTCTTCTGTAGTACAGCTTGATGCATGGAACTATGAAGATGCAGCTTATGCAACAGACAATGGTATGAACCTATACATGCCAAGTCTGCTGGCTGGTCCCGGTGGCCGCTTCGGAAGATTGTTTGCCGCTTTTGGTGGTCAGCTACAAGCTGATCCTGTGAAGCAGGCCCTGGAAAGAATTGAAGCAGTGAAGGATTTCTTCCGTGATGCAAAAGCGTATTATCAAAAGGATAACAAAACTAGCATCAACATCAAGTTTGAAGCAGCAAGACCATTGTTTGAAAAGAAGCAGAAACTCTTTGTACACTGCGATCAGGTGAAGCAACTGTTGCTAGCACTGGATTTTGTAAAAGAGTTTGGCTTTGATGTAGTAATTGTAGGCGGTTCTGAAAGCTGGCAGATTGCTGATCTGCTAAAGCAGAACAATGTACCCGTGATCTTATCACAAATGCACAACCTGCCCACACTGGATGATGATGATATCGATCAACCATTCAAAACACCAGCAGTATTGCAAAAAGCGGGTGTGCTCTTTGCCATTACTGATGACGATTCGCAGAACCGTGGTCGTAACATGCCTTTCAACGCAGGTACTGCTGTAACGTATGGTTTGGATAAAGAAGCCGCCATCAGCGCTATGACACTCAATACAGCTAAGATTCTCGGCATTGCCGACAGAACCGGCTCTATTGAAGTGGGCAAAGATGCCAATATCGTTGTAAGCGAGGGCGATATTCTGGATATGCGTAGCAGTAAGATTACGCATGCTTTTATTCAAGGCCGTAACGTAAGCCTCGATAACAAGCACAGTCAGATGTACGAGCGTTACAAGCACAAATACGGTATCAAATAAACTCTTGGGTTTTGAATACATGGAATCCCTTCACGTTTTCGTGAGGGGATTTTTTTGTGATACGCTTTTAGATAAAGACCTTTACCACATGACCGCCGCCATTATCAAAGGATTGTTGTTGGGCCTAATGCTCAGCATTTCAGTTGGACCGGTTATATTTTCCATCATCAAGCAAAGCATCAACAATGGGCACAAAGGTGGTTTTGCCTTTGTGGCGGGGGTGAGCGCTAGTGATATCAGCTTGGTCCTATTTAGTCAAGTCTTTACAGAGCTCTTCCGTATGCTGATTGATTTCAAAAAAGAAATTGGCGTGGGTGGCAGCATATTGCTCATCATCATTGGTGTGTACGTACTCTTCTTCAAAAAAGTAGCCGTGAATGATGAGGGTGTTCAAGTGATACAGTTGCGCAAGCGCGATATGGTTAAAGTGTTTCTATCCGGCTATTTCATGAATATTCTCAACCCAAGCGTCATTGCTTTCTGGATCATCATCGCTACATCTGTTGTTGATGTCAGCTTTGCACACCGGGTTATCTTATTTGGTACCTGCTTGGTGGTGGTGCTGGTGGCAGATCTTGCCAAAGTGTTTTTAGCGGGGGCCCTACGCAAAAAGCTGACACCAAAGAATATTCACTACATCAATATGGTCTCAGGCCTTATCCTGATTGGCTTTGGTGTTGCACTTATTTGGGGAACATTGGTTTACGGCGATCGTTTATCATAGCTTTAACGATTGAGACACGAGACCCTTACTTAAATTGCTGTCAATGCACAAAACAATACTGTTTACCTTTTTACTACTCTGCTCTTTCACCGCGTTTTCACAGCGCGGCGTGTTGGTTATCAAAAAGGGTGAAACAACCGTAACGAGATATTACGAAGGTACTTTCCTGCAATTCTATCATCCCGGTGGAGGATTGGTTCAGGGCTGGATCAGAAAGAACAAGAACGATAGCATTCACCTCATGCTGGGTTATATGGGGTTAGTGAAAGATGGAATGGGCACCAAAATAGATACTGTACGACAGGGCTTTGATATTTTCTCGCTCAAAGACATTGCAGCTATTCCCAACGATACACGCTTCAAAGCCGTCTGGTCTAATCCGGGTGCGCTTATACAAATTGGTGCAACAGCCTATGGTGGTATTAATTTATTGAATAGTCTTACCCGTGGACTTCCTTTATTCGCAGATGGCAATGGTGTGCGTCTAGGCATTACTGCTGCGGTTTTCACAACCGGTGTAATCTTAGCTAGATTCAAAAAAGACAGGATTGAGATAGGAAAAAAATATCGCGTTGAAATGCTGGAATTGTAATTTTATCCAGGATGAAAAAAATCTGGCGTTTCTTCAAAAAAGCATTTCTCTTTTGCTTCATCAGTTCTCTGGTGTATTTATTGATTTGTCGCGTTCTTTTACCTCCTATCACCATCACGCAATTGGGCGATAGCTTTTCGTACGGACTCAAAAGAGATTATGTATCCTGGAATGAAATATCGCGCAATGTAAAACTAGCAGCCATCGCTAGCGAGGACCAGACTTTTCCCGATCACAATGGATTTGATTTAAATGCGATTCAGAAAAGCCTGAACCCAAAAAAGAAAAACAAGAAAAAAAAATTACCACTAGGTGCTGGAGCCAGCACTATCACACAACAGACCGCAAAGAATGTTTTTCTATGGCAGGGAAGTGGTCCTATGCGTTATGTACGCAAAATTCCTGAAGCGTATTTCACCTTGCTGATTGAGTTGATCTGGGGTAAACAACGCATTCTAGAAGTCTACTTGAATGTGATTGAAATGGGTCCCGGCATATTTGGCATTGAAGCTGCAGCACAGCACTATTATGGTAAACATGCAAAGGATTTGAGTCGCGCCGAAGCAGCATCCATCATTGCTTGTCTCCCTAATCCAAAAAGATTCAAAGTAAAACCAGCATCGAGATTTGTTGCGTGGAAACAACAATGGATCATGCGACAAATGAGTCAGCTGGAGGGTGATGAAGATCTAGAAGCTATTTTGAAAAAATAATTCGGTCTATCGCTGCTTTTGCTGAAGCGAACCGCGCTTCATCTTCTCCACTAATCAAGGCCCAGGGAACAGATTGGTTGATGAGGATGTCTTTGTAAATATGAAAGAGTTCTTTGCGCGGACCCTCATCTGGATATTCGCGTAATTCATCTTTGGTCCAGGGTAAATCGATATTACAAAGTAGGTAGAGGTCGTACTTCCGTTCAATAATCTCGTCAAGAATAAATTGATGGCATTTGCCAAATACGTATTCGCACCACACTTTCATCACATACATATCGGTATCAACAAACAATATCGGATTGGGATTATTTGGTTGATTCTTACACACCAGCGCTGCGTATTCATCTTCCAACGCCAATTGTCCCTTAGCAATGAGCTCAAGATCATCCATATCATAATTGGTGCCATTGGTCAGCAAATATTCGCGCGCAAACTCCGGACACCATTCTGTTTGATAATGCTGTGCCAGCTCTTCGCAAAGTGTGCTTTTGCCCGTACTCTCCGGACCGATGATGACTATTTTTTTAACGCTTTGCTCCATGCGGGTTGTTGCTTCAAGACTTTTTTATAAATCAGACAGCTTGTTTCGTGTGCGCCGGGCAAATAGCCCGTACTCATTAGAAACTCATTCACAATCTCTCCGCCAGTAAAACGAAAAGTTTTCCGAAATAGTTTAACCCATGCTTCTTTTGTTAATGGATGATGTGCATCTAACCAATTACGAAATGAGCCATGAGATTTTTTTATCGCAAGAATAGCTTTTGCATTCTCAATGGCTGCAAGAATCTTCAGTCGGTTACGAATAATGCCGGCATCATTCATCAGGCGCTCCACATCTGCATCGGTATAAGCCGCTACTTTCTTTATCTTAAATTGATGATACGCTTTGCGAAAACTTGCTTCCTTACGCAGAATGGTCGTCCAACTTAGGCCGGCTTGATTGATTTCCAAAATCAACCTGCAGAACAACTCATCATCTGTCTCTATCGGAAAACCATAGGCGGTATCATGATACGCTTTGTGCAGAGCGGCATCTTCGGCTTTCATCTGCGCGATAGCGGTACAATAACTCATGCTGTTTTATTTAGTCTGGCCTTCTGCATCCAGCTGATCAAGCCAAATACAGCCATCACCGATAGTACTACATATTGTACGCTGGTAAACACAAAGCCTTTTGTAAAGTATAACGGAATCGAAGCGATATTGGTAGCTATCCACCAATACCAACTTTCTACTTTCTTTTTTGCCATTAGCCACATACCTGTATATGCGGTTGCAGACGCAAAAGCATCTGCCCAAGGAATGGCCTCCGGAGCAAAGGATGTTTTCAACCAACTCAGCGCCGCGTAGATAACAATGTAGAACGCGCCGAAGAAAGACAGCTGCCGTAACCACTCACGCTGATCGCTGAATGTAACATGCAGTAGTGTTTCATGCTTCACCGCATCCTTTCTCGTCCACAACACCCAACCATAAATGCTCATGATGGTGTAATAGAGATTGACACTGGCTTCACCAAAGAGATTGCCTTTCAGGCTTAGGTAGATGTAAATGGTGGTGTTGATTAATCCAATCGGATACACCAATATGTGTTCTTTTCTGCTAAACCATACACTACCGATTCCTGCAAACACAGCAACAAACTCCAGTAGTGTAGTGGCGCGTAATCCAACAAGAAACTGTTCGATCAGTGTGTTCATGCGCCGGCTTGTTTTTTCCTGAGCGCTTCCTCACGCATCATAGCTTCATAATCTATGCCGTCTTCTTTCATCAGTTCCAAGCCGTAATTACGCAGGTATTCGATCACCTCAACCGCACGCTTCCCTTTTTCTGTCAAAGAATACTCTGTTCGTGGCGGCACTTCCGCATAGGTTTTCTTTTGTACAAAACCCTCTGCTTCTAATTGTTTCAGTGTTTGCGTCAGCATCTTTTGACTGATGTGGGCAATGTCTTTCTGCAGCTCCGTGTAGCGCCACACTTTCTTACGCAAGCGCCACATTACAGGAATCTTCCAAGTGCCACCCAGCTTTTTTAACACAAAATCTACCGGGTTATAAAAGATCTCTTTATTGATGATTACATCGGGCATGGACTAAAATTAGGCATTCCTTACCAAAAGGTGCGTAACGGTCAGAATGGTGTTATACATTGTTTAGGGTTGTGCGCCAATCAACTTTACACCACAAAATTGAACACTATGAAGTCATTAATGCTCTCTACAATTCTGGCGCTAACCCTCTCTACTGTTGGCGCGCAAAAAAACAAACCCATAGAACAACAACAATACGTGCATTTCCATGGTGCACCTACCAAAGGAAAAATCTTGATGGTGGCCAGCAGTCCGTCGGTATCCAAACAAACCGGTTGGCCTATTGGCTTTTGGGCAGCTGAATTAACGCATCCGTTGCGTGTGTTTCAAGAAGCGGGTTATGATGTGGAACTGGCTTCTACCGAAGGTGGGAAGATCATGATGGATGGCTACTCAAATCCAACAGACGCAAGCGGTTATTCTTCTCATGATGTGATCTCTCTAGGTTATATGCAACAAAAGTGGTTCAATGATATGCTGGCTAATACCAAAGCCATCAGCAGTGTAGATGTAAAAGACTATGTAGCTATTTTCCTCGTGGGCGGACAAGCACCGATGTACACCTTCCGTGGCAACACAACTTTGGAAAAACTATTTACTGGTTTCTATGAATCAGGCAAACCAAGTGCGGCGGTTTGTCATAGCACAACACTTCTTTTAGAAGCTAAGACAAGTAAAGGTGATTTACTAGTGAAAGGAAAAACTTGGACCGGCTTTGCTGATGCGGAAGAAGAATTTGCCGATAAAGCCGTTGGTCAGAAGATTCAACCATACAGAATTGAAACAGAAGCCAAAAAACTAAGCGGTACAACATTCAAAGTAGCACCAGCTTTTGCTTCTTATGCTATTGCAGATGGCAACCTGATTACCGGACAACAACAAAACAGCGGTGAAGCTGCTGCCAGATTGTTAGTTGCACAATTGAATAAATAAACCAACTGATGACGGTTATTGCCATCATCTTTTCTTATGCAATACAAGCTATTACTGGGCATTTTATACTTGCCCCTTTTTGTACATGCGCAGATCAACGAAAGTGATACTGCGCGTGTGCAATTACGCACCAACCTTACCGGCAATTATCAATCGGGTAATGTGCAAATGTTTGCTGTTAGAGGAAGATTTGAATTATCAGCTGCAGGCAACAACTTCGTTGTAAAAACACAGAACAACGGACTCTATCAGTCTTTCTTTAAAACAAAAGCCGATGCGGATTTCTTCAGCAGAAACTTTCTCTACTATCGTCCGCAACAACAGGTCTATCCATTTCTGATGGCTTTTGTTTCAAGTAACTACCGACTGAAAATTGATACAAGATTCTTTGTTGGCGCTGGTGCAACTTGGCAACTAATCAGATCACCCAAGAGCAACATCAAATTATCTGCCTCAATGGTGTATGAGCAAACTGCTTTCTCACGCAACCAATTCAACAACAACCACTACACAGGAAAAAATAAAATTCGTTTGTGGCGCGCCACATCTTGGTTGGCCGGTCAGCATCGCCTAAGCGAAACCGGACTTCGCCTATATTATACTATTTATTATCAGCCGGGTTTAGACGGACAGAACAACTATCGCCTTTCAGGTGAAGCTGGATTAGACTATCCAATACACAAAGGTCTTTCGTTTACGCTACTCTACACCAATCAGTATGAACAAGTAATGGTGAGTGGTGTGAAACAACTAGATGCACTCTTAAGCTTTGGCATCAACTATCAATTCAAAAAACGTTGAAATGAACATTCCTTCTACCAATAGAATTGAAGCTTTTAGTGATGGAGTTATCGCCATCATCATCACCATTCTCGTATTGGAGTTACACGTGCCTCAACTCGCAGAACAATTTTCACAACAAGATTTGTTGCATGCGCTGAAAGAATTGGCGCCAAAACTCATCGCTTACGCATTCAGCTTTCTGGTAATTGCCATTTTCTGGGTGAACCACCACAATTTCTTTCATCACCTCACACATGCTGATGCGGGATTGTTGTGGCACAACAACCATCTCTTGTTTTGGCTTAGTTTGGTTCCATTACCTACCGCTTTTATTGGAGAACATCCTTTCAGTCATGCGGCCAATGTAGGTTATGCTTTTGTAATGCTTTGTGCGGCTTTGTCCTTTACACTAATGAGTCAACATGCGATGTATAAGGGAAAGCTGGTGGCCGAAACCATTGACAATCAACAAAAGAAAGCCATTATTCGACGATCATTGGTGGGTCCGGCTTTGTATGCTTGCGGATTATTGGTTGCATTATTATACGCACCCGCAGCTTGGTTGTTTTTTATCGCCGTTCCTTTGTACTTTTTCAGACCCAAACATATTCAACACCAAAACAAGACAACATGATACGCACCGCATCCGCCGTATGGAACGGCTCTGGTAAAGAAGGTAACGGTCACCTCACCACGCAAAGCACCGTACTCAACAAAACACAATACTCTTTCAATTCTCGCTTTGAAAATGGCGTTGGCACCAACCCTGAAGAATTGGTAGCAGCTGCACACGCAGGTTGCTTTACCATGAAGCTGAGCTTTGTTTTGGGTGCAGCGGGCTTTACACCAGAAACGCTGGAGACCACTTGTGAAATTGAATTGCGCGATGGTTCGATCACCAAATCGCACCTTATTGTAAAAGCCAGTGTACCTGGCATCAGTGATGAACAATTTCAAGCTTGCGTAAAAGATGCTGAAGCCAATTGCCCCATCAGCAAATTGTACAACACAGCTATCTCATCGGACGCAGCTCTGGTATAAATGATTGATTGAAAACAAAATCCCGACGATACTGTCGGGATTTTAATTAAATATGGTTCTATCTTAATTATTCTGCTTCTGCTACCACTTCCTTCACTTCAGGAATCATGCGCTTCATCATGCCTTCAATACCGGCTTTCAGCGTAATCATGGAAGAAGGGCAACCGCTGCAGCTTCCCTGCAACATCAGGTTTACCACACCTTCGTTATAGCTCTTGAACTGAATCGCACCACCGTCCATTTCAACGGCAGGCTTCACATAGTTCTCCAATAATTCCTTAATACGCTTTACGATATCATCATCATCTGCATGCACGGTGTTGGTGGCTTCCTGCTTCATCTTCACCACTTCCTCTTCGTTCACCACAACACCACCATTCTCCAGATAATCTTTCAGGAACTCCTTAATCGTAGGGATCACATCCTGCCAATCTTCTGTATCGGCTGTTTTTGTCAGCGTGATGAAGTTGCTGGCAATGAATACGCTCTTGATAAAAGGAAAGCTGAACAATTCCTTAGCCAAAGGCGAAGGACCTGCAGCACTTTCATCAGCGATATCGATGCTTTTACCGGGATATAAGAGTTTGTTGGCAACAAACTTCATGGTTTCCGGGTTGGGTGTCATCTCTGTATAGATGCTGATCACGGGATTACCTGTTTGGATCATGGGTCTAATTTTACGGTCGAACACAAAAATAACGTCTTTCCGGCGGGCGAAACTAGGGCTTGAGCCATTTTAACCTTAGTCGGGGGTGTTTTTTCGTTTATCGAAAGACCGCTCAGCCTATGTGGGCATTTATTACCTTAGTCGCATGCAAAAGAAACTCTTTCTGCTCGATGCCTTTGCCCTGATTTTCCGTGCTTATTATGCCCTGATCCGCAATCCGCGCATCACGTCCACCGGCAGAAACACCAATGCCCAATTTGGTTTTACGAATACGCTATTCGACCTCATCAATAAAGAAAAGCCCACCCATCTCGCCGTTTGCTTTGATGTGGAGGGCAAAACAGAACGTCATACTGATTTCGCAGACTATAAAGCCAACCGACAAGAAGCGCCGGAAGACCTGCTGGAATCGGTACCTGATATCCAGCGCATTATCCGCGGTTTCAATATTCCGGTGATTGGTGTAGAGGGTTATGAGGCCGATGATGTGATTGGTACTCTAGCCTGGCAAGCACATGATGCGGGCTATGAAGTGTATATGGTAACGCCGGATAAAGACTATGGTCAGCTGGTGCGCGATGGTGTTTATATCTACAAACCCGGTTACCAAGGTGGTGATGTGGAAATCATGGGACCGGCAGAAGTGTGTACCAAGTGGAATATCGAACGCGTAGATCAGGTAATTGATATTCTCGGTTTGATGGGTGATGCGGTGGACAATATCCCCGGCATTCCTGGTGTGGGCGAAAAGACAGCCGCCAAACTCTTAAAAGAATATGGCACATTAGAAAACGTATTGACGAATGCAGAACAGATCAAAGGTGCATTAGGCGAAAAAGTGCGCAATGGCAAAGAGCTTGCTGTGATGAGTAAGAAGCTAGCGACTATCATTACGAATGTGCCGGTAGCATTTCATGAAGAAGACTTTCGTTTGAAAGAATGGAATACAGAAGCGTTGACAGAAGTATTCACAGAGCTAGAATTTAAAACTCTGGGCAAACGCATATTGGGTGAAAGCTTCAATGCTTTTACGACACCGCCTGTTGGTGTACAAACCGATTTGTTTGGTAATGTGGTGGAACAGCCTGAAAAGAAAACAGAAAAACTGATTGACGCTACGCCTGCACCAGAAGCGGGACTCAGCGCTACGCGCAATATCCACAACACAGCTCACAACTATGTGTTGGTGAATGATGCGGCGGCGATTGATGCGTTAGTGAAAGAGCTACAAAACGTTAAGGAGATTTGTTTCGACACCGAGACCACCAATATTGATCCCATGCTAGCGGAACTGGTGGGCATTAGCTTTTCCTATAAAGCTGGTGAGGGTTATTACATTCCTTGTCCCGCAGACAGAAAATCTACAGAAACGATTCTTGCACAACTCGCGCCTTTATTCAACGATGCAAACAAAGGTTGGGTAGGCCAAAACATCAAGTACGATTTATTGGTGTTGAAGAATTATGGTGTTGTACCAGCCGGATCTTTGTTTGATACGATGCTCGCACATTACCTCATAGAGCCGGAAGGCAGACGCAGCATGGATTTGCTGAGTGCACAATACTTGGGTTATGAGCCCGTACACATTGATGAGCTGATCGGTAAGAAAGGCAAGAACCAAGGCACCATGCGCGATGTAGATATAGAGAAGGTAAAAGAATATGCGGCAGAAGATGCGGACATCACTTTACAACTGAAACAAATCTTTACACCGCAATTGCAAGAGAAAGCCGTACAACGTGTGTTTGATGAAGTAGAAACACCACTAGTCCGCGTACTCACCGATATGGAGTTTGAGGGTGTAAGAGTGGATGAGGCCTTCTTGCATGAGTATAGTAGGTTATTGGATGAAGAAGCCCGACAAGCAGAGAAATCTGTGTATGAACAAGCGGGTGTTAAATTCAATCTAGCATCACCAAAGCAATTGGGTGAAGTCTTATTTGACAAGCTGCAATTAGATCCTTCTGCGAAAAAAACCAAAACGGGTCAATACCAAACGGGTGAAGATGTATTGAGTAAGCTAGCAGCGAAGGGACACAAGATTGTTGATGATATTCTAGCATTCAGAGAACTCACAAAGTTGAAATCCACTTATGTTGATGCTTTGCCTGCTATGATTCATCCACGTACAGGTCGTGTACACACATCTTACGCGCAAGCGGTTGCGGTAACAGGTAGATTAAGTAGTAACAACCCCAACCTGCAGAATATTCCCATCAGAACAGCGCGCGGTAGAGAAATCAGAAAAGCGTTTGTGCCTAGGGATAAAGAGCATATTTTATTGAGTGCGGATTACTCGCAGATTGAGTTGCGCATTGTGGCAGCCATCAGCGGCGACCCAAATATGTGTGAAGCATTTCGATTGGGTAAAGACATCCACACAGCAACTGCCGCAAAAGTCTATGGTATTGCTGAAGCAGATGTAACAAAGGAAATGCGCTACAAAGCCAAGAGTGTGAACTTTGGTATTATCTACGGACAGGGAGCATTTGGCTTGGCAGATAATCTGGGCATTAGCAGAACAGAAGCCAAAGAAATCATTGATAATTATAAGCGTGAGTTTGCCGGCATCCAGAAATACATGGATGATACGGTGAACTTCGCCAAAGAAAATGGCTATGTAGAAACAGTGATGGGCAGAAAGCGCTGGTTAAGAGATATCAATTCATCCAACTTTACGGTGCGTGGTTTTGCTGAGCGCAACGCAATCAACTCACCCATACAGGGAACGGCAGCAGATATGATTAAGCTGGCGATGATTCGCATACACAAAGCCATGCAACAAGAAAAGCTGCGCAGCAAAATGATTCTGCAGGTACATGATGAATTGGTGTTCGATGCACACCGTAGCGAAGTGGATACTTTAAAATCACTGATCTTAGAAAACATGCGCGCTGCATTACCGCTGCCCAACAATGTTCCGGTTGAAGCAGAAGTGGGCGAAGGCGACAATTGGCTGGAAGCACATTAAACCCAACACATGAACCAACAAGAAGCCATCATTACAAAGTTCTACACCGCGTTTCAGCAAAAAGATGCGGCAACCATGAACAGCTGCTATGCAGATGATATTGTTTTCAGCGATCCTGTTTTTGGTATGATGCAGGGCGATGCTGTTCGCGCTATGTGGCAGATGTTGTGTGCAAGAGCCAAGGACTTCTCGCTGGAGTTTGGTAATATCCAGTGTTTGGATGAAGAATATGCCACCTGCAGTTGGACAGCTACTTATACGTTTGGTGGTACAGGCAGAAAAGTAGTGAATAAAATCACGGCACACATGCGCATACAAAACGGCATCATCACCGAACATTCGGATGCCTTTTCTTTGTATCGTTGGTGTCGGCAAGCACTGGGACCAATCGGTTGGATTTTTGGCTGGAGTGGCTTTGTACACAACAGCGTTCGCCGCAAAGCACTAAAAGGATTATCACAATTCATGCAACAAGCAGCTAGATAATATGCGACCCGATTATTGGATGATTATCGAGAAAATTGGCAGCCGCTACTTTATTGTGGCCGGTATAGCCTTCCTTGTTTTCTATGTTTTACTGCGTAAGCAAATTGCCTATAAGAAAATTCAGTTGCGCTTTCCAAAGAACAGCGACTTCCTGAGAGAAGCCGGTTTCTCGCTTTTGTCAATTGCTATCTTTCCGGTCTACATGTTGGTGCTAACCCATCCAACCGTTGCCCCATACACTACGCGATACATAGCTATTCAGGAATACGGCTGGTTCTACTATTTCGCTTTGTTTCCGGTATTGTTTGTATTACACGATACCTATTTCTACTGGACGCATCGCGCCATGCACCATCCTGCTTTGTTCAAATGGTTTCATTTGGTGCATCATAAATCCACCAACCCCTCACCCTGGGCGGCTTATGCATTTCATCCGCTAGAAGCATTGGTAGAGAATGGCATTGTTGCGGTTTTCTTTTTTACTGTGCCCATTCACATTACACAGGTGGCCATCTTCTTTTTATTGTCTATTGTGTACAATGTGTACGGACATTTGGGTTATGAATTGTATCCCAAAGGTTTTCAGCGCAGCCTGATTGGGAAGTGGATCAACACATCGGTGAATCACAATATGCATCACCAATATTTCAAGGGAAATTATGGTTTGTATTTTCTTTGGTGGGATCGTTGGATGGGCACGATTCGGCCGGATTATGAAGAAAGATTCGATGAGGTGAAAAACAGATCCGCATCAGCGCCCGCGCACAATCCAGTTTTGTAATTGAATACCACCATTGCCTTGCACAGTAATGGTCTTTTGTTGATTGCCCGCTGCTAACTCAATTGTGTTTGTCCCCGCTTGTAAAGGAATACGTACATACTGAATAAATGCAGGCAGGCTTTGCCAGTTGCGGGTATCTGCTTTTTCGGTTGCACTATTCACCATATTCATCAATAAACCAACAGCAGCGCCAATAGCTTCTGCGTTTTGTGCATCTTTTCTTTTTTCTGCTTCGCTTTTCTTGGTACCATCTTTCTTCGTTTCACTTTTTTGTGCAGCAGCAGTTGCAATCGCTTCGCTTCCTTTCTCTGTCGTCTTTTTTATCAATTGTCTGATTAGGGCGTTCGCAATCTCCTTGCCCATGCGCTCTTGCATCAATCTGGCACAAAGCACATTCATATTTTCAACATCCTCCGCACGATAGGTGCTGCCATTTGCGCGAATGCTTAACGAGGGTGAGGTGAAGCTTCTCGGCTGATAATAAGGAATCGCAATCGTGGTGTTGCGAATCTGGCTTAGTTCATTGTTATTAAATCTATTTCGATCGATAAAGATATCCTGACGCAAACCATCATTACCATAGAAATAAAATCCATTCACTCCCTGCGTAACAGAATAACGCATCTCTTGCTTTACCGGTGCTGATCCTGTTTCAATAAACAAAACCAACCAACCGCCTGAGGGGTTTTCAGCTGATTCAGATTGTGGCTTTGTTGTTCTGGTGTAATAATCTGCCTGATCGCTAAAGCCAGATGCGTTCGCTGTTCGGACAAGGTCTTTTTTCAATTGTTCAGGAAGTGCCACACCATAATAATTGCCGCCATTCTTTACGTATAATTCTGCAGCATTGCGATAACTGATGAATGCATTATTGACTTCTCCCGATACCTCATATAACAACCCTTGTAGAATCAATGCAAAAGCATCCTGCTGATATTTGTTCTCTTTTCTCGTTTTATCATTCAGGGCATCTTCGCTGAGTTGAATTCTTCTAGCTTCTACACGTGCGCCCTCTGTGTTACCCTGCTGTAAATAATTCAAGGCCTTATAATAATGCACAAGAAATCTTTCATGATCCTCTCCTAAATAGGTTTGCAACATAGGGTTAATGCTGGCTCCAAGAAAAATATCACTAGCCGACTTTCTTTTCTCCTCAATCAAATCATCCGCTTTGTTGAAATACAAATTACTGCTATCATACAAGCCGCGCAGGTGAAAGAGTTTTCCTCGCTCCATATAATAGAGCAGCTGATTTCTATCGCGCTGCAAAAAGCCATTGCTGCTCAGCAATGCATCAGCACGTTCGTAATGGCCGGCATCTACTTGTTGGTAGTAGGCCGACAGCTTACGCTGATAGGTAGCACAGGAAAATAAAACGGGTATACATAGGAGCCCTATCCATACCCGTTTGGAAAAGCCGTTCATGTGAAGCTGATTAGTTCTTTACGTACTTGGCAATTTTCTTATCGCCAATCCAAACTACTTCGTTTGTTTCAATATTGGTGAGCTCTAGATTTACCTGATAGGTAACCGTCTTCTTGCGCTTATACGCATCTACAATAGAATTGATAGACCCCTGCAGGATATAATCTGCACCATTTTCCAAACCAAACTTTTTCATGGTGCTTTGTGAAGCATTGGTTTGCTGGTCTGCTTTCTCTGCGCGCATTTCTTCGCGCTTCTTACCGCTTTGTACCAAGCCCACTTTATCTGTGCGGATAAAACTGCGCTCCAGATCTTTCATGAAGGTTTCTGCTTCAATGTGCTCATGGCTTTTGTTGCTCACCATACCTACGATTACCACAGGCTTTTTGCCCTTAGCGGTAAGGTGGTTATTCAGCCACTTAGCAGTTAACACATCGCCAATCATTTCATCTGCGGTGAGGCGACTATCGGTATTATTCCATTTACCACTGATATCGGGTGTTTCAGCAGGATCAATACGGGTTACTTTTCTGTTGGCACAAGATGCAGCAAACAATGCGATGGCTACAAAAAGTGTGAATCGTGTAAACTTAAACATGCTTTCGGGTTATTGAGTGAAGAGATAATTCAAATGATTAAAACATAAACCACCAGTTACCGGTACGAAATCCAACGCCGGGTCTGGCCCAACGATTACGCCAGCGCCAATCGTTCACACCATTCCAGCGATTATTATTCCATCCCCATCCATCATTGATCCAGTAGGTGTTTTGTGCCGACCATAATCTACGCTGCATGCGATTGTCAAAACGAATCTGACGTCTTTCTTGTCTGGCTTCATACCAATCGTATGCCTTGTAAGTATTCTGCACGGTGGTGTTCATATACATGCCCAGGGAATCCTTGTATTGCATGTATTTATTCTTGCTGATCTGAAAATTGGGGTTCTGATCAGGCAATAATTCCTGCGCCTGAACACTCAGGCCAAGGGATAAGACAAAAAAGGTGATGAGCTGTTTCATATACCACGTTTTGAATAACTACTTCAAAGCTAATGCCAAACTTTGAGCAGGGATTGTTTTCTATATGAAAAACGTGGCTGATGGCTGATTTGTTACACCAAAGGCGCTTATGCGGGCTTATTGGCCGGCTGCTTTTTAAAGATGGGTACCGTGCTGCAAGGCTCACCGTACATGATACTCTTGGCAAAGGGTCGCAGCTTTTGCGTAACAGCCACATAGGCTGATTCAGGAATATGAATATCTCCGCACCCTTTTACCACAATACGCTGATCAGCATATTCGGCCGCATCCATTAATTGGATATTACGCTGCAAAATGGTATTGATGAGTTCCTGCTCATTACCAAAAACAACTTCTTTGGCAACTGGTTGCAGGTAACTCGCCACCAGCATATAGGCCCAAACAGGGATGATGGCGTCTGCGGAGCAGGTAACCGCAACATATGCATCTCGATAGGTTTCCCAATCTGTATTTTGTAAAGCAGTGCGAAAATCCTTTTCCTTCAGGATCAATTCCATGAATAAGTAAGATTTCAGATCAAAGGTCTTGATCTTGCCTTTTGGATAGAATTGCTCTAAGTCCAGGGTGATGAGTCCGCTTTCTGCTACTTTGTTCACAATGGGTTCCATACCGTAAAAGTACAATTGTTGGTGGTTTTTGGTTTTCGATAGCGGAAAATGAAGGCAACAAAAAACCCCGACGCAGTGCTCGGGGTTCTCTTATCATTCAAAAAACGATTAATAAAACTTAAAGCGGTAATCTTTGATAACGGCAGCTTTGCGCAAAGCTTCTGCGCTTCTGAAACCAGCCATACGCATTGCCTGTACCAAACCCTGCTTCACTGTTTCAGCATCTGTTGCCAGATTGGCTTTAGCACCAATATTTTCAACACGCAGCGCATATACACCACCTACACCGGCAATTGGTGTGCTTACTTTACCCTGTAAAGATTTGTTGAAAGCAGCACCTACCACTTTTGCTTCGTTACCTACATTCGGAATGAAAGCATTGGCAAAAGTCAGGCTATCAGCGCGCATCACCACGTTACCAGAAGCTGTAGCCATTGCTTCCAATGTGCTACCGGTAAACTTGGTAATCATTTGTTGTGCTTTCTTCTCGTTACGAACAAAAGCTTCTACTTGTGGTCTTGCTTCTGCAACAGTTAAAGTACCAGGCTTATGAATAGCTGTGATAGTAGCTACTACATAACGATCTGCTACCTCTGTTGGCTCACTTACTTCACCTTCTTTGTGTTCATAAATCCAACGAACCAGAGAACGTGTTTCACCCAGACCCATGATGGTGAAATCATTTTCTTTTACATCGCTAGCCAACAATGGAAACTTGTTCAACTTCTTGGCATTGTCTTCAAAAGCTTTTCTGTTTTTGCTGGTAGAAGCAAACTGTGCAGCAGCAGTGCTTGCAGCAGCAATGGTTTCGTTACTAGCAACAATCTTCTTGCTCAGGTAAGCAACTTTCACTGCTTCACCAACCTTGCGCTGGTTCAACACTTCTACATAATGGTAACCAGTATATTGTTCGTTTTCTACACGGAAGATTTTCTTATCACCAGTTGAACCATAGAATACAGCTTCTGCAAATTCTCTGCTCAGTGTTGGGAATTGCAGAGATGCGAATTCATATTCACCCTTGGTTCCCTTGCTACCCTGATCATCACTGTACTTCTGTACCAACTCATTGAAATCAGCACCACTCTTCGCCAATGCAGCAACACTATCAATACGCTTGCGTGCAGCAGAGTCAGACAGACCGGGTTCTGTAGCAGTACCAATCTTCACGAGGATGTGTCTGCACTTAATAGAATCAGGCATAGTGCGCTTACCAATCATACGTGCAACAACAATATTTCCAGCATCCATATACGGACCATAAGTACCACCAACAGGCAGGTTCTTGATCAATTCTGCATTAGGCACCTGAATCTTATCTTTCATCACGAAAGCATCCAAATAAGGCTGCTCTGTTTCTACTCGGCTTAAGAAAGCTTTTACATCGGCAGTTGTGGTGAATTCAGCTTGCTGGCTTTGCACTTGATTCAACACGTTTGCTGTATCCTGTGCTGAAGGGAAAGCATCAAATGTGATGTAAGAAATATTGCGACCTTCTTCTTCACGCTTGAATTCAGAAGCGTGCTTGCTGATATAAGATTGAATATCGTTATCGCTCACTTTTACTGAACTATCAGATACGCTTGCATAAGGTGCATAGATATAAGAAACATTGGCAATCGCATTATTGTCGGCAATTGTTTTTTCTACCATCCACTTTGGTACATACATACCTTGCTGTACCAATGACTGATACTTATAACGCAGTGTTTGTTCAATAGCCGGCTTGATGTAGATATCGTTGATCATCTTCAACTGCTCAGCATTTTTACTCTTCTTGATTTGCGCCAGCGCACGCTTGGCGTCATCCACTTTAAATTCACCTGTTTTAGGATCAGTGAATTCATTTCTGAATGGAGAGTTTTCACCAAACAGGATATCTGTTAATTCATTGCTGGTAACTTGAATACCTAACTTATTGTATTCATCCTGTAACAGGGCATTGTCAATTTCCTGATTCCACAACATGCCAATCAATTGATCGCGCTGTGCCTGGGCACCATACATCTGTTGCTGCATGGCCAACTTCTCTTCAAAATCAGCACGCTCAATATTGCGGCCATTTACTTTACCTAAGGTGGTGGTATTAGAGAAGATATTGCCTCTTTGAAAAGATGCATCCTGCAGAATAAATGCAATCAATGCTAAAGCGATGATGGCAAAAATGATCCACGCTCCCTTGTCACGAATACTTTGAATAACAGACATAGTCGTTTAATTGGTCTTGAATAAAAAATGCCCGCACAATGGCGGGTGGCAAAAATAGGGTAATTGACCGTTAGAACAAACTGTGGAAAAACCCGATAAATGCCCGAAAAACAAGGGTTTGTAGGGCGTGGATAACCGGACTGAAAAACAAAGTGTTGGTCAGGTGAGGCGTAGGGCTCAAAATGCTATCCACAGATACTCGTGGATAACCCGATTTTAGCGTGTATAAACCCCATTTTCTTTCTTGACTTAGGTGGATGAATCAGGGAAAAATCGTCCCTTTATTATGGACCGATTTCCCTAGTGCTGAAGATTATCCGAGTGTAGTTCACACGAATACACAGTGTGTAATATGTGAATCGGGTATTGGGGATTTTTCCGCTTCCAATCATCCACAACTGTGTACAAACCAATCAAATACAGGAATAGTAAGGATTTGGTTTTGTGAATTAACAGTGGATTACCGTGTACAAGTACCCTGCTTATTAACTTTGCTTGCTGTGTATAAATGATTTATCCCGATATCCACAGCTGTAATAGTAGTATTGATTTTATATAAATAAGGTATTAATATAAATATATTACGTTGGTTATGAACATTTTGGCAGCGAAGCAAGCATTAGACGAAAAAGGATATTTAGATCTAGATATAAATGTACAACTGGATTTATTTGCCGAGATTGAGCGATTGAAAAAGGAAAAAAATGCGATTCTGCTGGCGCACTATTACCAGGAGCCTGATATCCAGGATGTGGCCGATTATATCGGCGATAGCTTGGGCCTTGCCCAGAAAGCTGCCCAGACCGATGCAGACATCATCGTGTTTGCAGGGGTGCACTTTATGGCTGAGACCGCCAAAATTGTGAATCCAACCAAGAAAGTGCTGCTGCCCGACCTGAAAGCCGGCTGTTCTCTGGCAGATTCAGCCCCTGTTGACCAGTTTCGTGCCTTTAAAGCCAAACATCCGGATCATTTAGTGGTGAGTTATATCAATTGCACGGCCGATATCAAGGCCGAGAGTGATATTATCTGTACCAGTAGTAATGCAAAAGCAATTATTGACAGCCTTCCAGCCGATCAACCCATCATTTTTGCACCCGATAGAAACCTAGGTGCTTGGCTCAATAAGGTAACCGGCAGAAATATGTTGTTGTGGAACGGCGCTTGTATGGTGCATGAGATATTTAGCTTGGAAAAAATTACTAAGCTCAAGATCCGCCATCCGGAAGCCAAGTTTATTGCCCACCCCGAGTGTGAGGAGGCTGTGCTGGCTCAGGCCGACTTCATTGGCAGCACCACACAATTACTCAAATACACCCAGATAAACGAAGCCACGAGCTTTATAGTGGCTACTGAGACGGGTATTCTGCACCAGATGCAACAGGAAAGTCCGAATAAGACCTTTATACCTGCCCCGCCAAATAATAACTGTGCTTGTAATGACTGTCCGCACATGAAACTCAACACCTTGGAGAAAATATATCTCTGCATGGAATATGAGTTACCGGAGATCACCATGGATGAATCACTCAGATTAGCTGCTAAGAAACCTATGGATCGTATGTTGGAGATTAGTAAGGCGGCGGGGTTGATTGGGTAGTTAATGAAAGAAAGAATAGTTAAAAGATTAGGCTCTTGTAGTATAACAGGAGCCTTTTCATATTAGAACTTTCGTATATTTTATAGATATCTGTAATTTTATTTAACAGGTAAAACTTTTAGTTCAATTCTTATAAATTTTCAAGATGAAGTATTTTTTTATCATTATTACTTACTTACTCCTTAATCAAGAACTGAAATCTCAATTTTATTTTAATTATAGTGAAAAGGAAATTAGAGCAATATTTTCCCCGAAAGCTGAACGGATTGATATCATACCAGTTGCGGGACAAACAACAATTATGGTTCAATTATATTCATTAGTATATGCTTTCAAACTTAATAAAGAAACAGCGGTTTGTGATTTCTATTCCATTCGTGTTGACGAAACAAACTTAATTTCAAAATGGGTTAATGATTTTAATAAGAATTATATTGTACTAGTTGAAAATCAAAAATGGCGAGCAAAAGAAAAAGGTAAAAATGTTACAATTACAATGCGATATACAGCATCAACAAAGGCAACCTCATTTCTTTTTACTATTGATAATTAAATCCAATCGTTTATCCTAAGATATTAATAATTAATAGGGATAAATCGAAAGAATAAGAATTATTAAATTACAAATAATAAACAAAGCAGGTAAGCTTAAAACTGCATATTAGAGTAGGCAAAAATTATTTAAAATGACTTTCTTACAATTTCTAAATAAAAAAAGGAACCTTATTATCATATGGGTTGCTTTTCATCTTTTCGCATTAATTGTGAATGTTTTTGAAATAAAGGGAACAATTGCAGAAAGACGTACTATTTCAAAAACAGATTTTCAAATGGAAAAAAATATCTTTACGACACCTGGACTACTTAAAGAATCAGGGGAGACATATTTTTGGCCCTTCATACAATTTGGCGACACATTTCATTATGTTGATGGATATTATCATTATTTTGGTGTGAGTTCATTAGCATTTTATGGAGTTTTTCATAGGTATGATTACTTAGCTTTTTTTGTTTACAATATTCTCTTTCTATTAGGAATTTATTTTTATTGGGATAGGAAAAAACGTGTGAGTGGTGTATATTCTCAGTTCCAAAAATGGAATCCGGATAAATCCTTATGGATACATTCAATCAATCATTTTAAAAAGATTAACTATATAAAAAATGGCTTGACATTACCCTTTTTGGTAGGTATATATGTCAATAGATATCAAATTTTTCCTACAGTTGACACTCTTAATAGAGTTATTAGAGAAATTGCATTTACAAAAACATCACTGCGTCCTGTATTAATGTTTTGTGATGATATCAATGAATATGTAATCAGTTTGCATACTCAAGAATACTGCAAGGAACACTCATTTAATTCAATTCAAAATACCGAAGACGAAAACATTAAAATCAATTTATTAATTGCTGATAACGCAAAGCGTTTCGGACTTGAGTTCAACTCATTATGTCAAAATCTTCATGATCGGTATGGACGCAATATTGAGTCAAAACTTTTTAGTTGGAGTGGGTCTACATATCATTGGCGAGAGTTTAATGAGTATGAAAAAAAGTGCATTATAGAAATTCAATGATATTCGAAGATGGAAAGGAGGTAATCCTATTATGTCCCCACAGTGTCTTCCGCCCCGCAGGAGAAGCCGTGATATTAACCAACTCAAGGCTCAGAGGCTCCCCTCATCGTAGAGGAAGACTCTGAGGAGACTAAAATAGAGAAATAGAATAGTTCAGGGCTTGTACAATATTGTGCAAGCCTTTTTATTCTGTGAACTTTCGCATATTTTAGAGTTACCCGCTATAGTTCAACAACCTGCAAATGCAAAAGAAAGACTATCCCCTTTCATTATTAAAGGACATAAGTAAACTTTTGAAGGAGTTTCAAAAGTTATTATTTGAGAACGAAGACATCATTGAAGCTGTGGATCATGAAAAGTACTTAGTGTTTTTCAGAGACAAAGAGCATCATTCATTTTATTTTCATGTTTCAAATCCTAATCAGACTAGCGATCATCGGACTTTCTTCAACTTTACGTACTTACCTCAAAGCGACGTAACCTTGACTAACAAAACCTCTTTCAACAATGACTTTACTACTGTCGTTCAAAACTTCAACATTTGGATTCAACTACTGAGACAATACAATGAAATTAACCTGACCGAAGAAGACTATATCACAAAACAGTATGAGGAAGAGCTTTATAACGATTTTGAAATTCTAGACGAGGATGCACACATAAACCCTTTTGAGCACGAAAAGCAGGTATTTGTTTATAAACTGTTGACTTATATTGAAACTGTGCTTCAAGAGAAAGCAAATGGAGAAGTGGAAATTCAACAGATCATTTCAGAAACTCAAGATTTAAAATCGAATGTTCAGAACTTAACGAAGAAGAATGTTGTTCGGAGACTTTCAAGAATTCTTGCTAAGGTCAAAAAACATGGTATAAAATTGTTTCAGGATGTTTTAAATGAGGGCAAGAAGGAGATTATTAAAAAAGCTTTGAATGGGAGCTTTGACGAAATTGGTAATTGGATAAATCATACATTTTAACCGAACGGGAGGTAACAGCGGTTTGGAGTTAGTGCGGCACGACGAATAAACCATCGGCAATAAATCCCTGTTGTGCATTAGTTCCAGCACGAAGAACACCATTCAACTTTAGTTCTTAAATTCATCACCAGTATTTCTAATCGGTTTCAATTCGGGGCTTGACGAACATAAATACCCCACCGAACGCCAAGCCGATAAACGTTAGCCCAATTCTAAATTATTAAAAATTAAAAAATGAATAGATGGCTTACTATTGATTTCACAAACAACAATCACGCTTCTGCATTTACTGAAACATTAAATAAATGCATTATTAAAAACTCTGATCGTATTTATTTTAAGGTGTTTACCCCAAAAGCTAAAGAAACGAAATATAAAACATTCTATATAGCTGATGAAGGCAGCAGTGTTATTAGGTGTTTAGAAAAATATTTTACTTTCTCAAACGACAAAACACCCGACATAAAATTGATAGCTAGAGTTGCTGGTTCTTCTGCCGATAAGGACTGGATGCTGATTAATAGCGATTAGTTAAAAGATTTATAGTGTAAATGTTGAATAATTTCTTAGCCTTTTCATTTTGAAATTTGCCTCAGAAGTTAAATCTTTATTTTTAAAGCACTGACGCCAAATAATAAATTGTAGCAATTGTGGCTGACTAATAGCGTCTTTCGGCATTTACAAAAATTCCGGCATCGTTTCCAGCTTAACGAAATTCTAGTCATCAACAGAAAATGTTCTCAACTATAGGTATATTTATTCAGCAATAGTAAGCTGGGGTGAACGTAAGATTACCCCCAATTGCTTCAATTCTGGAGCGTTAGAAGCAAACAAATATTTTATGATTAAAGTATCTTCTGAAAACAAACTTATCAAATGGACTCTTGTTTTCAACAGAACCCCTGTGTCAGAGATTATAGCTGAATTTGAATTCTTTAAAGAGAATGATAAAATATGGCTAAACAATTGTTTTGTTTTAGAAGATTTTCAAAAAAAAGGAATAGGAACCTTTATTATAGAAACCGCAATTGCTCAATTCGGAGAAATTTACTTTTCAAATGCTGAAAAGGGTGAACATAAAAGAAGAAATATCGAAAATGATTCACGTTATCTTGAACCTCCAGATGGATACAATTTTGTAAAAAATCTTATAAGAAAGGGTATAATTAAACCTGAATGGTGGACAGATCCCTTCAAATAGATTTGAATGCTGCTAACACTGCGTTTGCTGCCATGCGGGCTCTCTCCCACCGTGCTGCATCTTTAGTTCCCTTCTCAGCTTAAGTTTAGGCGCGACGGATATTGCTTCAGCTTGATAACTTAACCTTAAGTTCATAACTTTATTCAACAGCATTTGCCTTGGGCGACCGAACGCAATCGCCGCAACATCGCCAAGCCGAAAAATATTAATCTTCAACGAAACCCCCCACATTTGTAGCAATACCAATTCTTGGTATATTCGAATAAAGATTTGCTTATGGCAAAAAACACTTCAATTTTATTGGGCGATCACTTTGATAATTTCATCAACCATCAAGTGCAAAGTGGTCGTTTCTCTTCTGCCAGTGAAGTGGTAAGGGCTGCTTTACGTCTTTTTGAACAAGAAGAAAATCAAAAGAAAGAACTCATTAACGAACTTAAAAAGGGCGAAAAATCAGGTTTTGTTAAAAACTTTGACCGGAAAAAATTCGTGAAAAATTTACATAGCAAACATTTGACCAATGGGTTATAAGCTAAGTGTCAAAGCAAAAGAGGGCCTTGAGCAGATTTAGCTGTAGGCATATAAAAAGCGGGTGAATACGCAAGTATGGCAGCAGGATAGAGGGTAAGTAAAATAAATAGAATAGTTCGGGGCTTGCACAATATTGTGCAAGCTTTTTTGTCTGATAACTTTCGAATATTTTAGAGTTAAACGAAATTAAGTATATGAGAAATATTGCCTTAATTCTATTGATTTCATTGTCATTAGTTTCATGTAACAAGACAAATGACCAAGAAATAATAAATGATATAATAAGCTATAATTTGAAGGTTTTAAACAGAGAAGTAAATAATTGTAAAATTATTGATAGAGATGCCTCCTGTGCAGGCAAATCAGAGGCATATATTATAAGTTGTGATGGAAATGAGAATTGGTTTAAATGGGATCGCCTGAGAAATTTCTCAGGCGGATATATTGTTGAAGTATGTATTTTACCACAAAACTTTACAAATTATCGTTGTAATCCTTGGCTAAATACTAAAAAGCAATATAAAGCGCATAAAAAGGAGGGGTTAAATTGGATTCCAGAAAAATACACTGATGATTAATATAATTTAAAACTACATTTCTGCGTTAGATATCTAAATTAACTTAGTCTTTATAATATTAAATTCTGATTGTCTTCAGTTTGGGTGGAAAGGTTTTATTTATAAGCCTAACTCAACACGCTACAAAACCCGCTCATCCATTAAAAAGAATAATTAATCAATAAAACTTGGCAGCTCCAGAAATATGCACTTACTTTGAATTTAAAAGTACTTTTTAATGAAGGAAGAAAAAGACGCACTTAAGGATATTGCAGAGATCCGCTCCATGATGGAACGGTCTTCTAAATTCCTGTCGCTCTCCGGTGGAACCGGGGCCCTGGCTGGTGTGTATGCCCTAGCCGGTGTGTATGTGGCGCATCAATTATTGGGCTTTGCACCCCAAGACATCTTAGATACAGATGGACAAACGCGGTTATCGGCACTACTGATAGTTGCGCTTTTGGTGTTGGCCCTATCCATCGCTACAGCTGTTTATTTCTCTTCGCAAAAAGCCACTAGAAATGGAGAACCCTTTTTTACACCAGCAGCGAAACAGCTCTTGTGGCATATGGCTGTACCATTGGTTTCCGGTGGCTTGTTTGCCTTGATTGCACTGGATAAAGGATGGGTGGGTTTATTAGCACCCATCACACAACTATTTTATGGCATCGCATTATTCATGGCCGGAAAATTCACCTATGCAGAAATAAAGAGTTTGGGTTTACTACAAATTCTGTTGGGCTTGATTGGATTGTATTGGATTCCGGGTGCGCTGCTCTGCTGGGCAATTGGTTTTGGTGTATTACATATTGTTTACGGCATCTACATGCATATTCGCCACAAATAATGGAGATCTCTATTGACGGATTATATAAGGCTTTTGATCATCGTATCCGCTTGGGTATTATGAGTGCGTTATCGGTAAATGATGCGTTGGATTTTAATGCACTCAAGACCTTACTCAATTTAACAGATGGTAATTTGGCTAGTCATATCAAAGCCTTAGAAAAAGAGGAATACATCCTTGCTAAAAAATCTTTCATAGATAAAAAACCTAATACCAAATATGTGGTAACACGTGCCGGCAGAAAAGCATTTGAGCAACACCTAAAGGCGTTGGAAAAATTGATCAAAACACAACAATAATTTTTTTACCCAAATACTTTGTAATTCAAAGTTCTTTTAAAACAAATCAATATGGAACAAACACTCACCCAACAGATACAAACACATGTGCAAGAGCCCGAGAAATTGGAACAAATGTATCGGGAATCGCCCAAGCAATTTACAGCTGCATTTAATGTGGTGTATCCATCTATCGCAACCAGTAGCGCCGCTCAGTTTTGGCGCGCCAGATTGCACTACAACAAAGAAACGGTCTTAGCATTTGGACAAAAAACAGAATGGATATTGGTACTGGTCTTAAGTTTACTTGCGGGTATTGCAGCCAAACTACCCTTGTTTTGGTTGGTAGGTGACGCACAGCCCGAGTGGTATCAACAACATATCGGGTTTTTGGTATTGCCTTTTCTGCTGGCCTATTTTGCATTCAAACAATCAATACCTAAACGTCAGTGGTTGTCGGTTGGGACCATTTATTTACTCGCACTGGCTTATACAGAATGGGTGCCTAAACAACCCACCACACAAATACTCACGAGCATACACTTGCCTATTTTAATGTGGTTATTGCTGGCTTTTGTATTCAGACAAGATGGTCGCGCAGACCGTTTGGCTTATTTAAGATTGAACGGAAATTTATTACTCTTATCGGGGTTGATGTTGATTGCGGGCGGCATCATTACCGGCGTAACCATTGGTCTGTTTGAGTTATTGGGTATGAAGATTGATAACTGGTATGTAGAAAACATCATTCCTTTTGGCCTACCTATGATTCCTATTCTTGCAGCATACCTAAATGAAAACAATCCCAACCTTGCTGGAAAAATCACACCCGTGTTGGCCAATATATTTGGTCCCATCGTGTTGCTAATCTTGTGGGTATATATAGGCAGCATGGTCTTTGTTGGTAAAGACCCCTATAATGATCGTGAGTTTTTACTGCTATTCAACGTGGTCTTGTTGGGCGTGATGGTGATCATCTTTTTCATTGCTGCAGAAAACACCACACAGCAATTACAAAAATGGAATGCATGGTTATTAACGCTGTTGGCCACAACAACCATTTTTGTGAACATGATTGCTGTATCTGCCATTGTGTTTAGAATCAGCGAATGGGGTATTAGCGCTAATCGCATAGCTGTATTGGGCGCGAATCTGCTTTTGCTTGTACACTTGGTGATGATTTGTGAACAACTGTATAGACAACTGAGCGATAAGGGTATACAACAATTGTTGCTCAACACGATTACCAATTTTCTACCCATCTATGCAATATGGGCAGCAATTGTTGCCTTTGTGTTTCCGTTGGTGTTTTAATTATCACGCTTATCATAAAGGAGCTTCCATAACGGGGGCTCTTTTGTATTTTTAAGAAAGCACAAAGTCAATACATGGAACAAAAACAAGCGATTCGAACAGCGAGACTTGCGGGACTATGGTATTTATTACTCGCCGTTTCGGGCATGCTGGGCTTTTTGTTTTTTCATGGACAAATCTTTGTGAAAGACAATCCCAGTCAAACGCTCAATAATTTAATACAGAAAGCTTCTATTGCGCGTATAAGATTGGTGCTTGAATTGGTGATAATCGTATCGCAGTCACTGGCCGCTTTCTGGTTCTATAAATTATTCTTCAAGCGCGATGCAGCCGCAGCGCTTGCTTTATTCATTTGGGGCACGGTAAATGCTGTGCTAATCACCATTAGCGCTGTATCTATGAGCGCCGCCATTGATCTATCCAACAACAGTATCCTTGCCATTCAAGAAAAGCTGCCGCTGTTACAATTACTAAACAACATGATTGGTCATGCTTGGTCTATTGGCGGACTTTTCTTTGGTCTCTGGTTATTGCCCATGGGCTATATCGTTATCCGGCACAAAACCATGCCCGTCTGGCTTGGATACACACTGTTGCTGGGGGGCCTTGGTTATCTCCTACAAACACTACTCAAATCTGCCGGCTACCAAAACAGCTATCTGGGATTACTAGTAATGCCTGCAACCATCGGAGAATTGTGGATGATTGTCTATTTACTTATTTGGGGTATTCGGCCGGTAGCGAAAGCGGCCTGATTTCATCTTCAACTACCAATAGTATTTAAAAAATCAAAGCCGTAATTTCCTATATCAAGAAACAGTAGAGCATGCTCAAACAAATTACCATCCTACTCATATCATTAGTCGGCACAAAACTTTCAGCACAAGTAAGTCATCAACAAATAAAAGGAGAGTGGCAGTTATCAGATTTGCTGGGCAAACAAATTAGTGAAGTAGAGAAAAAGAAACGATACATATTTACTGCAGACAGCCTGCATTATTATAGCGCAAAAGTGCAGCTATCCGGAGCCTTTCAACTAAATACAGAAAAGGGGATCTGTTATTGGACAATACCGGGCAGAACGAGTCCCATTCCTTTGTACTTGCAAGCGCAAGCAAATGGAACATTGTTGTTGTGGGAAGAAGGCAAGGAAGATGTAAAAGGTGTTTTAATCAAATTATCGCCAAAGCAATAGCATACTTACCAAAAAGTCTGTAAGCCCAAGCCACCTACTGTCTTTGATCTTCGACTGAATTGTGTCAGCTTTGGCAAAATCATGTTGTTGTATGAAAATAGCCATCATTGGAACAGGTAATGTAGGCGGCGCCTTAGCTACCAAATGGGCAAATGCCGGACATACTATTATGCTGGGAACAAAAGACAAGGCTGCATTCAAAGGAATGCATCTGCTCAAGAACCCCAACACCACTGTTCATACTATTACTGAAGCGGTTGAACAAGCAGACATTGTTTTACTGGCCACACCCGCACCGGTTGCAATTGAAGTGGCACAATCGCTGGGCGACACATCTGGTAAAATCATTATTGATGCGATGAATGTGGTGATGAACAGAGGTCCGCAAGGATTTAGCAATACAGCAGATGCCATCTTGGCCAACACCAATACCACAGATGTGGTGAAATGCTTCAATACCACAGGATTCAATAATATGGAAGACACCAATTACAATGGTGTTGCGCTGGATGCTTTTGTTGCGGGCGATAGTGTGCGCGGAAAAGAAGCGGCGAAACAATTGGCAGTAGACGCCGGCTTTGCTGCCTGCTATGATGTGGGTGGTAATGATCGTTTTCAACTGATGGAACAGTTTGCATTTTTCTGGATCAACCTGGCCATGTTCCAGGGTATGGGACGTGAAATTGGTTTTAAATTATTGAAGCGATAAACATATTTACATCAAGCTTATTCGGTTGAGTTGAGTGGATTGCGTAATTTAAATGGTGCAAAAGACCAGTGATTTTGATCATCCACACAAGCATCACCCATGCAGGCCGATATTGTTCAATACCACGCAGCACTTCCTGCGCATGAAAGACATATTTGTCACTATCTGGCAGAAAAGATTAATCGCCACTTGCTCGATGCTTCAGCCAAAGTGTGGCATGGACATCCGGTATGGTTTATCGAAGACAATCCCATTGTTGGTTATAGCAAACAAAAACAAGGCATTCAATTATTGTTTTGGAGCGGACAATCATTTGAGGAACCATCGCTGAAAGCGGAAGGCAAATTCAAAGCAGCCGCATTGTATTTACATGATGTAGCAGATCTTCCTGTTGATCAATTGCTGCGCTTATTGGAAAAAGCCATAGCGATACAGTGGGATTATAAAAACCTCATTCAACGTAAGGGCGTATTGGAAAGATTGAAATAACCCCAACAACCACATGAATCAACAAGTATTAATTGATACATTGGAACAACGCATTCGCGCGAATCGTTTTGCCATCAGCGGATTGAATTGGGATAAATTGTATACCAAACTGCAAAAGCAATCCAAAGCCATTGCTTCGCTGGAACAAATGGAAGCTACAGGCGGTATTCCCGATGTAGTGCAATACGATGCAAAGAAGGACACATATACATTTTTTGATTGTTCGCCTGAAAGTCCGACAGGTAGAAGAAGTTGTTGTTATGATCAAGAAGGATTGCTATCGCGCAAAGAACACGCGCCCGCCACCAATGCAATGGATATGGCAAAAGCCATGGGTGTTCAATTATTGGATGAAGTTCAGTATCGCATGCTGCAAACACTGGGCGAGTTTGATGTAAAAACATCTAGTTGGATTTTAACACCAGCACCCATTCGCAAACTAGGTGGCGCATTGTTTGGCGACAGACGATATGATCATGTTTTTATTTATCACAACGGTGCGCAATCGTATTATGCAGCGCGAGGATTTAGAGCTGCGTTGATTGTGTGAGCATCATAACCTACACCAAAACAACCACCATATGCAAACAACACACACCAACACAAAATCTGACTACTTGATTTTGTTGGGGCTGATCTTGTTTTTATTCGGTTTGATCATCGGCTTAGCCATACCAATATTGCAAAACCCAAGAATGGGCCTCTCCGCACACCTCGAAGCCATTACCAATGGAATGCTCTTGATGATTCTTGGATTGATTTGGAATCGGATTGCCTTATCAAGCAAGTGGTTATCGATGAATTATTGGTTACTGGTGTATGGAACGCTGGCTAATGTAACGGCGGTATTGCTTGCTGCGATAACGGGCTTTGGAAAACTAATGCCCATTGCCGGAGGAAAAGAGGGTAGCAATCCCATCGAAGGCATCATTTCATTTTTGTTGGTGAGTCTGGCCCTTGCCATGTTATTCGCGCTCTCCTTAGTAATAGTTGGTTATAGAAATTATCTGCAAACAAAAAAGGCAGCCTGATCGGCTGCCTTTGGATATAAACGGTTTTGATTATGCGAGATCAAAACGATCGAGTTGCATTACTTTATTCCAAGCAGCAACAAAATCGCGTACAAATTTCTCGTGACCATCGGCGCAGCCATATACTTCTGCGATAGCACGCAGTTCAGTATTGCTACCGAAGATCAGGTCAGCACGAGTACCAGTCCACTGTACATTGCCGGTCTTACGATCGCGGCCTTCGAACAAGTCTTCTGTTTCAGAAGTTGGTCTCCAGCTGATGCTGAAATCGAGCAGGTTTACAAAGAAATCATTGCTTAATACACCTACGCGCTTGGTAAATACGCCGTGTGCAGAACCATCCCAGTTGGTACCGAGTACACGCATACCACCAACCAGTGCGGTCATTTCAGGAGCAGTCAGTGTTAAGAGTTGTGCTTTATCAACCAGAATATCTTCTGCCATTGCAGCAGCACGATGTCCTTTTGCGTAGTTGCGGAAACCATCTGCTTTAGGCTCCAGTACTGCGAATGAAGCAGTATCTGTTTGGTCCTGACTAGCATCGGTACGACCAGGCGTGAAAGGAACGGTGATATTGACACCAGCATCCTTCGCAGCTTTTTCAATAGCCGCTACACCACCCAGCACAATCAAGTCGGCCAGTGATACTTTCTTCTTACCACCATTCGCGTTGAAGCTTTGCTGAACACCTTCTAAAGCGGTTAACACTTTAGACAATTGTGCAGGATTGTTGACTTCCCAGAATTTCTGCGGAGCCAAACGAACACGTGCACCATTGGCACCACCACGTTTATCGCTGTTGCGGTAAGTAGAAGCAGAAGCCCATGCTGTGCTTACTAATTCACCAACAGTTAAACCAGTGCTCAGGATTTGTTGCTTCAAAGAAGCGATGTCTGCATCGTTGATCAATTCAAAATCAACCGCAGGAATAGGATCTTGCCAGATCAATTCTTCAGCAGGTACTTCAGCACCGAGGTAACGAGCGCGAGGACCCATATCTCTGTGCGTGAGTTTGAACCAGGCACGTGCAAATGCATCTTCAAACGCAGCAGGATTTTCATAGAAATGACGAGACACTTTCTCGTATGCTGGATCAAAACGGAGTGATAAGTCTGTTGTCAGCATGAATGGCTTGTGGAATTTGCCAGCTACGTGTGCATCAGGAATGGTTGCTTCAGCATTCTTGGCCACCCACTGATGTGCTCCTGCAGGGCTCTTGGTTAATTCCCACTCATATTCAAACAGGTTCTTGAAATATTCATGTCCCCACTTAGCAGGTGTGCTTGTCCAAGCACCCTCCAAACCACTGGTGATGGTATCTTCAGAATGACCTTTACCAAATGTGTTGTTCCAACCCATGCTCATTTCCTGCATAGGCGCAGCAGCTGGTTCGCGACCAACATATTTAGAAGGATCAGCAGCACCGTGTGTTTTACCGAAAGTGTGACCACCGGCAATCAGCGCAACAGTTTCTTCGTCATTCATCGCCATGCGCGCAAATGTTTCGCGGATATCGCGTGCAGCAGCTACTGGATCGGGATTACCATTAGGTCCTTCTGGGTTTACATAGATCAATCCCATCTGTACGGCACCCAGTGGGTTTTCCAAATCGCGATCGCCAGAGTAACGCTTATCGCCCAGCCATTCAGTTTCAGAACCCCAGTAGATATCTTCTTCTGGTTCCCACACATCTTCACGACCACCAGCGAAGCCGAAAGTCTTGAAGCCCATGCTTTCCAATGCTACATTACCAGCCAAGATCATCAAATCAGCCCAAGAGAGCTTATTACCATATTTCTGCTTGATAGGCCACAGGAGCAAACGAGCTTTATCCAGGTTGGTATTATCGGGCCAGCTATTCAGTGGTGCAAAACGCTGTGTACCGCTTCCGGCACCGCCGCGACCATCGGCAATGCGGTAAGTACCGGCACTATGCCATGCCATACGAATCATGAAAGGACCATAGTGACCGTAATCGGCCGGCCACCAGTCTTGTGAAGTGGTCATCAGATCGGTCAGGTCTTTTTTCACCGCAGCCAGATCCAAGCTCTTGAAAGCTTCTGCATAGTTGAAGCCCGGATCCATGGGGTTGCTGAGGTTAGAATGCTGACGCAGGATATTCAATTTGATTTGGTTAGGCCACCAATCGCGATTGGTTGGCGCAGAACCTGCAGTACCTTTTTTCATGGTACCGTTGTGGAATGGGCATTTGCTGATATCGCCCGACATTGCATGATTGTCTGCCATATGACTTTGTTTATTCGTTGAGTAATGTAAATGCTTGAGTAAAGTGTTTTGTTCAAGGCGAGCGCCTAAAACAGGAAGCAAGATTACACGCGATTGCCCGATAAATCAAATTGATTATTTTTATGATTATATAGTTTTTGTCTATGACGCTTACGCAATTGGAGTATATCGTTGCATTGGATACCCATCGCCACTTTGTATTGGCCTCGGAAAAGTGTTTTGTTACCCAGCCCACGCTCAGTATGCAGGTGCAAAAGCTGGAAGAAGAGTTGGGGGTGAAGATTTTTGATCGTACCAAGCAGCCTGTGATGCCCACCGCCATGGGCGAACGCATTATTGCACAGGCCAGACTGGTGCTGCGCGAAGCGGGCAGGATTAGGCAATTGATAGATGAGGAAAAAGATGTGATGACGGGTGAATTGCGTGTAGGCATCATTCCAACGCTAGCCCCCTACCTGTTACCGCCATTATTCAAACGCATTCGCGAGAAATACCCGCAGCTCAACCTCATCATTAGGGAAACCATTACAGAGGAAATAGTACAAGAGCTAAAGCAGAACAGATTGGATTGTGGACTGGTGGTAACACCGCTCAAGGATGCAGCCATCAAAGAGTCGGTTTTGTTTTATGAAGAATTGTTTGTGTACGTGTCGCGGAAAAACGCACTGTACGATAAGCGCTATGTCTTGCCGAGTGAAATTGATCCAGATAAATTGTGGCTATTGGAAGAAGGCCATTGTTTTAGATCGCAGATATTGAATTTATGTGAGCTGCGTAGATCGAAAGATGATCATTTCCGATATGAAACGGGCAATATTGAAACCCTCAAACGAATGGTGGATAAAAGCGACGGCTTAACCATTCTGCCGGAACTCGCTGTGATGGAGTTCAATAAAAACCAGCTGAAGTTGGTGAAGCAGATCAAGGAACCAAGACCAGCCAGAGAAGTGAGCTTGGTAACACATAGAGATCATCTCAAAACCAAATTGATTGAAACCCTGAAAGCAGAAGTGTTGCAAATCGTTCCGGCGCCCATGCAACAACTGAAGAACAAAAAAGTGGTAGAGATCAGTGATTAAAACAATAAGATGCGGCAATACCTAAATCACTTTAAGCAACATCCCAAGCAACTCTTTCTGGTAGACGCACTAGGCGCCATCATCAGCGCATTACTGCTGTATGTACTGCTAATGCCCTATGCAGAATGGGTAGGCTTACCCGCTGCGCATATCAAAGCCTTGGCTATTGGTGCTGTTTGTTTGGCGGGTTATGATCTGCTTGCAAGAGCGGTGTTTACCACAGAACGTAAGTGGACACTAAGCGTAATTGCGTTATTGAACACCAGCTACTGTGTCATCACATCGGGTGTATTGATTGCTAATTATTCAAAGATCACACTGGTAGGATGGGCTTATTTTATAGGTGAAATGGCCATCGTTGCTGTGTTGGTGTATCTGGAGTGGAGGGTATCAGTAACACCACGGCACTAATACACCAATTCGGCCTTGCCATTATTGCATTGTACAGATTTAGGTGCTGGCGGAACGCTACAATCCGAAACAATACTATAGCGTGTATTAAATAATTGCTGTTGCTGGGTATAGTGATACACTTTTTGCAAAAAGCAGGTCGTATCAATATCTGTTCTGTAAGGCATATAACCAATTGGCCCACCACAAGCTTTGGCACCATAAGGCGTAATACGCCAAGTCTTATCACCGGAGCAATGATTGCTTTGTGATAAGATGATGAGTTCATCATACAAAGTCTTCAAAACAGCTTCGTCGGCGGTTTTGTTGTTTTGTTCGCCAAGACGGGGCGCGTTATTGGTACATTCTGTGCCAATATCAATAGGCTTGCTGCAAGCGAGTACCAAGACAATCAAACCCAGAAAGCCACCAAAGATTTTTCTACGCATAAAATATCATTATCTATCTGCCTGACGAAAAACTATGTTCAAGCGTTGCATGATCTTTGCTGTTTAACAAATATCAAACAATCCCGCTTGTTGTATCTTGACAAAATGAAACAAATAAGCCTGCTGCTATATATCATTGGTTGCCACTTCGTGGGAATGGCACAAACCACGAGTTGGAACCTAAACCCCTATTTTGCCAACTTTCTTGCTGAAAAGCCGGATAGTGTGGTCCAAGCCTTTTTTTATAAAGCAGTAACTCGCAAAAAAGAAATCGCCATCACTTTTGATGACGGCATTATTGCCAATACGCCCGAGTTGGTGCATTATCTGCAGCAAAATAAAATTCCTGCTGCCTTTTTTCTGATTATGCGTTCGGTAAACGCCGAAAACCTACAGCTCTTTGCCTCACCATTATTTGAGTTGGGCGTACACAGCTGGAAGCATGATGATTTTCGCGAACTCACTGAAGCGCAAAAAATAGCCGATATGGATTCCTGCGAACAAGCATTGATGAGGCTTGGTGCCAACAATCGGTTTCGTTATTACAGACCCGCTTACGGCGTGATAGATGCAACGATTGCCAGAGAAATTGCCAAACGAAATTGGAGGGGTGTCTTATGGTCCAACGAATCGCAGGATTGGAATGGGCTTAAAGGAGACACACTCGTACAGCATACAATAAAGCAGCTGGACCGCGGCAGCATCATTCTCTTTCATGATATTATCGCTGTATCCGATTTGGCTGCCATCTGCGCGGCTATTCAGGAAAAAGGCTTCCGCATTGTACCGCTTAGTAGATTACTCAAGCGCAAAACGATATTCCCGTCGCGAATAGGTTCCCGCTAAATCCTGCGCAGAATGCAGTATTTTGGTATCCATCAATACTGCTGCAATGGAAGTACATCATCATGCCCATCATCACGGTAAGAAAAATTGGAAAGCCTATTTCTGGGAATTCCTGATGTTGTTTTTAGCGGTGTTCTGTGGCTCTATGGCAGAATATCAGCTAGAGCATAAGATTGAAAATGATAGGGAATACACCTATATCAAATCAATGATAGAAGACTTGCAGCAGGATACGGCCAAGCTGCGTTTATCCATGGCGGCATTTGATTCGCAAGACCCGCATTTCGATACCATTTTTGCCCGATTCGATTTGCTCAGCAAGGGTTATGATCATCAATTGCGCAATAGTCTTGGTTTGATTGTGGGCTATCGCGATTTTTTCCCGACCGATAAAACCCTGCAGCAGTTGAAGAATGCGGGCGGACTAAGATTAATTCGCAACAAAAAAGCAGCAGATGGTATCACGCTCTATGATACAAGGCTAAAAGAGCACGAGAAAACACAAACCAATTTGGAAGAAATTTTCATGAAGTTTTACGACCTGCATCAAGACATACACGATAATCTTCAGGCAGATAAAGACAAAGTAGCTATTGGTCTCGAAGCCATGGAAGCAGGCAATAAAAATTATTTGCTGCGTAGTGATGCTGCTACACTTGGTCAGTACTACAATAAAATCAAAGTGTATCGAAACATCCGCAAGAAAGCGTATGCGCGTATGCAAACCCTGCAGCAAGATGCGGTAACACTGATGCAATTGTTACGCGAAGCATACGACCTGAAATCTTAATGTAACATGGCGTACCGCTAATTGGTATCTTTAGTAAAACGAATACCATGCGTCATTTCTGTATTTTGATTGCACTGTTGCTGCAGCTAGCTGCAAAAGCACAAGACAGTGTAGCCGTATTGATTCGATGTGATGATATTGGTATGAGCCGAAGTGTGAACATGGCTGCGAAAAAAGTATTGGAAACGGGCTTGCCAGTGTCTATGTCTGTGATGGTGCCCTGTCCTTGGTTTGAAGATGCGGTTGCTTTACTAAAACAATACCCCAATGTTGCAGTGGGCATCCATCTTACGCTGAACAGCGAATGGAAACAATATCGTTGGGGACCAGTGTCTGGCAAACATATGGTGCCATCATTGGTAGATTCCATGGGGAATTTTTTCCCCTCACGTTCTAAGTTGTTTGCCAATAAACCCGCTTTGCACGAAATAGAATTTGAGTTACGCGCACAAATTGAGAAAGCCAAAAAAGCGGGCTTGCATATTACTTATTTGGATTATCACATGGGTGCCGCCATGCAAACACTAGAAACCCGACAAATTGTAGAAAAGCTGGCGAAAGAATTTGGCTTGAGCATCTCTCGTTATTATGGCGAAAAAGATATGCCAGATATGTATTTCGCGGCACCAGCCGATAAAAAAGCGCAGCTATTGAAACAATTCAGCACCCTCAAGCCTGGTCCAATTCAATTATTGGTTACGCATGTGGGTATGGACAATGATGAGCTTGCTGCGATGGAAGATTTAAACCCCGGCGCACCAGCTGAAATGAGTAAACATCGTCAGGCAGAATTGAATAGCTTGATTTCACCGGAACTGCGCAAACTATTGCAGCAAAAGCGCATCAAGTTAGTAAACTATGCCATGCTCAATCAACAGATTGGCATCCAAAACATGAAAAGACCGAGTTAAGGAAAGCGTTGCGCTGATACGTATCAAAACAAGATATTTGTAGCAGCATCAAATTAAGCACCGTGCAAAAGAGACAAGATTATATTTCATGGGATGAATATTTTATGGGTGTGGCATTGCTTTCGGCAAAGCGCAGTAAAGATCCCGGTACACAGGTGGGCGCCTGTATTGTGAACCAACAGAATAAAATTGTTGGTGCCGGATACAATGGCCTACCCATGGGTTGCAGTGATGATGCTTTTCCATGGAGTCGCGAAGGCGATTTCCTCAATACTAAATATCCTTATGTCTGTCACGCAGAACTGAATGCCATCCTCAACAATATTGGCATGGATTTGCATGGTTGTAAAATCTATACAGCTTTATTCCCTTGTAATGAATGCACCAAAGCCATTATACAGTCGGGCATAAAAGAAGTGATTTATCTGTCTGATAAATACGCAGGCGAAGATGTATTTAAAGCTTCGAGAAAAATGTTGGAGAGTGCGGGTATTTCGTGCAGACAAGTGGAAACCAATGTTGAAGAATTGGTGCTGTCTTTTCATGCACACAAAGTGTAATCATCTTTTGGTAAATACCATCATTGGGTATTCGCCTTTTCTACCGCATAATTCGGGCTTACGTTCTTCATAACGGAAAACCCAATTCAGCAAGGCTTTGCCGCCCAGCCAATCATGCACATAATAGCGCATGAAACGAACACTTAGGCTGCGCCACACTTTCAATTCATGCGGAGGTAATTCTGGTAAGAAATGTGATGGTGGGTGCACGAAATAATACAGTTGTCTCGATGCTTTTTTATCGAAAAAGAGTTCGGATAAACTATCCGCAATGCGATTCTTCAGCCAGTTCACTGCTCTGAAAGGCAGTAATGCCAGATTCATCCATACAGAATATTTAAACCATTCATATACAAGTACCCCCTTTGCGCCGGGCTTCAAAGAACGATATAACTCATATACAGAGTGCACTTGTTCGTGTGCAGGAATATGGTTAACCGTATTCAATGAAATAAATCCATCCATCGTATAGTCTTGCAGGGGCAGGTTGGCAATATCACACAACAAGAAGATGCCCTTACGACCAATCTTTCGCTTGGCTTCTACCAAAGCCTGAAAAGAAAAGTCAACACAAACGCGATAGGTGTAATGCTCAGCATAACTATGGTATACATCAAACTGAATAGCACCGGAAGCGGCATCTAACAAAAATTCACCCGAAGGCAACAAATTGTGTTTCACTCTTTCGTGGCATCGTTGAATGTATTCTGCAGAAACCGGTCTGAGGTCTTCGTAAATAACGGCGTCTGTATAATCTCCAGATGTGGTGCTGATCCATCCTTGCTCATCATAGAAATTACGTACCAGTTGTTTATCGCTATTGGGGTCTTCTTGTAAAAGTTTTTCCGGTGTATCAACCAAAGCCAGCTCTTTGAGCAGTATCACAATACCATCAATCACCGGATATACATACTGATGGTCTTCAGAAATCAATGCATCAATCACAGCGGTTGTAAAAGTGGTACCGTTTGCATGCCATAATTGAAGTCGGGCTGCTTTATGGTTTAGCTCCGCCAGTTCTTCCAGAGATAATAGCCGCAAAGATTTTCCCGTAATGGGACAGCGAAGGATATGGACCCAGTTATTGATCATCAATGATGGATTAAAAGTACGGCATATTCAGCGTAGCGGGTTGGCGTAAAGATTAAAAAAAGCGCAAAGCGCTTTGCCTGTATTTTTGTGCATTATTCAATCATTATGGCGATCAGAATTTTCATCACCGGAGGCACTTTCGACAAAGAGTATAATGAACTCAATGGTCAGTTGTTTTTCAAAGACACGCACCTACCGGAAATGCTGAAGCTAGGTCGTTGCAGATTGAATCTGGATGTGCGCACCCTTATGATGATTGATAGTCTGGAGATGACAGACGCAGATCGCGAACTCATTGTGCGCCAATGCGAGAATACAGAAGAAAATCAAATCATCATCACACACGGAACAGATACAATGGCTGAAACAGCCAAAGTAATTGCGCAGCATATTCAAAACAAAACAATCGTATTAACCGGCGCAATGATTCCTTACAAGTTTGGTAGCTCTGATGGTTTATTCAATTTGGGTAGCGCACTTGCTTTCGTACAAACCCTACCACCGGGTGTGTATGTGGCAATGAACGGTCGTTATTTCCATTGGCATAATGTGCGCAAGAACAAGCAGACCGGTGAGTTTGAAGAGCTGACTAAATAATTATTCAGCCAACAGTGTTTGCACTTTTCTGTAGAAATCAGCCATAAACGCTTCGTGCTCCTTACCCGTTGCGGGTCCCGCATAGCCCTGATGCAAATATCGAACTGTGCCGTCCTTGCCTACAAAAATGGTAGAAGGGAAATAGTGTATGCCGCTTAACTGAGGCAAGGTTTTTTCAGCACGTTTTTCATCGGTAACGGTAACGCCCGTCACCAACATCGGGTATTGCACATCAAAACGTTTTCTGAAACGATCAATGCTTTTTCGAGAGCGTTCAAAATCTGTAGAATATTCATAAGCAAGCGCCAATACCTCCACACCTTTATTGCGGTATTGTTTGTAGAATTTACTAAGCATTGCTGTTTCATCCATACAATTTGGGCACCAAGAACCCATGATCTGAATAATCACCGGCTTGTTTTTGAAACGTGCATCACTAAGCGAAACCGTATCGCCATCAATAGAAGGAAAGCGGAAGTTCAATTTGGTTTCGCCGGGTTTCATGGCAAAGACAACAGGCGCATCGGGCAAACTTGCTTTGGGGTCTTTGATGGCTTTCCAGGGTTCTTTGCCTGCAAGACCGGAATAAAAAATACCGTCGGTGATGGTAGTATCATTCTGCAGTTTGGCTGTGAACAGATAAGCGTGTGATCCATCGAAGCAGGCAAGCTGCAACCGGTCATTTTGTACAAACCCCTCCAGATAGCGATAATCGCCGGAAGGATTTAAAAATGTACCGGTAACACGATTGTCTTGTTGATTGAACATACCTACCGATGGTCGCCATGTACCACTGCTTCTTTGAAAAGATACACGCCAGCGACCTTGTACAGATATATTGCTTTTAGAAGCAGGACCTTGCGCTTGCACCGGTTTTGCTTCAAACGGAAGCGTGAAAGGATCTGAAGCTGTTTTTTTCATCCATCGGCCACGCATCACCCCATCTTTGTGTACGAATATTTTGAAAGCAGATTCAAAAAAGGGCATCTGCACTAATAGGCTATCACCATCTTGCTGAAAATCGTCTACCAATAAGCGTTCACTTGCATTGAGGATATACCAGCGAGTTTTGTTTTGCTCTCGTACCTGTTCAAAACGAAAAGGAATTTGTATGCTATCCGGACGGGTTACTACAGCACTGTATTGTTGGCGCTGGGTTTGTGCCAGCAACAAGGAAGGAAGCAGTGAAAAACAGATCAAAAACCAATTTCTATTCATAGCACAAGATTACTTGAATTGCCGCAACTGTTTGTATTGAAGAATTATCTTTAACAAAACAAGCACCATGCGCCATAAGTTGTCTTTACTCATTAGTTTCTTGTGTGTGGGCATCGCCCTGCATGCTCAGGATTCTGAAGCAAAGCTGAAAGAGTTGAATATCCAATTGCCGGCAGTAGGTAAACCAATTGCCAACTATGTAAAATGGGTAAGAACGGGTAATCTTGTTTTTTTATCTGGTCACGGACCCCAGAAACCAGATGGTACTTATATCACCGGAAAGTTGGGTAAGGACATGAGTATTGAGCAGGGGTATGATGCAGCGCGAATGACTGCGATACAACTGTTGGCTTCATTAAAAGATGCGGTTGGCAACCTTAACAAAGTAAAGCGCGTAGTAAAAGTTTTGGGTATGGTGAATTCTATGCCCGATTTCTCCGATCAACCGAAAGTCATCAATGGCTGTTCAGATTTATTGGTGGCCGTATTTGGCGATAGAGGTCGTCACGCCAGAAGTGCTGTGGGTATGAACGCCTTACCCGCAGGAAATATGTGCGTGGAAATTGAAATGATTGTTGAAGTAGAATAATTGATTAACGCAATTTGGGCGCATCCACCTTCTTCTCCTGAGGCAACATTATCGTTGATTCCTTACCGGGCACAAGACTGGAGCCGGGTAATAAGATGGTTGCTGGCTGCGATGTCTTTTCAACCAGTGCTGTAGTTTCTGTAATAAGTTTTTCATAGTTGGTGTTTGATGGCGCTATGGCCGGTTTGTTTGTATTGGTTACGCCAACAGCATTGTTGCTGATAGGGGCGGCCGTTGATTCTTTTTTAGTCTCTACTGTAGTTACAGCAAGTGCTTTTATGGTAACAGGTTCCTTGGTTTTTACTTTTTGCTGCTGGTTTGCAACGGCATGATAATAGCGATGGTCGTAACTGCTGCTATAGAAGGTCTTGGTGTTTTCTAATGCAAATTCTCTTCTTTGCATAGCATATTTAACCTTCTCGTTTGCGTTTTTCACAAACATGCTGGCTTCATCAGCAACCGCGTATGGGTATTGCTTCAGAATCTTTAACTGTGGTTTTTCGATATTGTCTGCAATTGGATTTACAGACAAAGCATAATCATCTGCCCAGAGCGGACCAGCAGCCCAGTAACAACCATTCATACCCAGATCGCTGATATAACGCATGAATACATCCAACGCTTTCAACCAACGAGGATCGTTACCCGGAACACCAAACTCACCCACCATGCCCTTGAGGTTGTTCTTCTGCAACCAATCAACAAATTGCTTAACTCTTCTAACACCCACATATTCATCTACCTGATTCAGTTCGTAAGGCAGCAAATATTTTCCAGTGTAGTCGCGATCAAAATAACAGTGTGCATCAAAAACCAAATTGTTGGAAGGATCTTTCAGGTTACGTAATCCGTCATTGTACTTTACCCATGTGTCAGGGTTGGAGTAGTTCTCACCCGGAATAATAATGGTGGTACGGGTATCCACTGAACGGATGGCTTTGATAACCTGCTGAGCTGTTTCTACCCAGCTGTAAGCACCCATGTGGTGCGGCTCATTCATGATGTCAAAGCCATAGAGGTTCTTAAAGCCCTTGAACTCCTTAGCCAATTTGGTCCAAACATCATTATAATCTGCACGGGTAACATAAGGGCTGCCAATCACCATATCGCGACCATTCATACGGTAACGGCCAAAATTGTGCATGCCCAGAATAACTTTGATGCCCCTGCTCTCGCAAAAGGCAACAACTCGTTTCATTTCTTTTAGTTGAAAAGCATCCAGATCGCCACCCAGTTTGGGTTGAACACGCTCCCACTTAAAGGGCAGGTCAATTAAACGGAAACCTTTCTTATAGAAATATTCAATGTCTGCGTTGGTAGGGTATTGATAAGTAACACCATAGGTACCAGGAAACTCTTTTTCGCCAAACTCGCCTCCGCACATATTGATGCCGAAAGGAAGGGTTTGGGCAAACGACCCCAGTGCTATTACTGCACTAAACAAAAAAGTGAAAAAAATATGGCGTACCGGTTGCTGCATAAACAGTGTTTTAACCGGTTCTTCCAGGATTACTGTAAAGTGGATTGATGTCGGTCTTTCCGAATCAGGATTTGGATCAGTAGTGGTTAACGAGGAAGAGGATAGAGACTTTTCGGAGGATGTTGGACTTCAAAGCAACACAATAAAAAGCAACAAAATCATTAAAAAGCCATAAAAAATCGGCTATAAGCAAAGAAAACCGGCAACATTTGCCGGTTTTTCTCTTTATGAAGCACCCCACTACATAATTATTTTCTCAAGCGCAGCTCTGCACTTGTGGTATTTCTAGTATTTGTTTGAGATTGATTAGCAGGTAAAATGGTAGTACCGGGCAGATATACTGCAGACACGGTATTAATAGCATTGTTTGTGGTTACGGTAGTTTTTGCAGGCTGAGGCTGTGCGGCTACAGCTACGGTATTTATCGTTGCATTGCTGTTCTGAGGTCCGGCAATGATGGCATTCATCGATGCTACAAATACGCTTCCGCTTACGGGACGCACATTGGTGTATTTGCTCATCACACTCATTTGCGGACGATCTTTCCCCTTCTTGGGTGTAAGTGCCAGCGTATACTCATTATCCCACATATGTCCGCCGGCCCAATAATTTCCGGAAATACCGCTTTCGCTGATATAACGCATGAACACATCCAACGCTTTTAACCAGCGGGGATCATTATCGGGTACACCAAACTCACCGATAAATCCTTTTTTGTTGTTGGCTTTCAGCCAGTCGATAAAAGGCTTGGCTCTGCGTACGCCAATATATTCATCAATACCATTATCATCATAACCCATCTTGTATCTGCCTGAATAGTCGATATCGAAGTAGCAATGTGCATCGTAAATGATCTTGTTGGATGGGTCTTTCAGATCTTTCAGCACGTCGCTGTACTGTGCCCACTGCTCAATGCGTGCATAATTATCGCCGGCAATCATGATTTGATGATATGCGTCTTCCTGCCTGATGGCATTGATAACTGTTTGTGCAGTTTCAAACCACTTAAAAGAACCCATATGATGCGGCTCGTTCATGATATCGTACGCATAGATATTCTTGTAATGGCGCATTTCGGTGGCCATCTTTCTCCAGAAATCGCCCAAATGATCTTTGCTTACGCGAGAGCCGCCAATGATGAACTCTTTGCCACCCATGTTGTAGCGACCGAAATTGTGCATGCTGAGGATGACGCCTATGCCTAGGTTTTGGCAATGCGCTACAATGCGCCTGATCTCGCCCATTTCGGCGTTGTCTAATTGTCCGCCCAAGCTTCTTTGCACTCTTTCCCATTTGAAAGGAAGATCAATCAGGCGGAAACCTTTTTTGTAGAAGTAATCAATTTCTGCGTTGGTAGGATAACTGTAATGCAGGTTCAGGGTGCCTGGTAAGTGACTCTCACCAAACTCACCGCCACACATGTTGATACCGTATTGAATGGGTGTTTTTTGTGCTTGTAAAGGCAGATAGGCGAATGCCCATAGCAGCACAGCGAGCAGCGGCTTTTGCATAGAAAATCAGATTTTGGATTTGGATAAGCAGTCCCTCAATAACACATACGAAGCATGGTTGCCGAAAGATTGCTACTTCGAAAATAGGAAAGCCAGCAGGGAATGGCCTTTAAAATAGCCTTAAAGCCTGCTGATTGTCCGACCGCTGGTGCTGAACCTGTTTTATTTGTAGCGGATTGATGCAAGAAAGCGCGGTTTTCTTCGTTTATAATATGCTAATATTGTTCGTGTTATCATTCATGCAACCAATAACTATCCAATGAGGCAAAGTGCGGTTGATAGAAGCACTCCTTTGCTATTGAGTATCTCCTCATTGGTGCTCTTTGGTATTTTATTGTTTGCCGCCTGCAGACCGGGTCCCAAGCAGAGTAGAACAGAAGCCCAAAACGGGATAATCGATTTACGTCAAGCCAATCTTTCCAGCGACGCCTATTCTTTGAATGGCGAATGGTTGATTCACCCCCACCAACTGTTATTTCCCGGAGATACAGGTACCGGCTCACCTGCTCGCTTTCCATTGGTTTGGAACAAGTTATCAGTAAATGGGACAGAACTGTCTACCATGGGGTATGCCACTTATCGGTTAAGCATTTACCTGCCCGCCAAACATCGTCCTCTAGCCATCACGGTACCAGATGTTTATTCTTCGCAACGGCTTTTTGCAAACGGACAGCTGATTGCTGAACATGGCAGGCCTGATACCACAGAGGCGAACTATATACCCAAATGGAAGAAAGAAACAGTTCAGCTTCCCGAGGGTGATACTTTGCATCTCTTATTGCAGATAGCCAATTTTTCGCATGCTACCGGAGGCCCTTATGAAGAAATGCGGATTGGTGATGCGCAAAAACTCTTGAGTCAGCAGCAGAAAAGTAATGCGGTTGACTTCTTATTATCGGGCGGCTTGCTTTTGGGCGGCTTGTTCTTTTTTGGTCTATATCTTTTCGGCAGACACGATAAATCTATTCTCTACTTCGCACTGTTTTGTATTGCATACAGTTATCGAATTGTAGGTAGTGGCGGGTATGCCTTACATAATGTATTTCCGGATGTGAGTTGGTACGTGAATATTCGATTAGAATACCTCACATTATTTGCTTCGGTCATTTTCCTGATTCAATACATCAGTCATTTATATCCTGAAGATGCTAACCGACAAATCGTTCGGTGGATGATTGGTTTTTGTTTGGTGTTTTTTGCAGGCGGACTTTTTCTGCCTACCACCTTATTCACCAGAACCATTAATTATTTCCTGATTACCACTTTTCTCTTCATTGCCTATGGCACTTATGTATTCTTTCGGGCAATTTATCTGAAGCGACTGGCCTCGGGTTATATCGTAGTAAGTCTCTTGGTTTTGCTGATGATATTGGTGAATGTAAATCTGCAACACTTTGGTATTACTAGAGACAGTCGCGTGTTGGAAACCATGGGCTATGTGGTGTTTTTCTTTTTGCAGTGTTTGATTCTAGCGTATCGTTTTTCTTACGAACTCAATAAGGCAAAAACGCTTGCAGAAAGTGGCTTGCGTGCAAAATCAGAGTTTCTATCGGTTATGTCGCATGAGATTCGAACACCGCTTAATTCGGTGATTGGGATGACGCACCTCATGCTGAAGAATAATCCAAGGGAAGATCAGAAAGAACAACTGAATGTATTGTTGTTTTCTGCAGATAATCTCTTGTCTATTGTAAACAGCATTCTTGATTATAACAAGATTGAAGCGGGTAAGATTGATTTCTATCCGGAAGAGGTAGATCTCTTATCCATTGCCCGAAACGTCATGTTGGGCATGCGTGCCTATGCCAAAGAAAAAGGTATTGAGTTGCGTATGCGTTTAGATGATAAGCTCACGCACAAGGTGATGGCAGATCCTACACGCGTAGCACAGGTATTTACCAACCTTGTACACAACGCGATTAAGTTTACACAAGAAGGCTGGGTATGCTTAAGCATATTGGTAGAAGACCAAACCGATAAAGATGTAACCGTTAAAGTGATGGTAGAAGACACGGGTATTGGTATTGAAGAACAAAAGCAACGTTTCATCTTTGAAAGATTTACACAGGCAGATTCTTCTACCTCTAGAAGATTCGGTGGAACGGGTCTTGGTTTGGCCATTAGCAGACTGATTTTGGAAAGACAAGATGCCACCTTGCAGTTGCAGAGTGAGCCAGGCAAGGGATCAACCTTCTCTTTTATACTAACTTATCCGCTCAGTGAAAAAGAAGCTACTAGTATACATGTTGAGCAACAGAAATCAACGCCGAATAACAATCAGGACAATACGCTGAATGGTGTAGATATTTTGTTGGTAGAAGATAATGAGATGAATATTCTCGTAACAGAATCCTTTTTGAAGAAATGGGGTGCCAAAGTAGAGGTAGCAAGAAATGGCGAAGAAGCCATTCAGAAATTAGACGCTGATAGACATAAGTTGATATTAATGGATATGCACATGCCGGTGATGGATGGGTATGAAGCAACCAAGATTATTCGTGAGCGCGGCGACAATCTACCCATTGTTGCTTTAACCGCAACAGTGCCAAGTGAGATAGAAAGTAAAACCTTTTCTACTTACTTCAATGGAATTATAGTGAAGCCGTTTAATCCGCGCGATTTATATAATATGGTCTACCACCATACAATTGGGAGTTAATCAAAACCCGTACTTTTAATTGCTTGTCATTATTCTGGAAAACATATTTACGTATCAACGGCTGGTCGCAGCGAGGTGAATTTCCTTATCACCTACGCAAGTGTGTCATTATTGTTGGTCCGCATACAAGTGCTTGGGATTTCATCATTGGTCTTGGTTTCAGAAATACCATGAAGCTCAAACATTCGCACTTTCTCGGTAAGCAGGAATTGTTTCAAGGACCATTTGGTTGGTGGTTCAGAAGTTTGGGTGGTACGCCCGTGGATCGTTTCAGCAGAAAGAATATGGTGGAGCAGGCGGTAGACATGTTTCGCGGTAAGGATGATTTTATGTTGGCTTTATCGCCCGAAGGCACCAGAAAAAAAGTAGACAAACTGCGTAGTGGTTTTTATCATATCGCCAAAGGTGCAGGTGTACCTATTGTGATGATCGGATTGGATTTTGGTAAGAAACAATGTGTGATTGGTGATCATTTCTATCCATCAGGCGATGAAGCTGCCGACTTCAAACGCATCATCGAATTTTTTGCTTCAGTAGAAGGCAAGATTCCCGAAAACGGCTTAGCCCATTTGCTTTAAACTTATAGGTATCAATAAAAATCCCGGCTCCTTGATAGAACCGGGATTACCCTATTTACCTTTCATATGGCATTAATGTCTTTCCGGTGCCAAACCCCAATGCTCGGGGCTTCTCCAGAGTGAAGACAAGAATAACTCGCGCATGTAAAAGAATTCCTTAGGCAGTCTGTCGTACAACTGTGCAAACAATTCTTCGTGACCAAGCAGCTCTTTTTTCCAAGGCTCTCTGTCAATTGTCATTACCTTATCAAAATCTTCTTTTGTGAAACTGCTTTGTGTCCAGTCCATATCTCTGTAACGAGGCACCCAGCCGATTGGACTTTCTACACCAGCACCTTTTCCGCGGATGCGGCCTACAATCCATTTCAGTACACGCATGTTCTCGCCAAAGCCCGGCCAGATAAAATTACCCTCATCGTCTTTGCGGAACCAGTTCACACCAAAAATGCGTGGAGGATTGGGCAGATCGCGACCAAATTGCAACCAATGATTGAAATAGTCGCCCATATGATAACCCAAGAATGGCAGCATGGCAAATGGATCGCGGCGCACTTTACCGATTTCACCAAATGCGGCAGCAGTCATTTCGCTACCCATAGTAGCAGCAAGGTATACACCAAATGACCAGTTGAATGATTGATATACCAATGGCACAGCTGTACTTCTACGTCCACCGAATACGAATGCATGCATAGGCACACCTTCCGGATTATCCCAGTCTTTATCAATTACCGGGTTTTGATATGCCGGAGCGGTAAAGCGGGCGTTCGGGTGTGCCGCTGGTTTGCCGCTGTTCTTATCATAAGGCTGTCCGTGCCAATCGATCAATCCATCGGGTACTTCCTTGGTCATACCTTCCCACCACACATCACCATCGGGTGTGATAGCTACGTTAGTGAAAATAGTATTGGCAGAGATAGAAGCCATTGCATTCGGGTTGGTCTTGGTGTTGGTACCAGGCGCTACACCGAAATATCCGGCTTCTGGGTTGATGGCACGCAGGCGGCCTGTTTCGTCTTTGTGAATCCAGGCAATATCATCACCGATGGTAGTAATCTTCCAACCATCCAGTCCATCAGGTGGAATCAACATGGCGAAATTGGTTTTACCGCAAGCACTTGGGAAGGCACCGCCGATATAGGTTTTCTCACCTTCGGGTGATTCAACGCCTAAGATCAGCATGTGTTCTGCCAGCCAGCCTTCATCGCGGCCCATCACACTAGCAATACGCAAAGCGAAGCATTTTTTACCCAACAAAGCGTTACCACCATAACCACTGCCATAAGAAATGATCAATCTTTCTTCAGGGAAGTGCGTGATGTATTTCACAGTTGGGTTGCAAGGCCATTTAGCATCTGCCTGACCAGCTTGCAGCGGAGCACCAACCGTATGGATACATTTTACCCATTCGTTGGATTGCAGATAAGGCATGATCTGAGCGCCCATACGGGTCATGATCTTCATGTTGATCACCACATATTCACTATCTGTGATCTGTACACCATAGCGTGATAGCGGAGAACCTACGGGACCCATGCAGAAAGGCACCACATACATGGTACGACCCTTCATAGCACCAACAGTAAGGTCTTCCAGCAATTTTTTCATTTCCTTGGGCTCCATCCAATTATTGGTAGGGCCGGCATCTTCTTTTCTGCGGCTGCAGATATAGGTTCTGTCTTCTACGCGGGCCACATCGCTGGGGTCGCTGAAGCAAGCATAGCTGTTGGGACGCTTTTCCGGATTGAGTTTGATGAATGTGCCCTTATCAACCAACTGCTGACATAAGGCATTGTATTCTGTGTCGCTGCCATCGCACCAATGAACGGCATCAGGAGTAAAATGTTTCTCCATGATGCTTACCCATTCCTGCAAACCCGGAGGCGCAGAAAATGTGCTGCTTGAGGCAAATGTTTTGGTTTCGAACATAGTAAAAATATTTATTAATTGAAATTAGGTGTTAACGGTTGCTTGGCAAATTTTGCTCTTCAAAGAAAGTTTTAGAGCAGGGATTTAAAAATGATAATTATCAGCGGCTTTGTTAAAATGACGGTTGTAAGACAATCCAAACATTAATTTTTCGTTTTAGCATAAATCGTTTCGCATCTGTTAATTTTGCTGCCATCAACCCCGGTTGGTGCAGTTATTGCTAATAATGACCACAATTATCTGAATGATCATGAAAAAAATCTACGCCTTAGCTAAAGTGTTAACAGCATCGCTGTTCCTGTTTTCTTGTGTATCGAAGAAACAATTTCAGGCTGCAGAAGCCAAGTATGCCCAGTTGAATGGTTCTTATCTGGATCAGCAGGCTAAACTGCGCGATTGCGAAGCCAATCTGCGTAATATCACCGACAAGAATGCAGAACTAATGCGTCAGCGTGGTTTGCTGGAAGACAATGTGAACAACTTGAACAAGCAGATCGATTTCCTGAAGCAGAACAACAATCAGGTATTGGGTCAGCTGAAAGACCTGTCTGTGATCAGCAGCTCTCAAGCTGAAAGTATCAAGAAGTCTTTGGAAAGCATTGGTATGAAGGATGCATATATCCAGGATTTGCAGGGTGCTATCTCTAGAAAAGACTCTTTGAACATGGCTTTGGTGATGAACCTGAAGGGTGCTATCGGTAACCTGGATGACAAAGACATCAATATTAAAGTAGACAAGGGTGTGGTATATATAGATATCTCAGACAAACTGCTGTTCAAGAGCGGTAGCTTCGATATCACCGACCGTGCTACAGAAGTATTGGGTAAAGTAGCGAAAGTGTTGGCTAACCAACCAGAAATCGAATTCATGGTAGAAGGTCATACAGACTCTGTTGACTTCAAGGGTAACACCTTATTGTTAGACAACTGGGATCTGAGTGTGAAGCGTGCAACATCCGTAGTACGTATGTTGCAGAAGAAATATGGTATCGAGCCTAAGCGTATGACTGCTGCCGGCCGCGCACAATACGTACCTGTTGCAGAAAACGTAACAGAGAATGGTCGTGCAGCCAACAGAAGAACGCGTATCGTTGTGTTGCCACAGCTGGATCAATTCTTCAAGCTGTTAGAGCCTAAGAAATAATCAACAGTCCTTAACCATCGTTTTTCATAAAGCAGTCCCAACGGGCTGCTTTTTTATTTCTTATACATCAAAAAAAATTATGGCATATGCGAAATGTCATTTTTTACGGGAATTTTTTTTCGCTAACTTGTCCGTACACTAAATGCGATTCGCAATATGGGTGCCGCCTCCATGATTGTTTTGATTCTTGCAGCATTGGCCTTCTCAGGTTTTGCGGTACTCATTTCAAAAGCATTATTGAAAGCCACGAAAAATCCCCAGAAAGGAGAAGCGTATGAGTGCGGTATTCCCACACAGGGTAAAACCTGGGTACAGTTTAATGTGGGTTATTATTTGTTTGCACTCATCTTCTTGATTTTTGATGTAGAGTTGGTTTTTCTCTATCCATGGGCGGTGGTAGCCAAAGCCACTGGTTGGCTGGCCTTAGTTGAAATCATCATTTTTCTATTCATACTCTTCATGGGCTTTTTATATGCACATAAAAAAGGCGCATTGAAATGGGTATGAGTTAACTTAAAAATTGTTCTGCTTGCAACCGATCTCTTCTTCAGCAGCCAAACAGGCCGGATTTCCCGGCGAGGTGCATGAAACACCCGGTGGTGGCGTCGTGCTCAGCAAGCTGGACGACCTCATCAACTGGGCGCGTTCCAATTCTTTGTGGCCTTTGACTTTTGCCACTAGTTGTTGTGGTATTGAAATGATGGCCGTAGCTTCTGCCAAATACGATTTTTCTCGTTTTGGTTTTGAAGTGGCGCGTGCTTCTCCCCGTCAGGCCGATGTGATCATCATTGCAGGCACTATTGTGAACAAAATGGCGCCGGTATTGAAGCGTTTGTATGATCAAATGGCCGATCCGAAATATGTGATTGCCATGGGTGCCTGTGCGATCAGCGGTGGCCCCTTCTTTTACAATACGTATTCGGTGATCAAGGGTGCAGACCATATTATTCCAGTAGATGTGTACATCGCAGGTTGTCCGCCCAGACCAGAAGCATTGCTGCACGCGTTGATAACGCTGCAGGAAAAAATCAAGAAAGGATATACGAGAGAACAAATCAGACAAGGATCAAACACTTAATATGAACAACGAAGCCCTGCAAGCATATCTCACCGAACAAGTTCCAGACGCCACTTTTGATACAAGTGGTGAATGGCTGACTGTTCAGGTAAGTGCCGCAGCGTTTCGTCCGCTGGCAGAAAAACTGTTTCAGGAATTACAGTGTAACTTCTTATTCTGCCTCACTTGTGTGGATTGGAAAACGCATCTTACTATGGTGTATCACCTGCGTTCAACGCAAGAAGGTCATCATGTAGTGGTGAAAGTGAATCTGGATACACAGCAACCACAAATACATACCGTATGTGATTTGTGGCGTACCGCAGAATTTCATGAGCGTGAAGTGTATGAGTTGTTTGGTGTGGATTTTCAGCATCATCCGGATTTGCGTTTGTTGATTCTGCCGGATGGATGGGAAGGAAAAAATCCATTGCGAAAAGATTTTGAAGATCCTATCAACATGATCAAACTATAAACATCCCGCGTAAGCGGAACTATGTATCAAACTACCGACATACTGGTGAATGAAACCGCCAATGACCCTATGGGTCAGATGGTGATCAATGTAGGTCCACAACACCCCGCAACGCATGGTGTATTGCATTTGGTGATTACATTGAATGGTGAAACGATTCAAAAAGTAGAACCACATTTAGGCTATATCCATCGCTCGATTGAGAAAATGTGCGAGAGCCTTACTTACAGACAATTTATTTATGTAACCAGCCGGATGGATTATCTCTCATCACATATCAATAACCACGCTTGTGCTTTGTGTGTAGAAAAAGGTTTGCAGGTAGAAGTGCCAGCGCGTGCGCAAGTGATACGTGTATTGATGGATGAGCTCACGCGCATTGCATCACATGAATTGTGGTGGGGTGCGATGGCGATGGATCTTGGTGCTTTTACTCCTTTCTTCCACGCATTTCGCGAAAGAGAAACGATTAACGATATCATGGAAGAAACCTGTGGCGCCAGATTAACCATGAACTATATGGTGCCCGGTGGTGTGATGCATGATATTCATCCCAACTTTCAAAAACGCGTAAAGGATTTTCTGCAACTCTATAAGCAGAAGATTCATGAATACGACGAGTTGGTTACGGGCAATATCATTTTTCAGAACCGTATGAAAGGTGTGGGTTATATCTCACCTGAAGATGCGATTTCTTATGGATGTACGGGCCCAGTTGCAAGAGGTAGCGGTGTGAGTTCTGATGTGCGTAAACATTTTCCCTACGAGATCTATGATAAACTGCAGTTTGATGAAGTGCTGGAAACAGCAGGTGATTCATTTGCGCGCTATTTAGTACGCGTGAAAGAAATGCATCAATCTGTGCGCATTGTAGAACAGTTGATTGACAATATTCCGGAAGGTGATTTTCAAGCCAAGACCAAAGCTGTGTTGAAGTTGCCGAAAGGAGAATTTTATCAAAGAGTTGAAACGGCACGCGGTGAGTTGGGTGTATACATTGTGAGTGAAGGTGGAACCACACCGTATCGTATTAAGTTTCGTTCACCCGGATTTTCCAATCTCTCCATTCTGGATCATATGACACGAGGCAGTAAGATTGGTGATCTCGTTGCAGCCATGGGTACTTTGGATTTAGTAATACCAGACATCGATAGATAAAACAACCATCAACCATTCACCATAAACCCTCAACCAAACAGTGATTTCCTTTTCTGACATAGCAACCCAAATAGACAGCTGGCTTAACGCGCAATTTGATCCTACACTTGTCTTGTTGATTGAAGGTGTGATCATTGGTGTGGCTGCCATTGGTTTGTTTGCTGGTTTGGGTTTGGTCTTGGTGATCATGGAACGTAAAGTGTCTGCCTGGATGCAGATTCGTTTGGGCCCTAACCGTGTTGGTCCGAAAGGCTTATTACAATCATTGGCTGATACGGTGAAGTTGTTGGTGAAAGAGGGACTTACGCCTAGTGGTTCTGATAAGTTTTTATTCAACCTCGCGCCGTTCATTGCCATGATCGCTGCCATGCTTTTATTGGCACCGATTGGTTTTGCACGGAATCTGCATATCTGGGATTTGAATATAGGTGTACTCTATGTGGCTGCTATTTCATCGATATCGGTCATCAGTGTGTTAATGGCGGGTTGGAGTAGTAACAACAAGTATTCTTTATTGGGTGCGATGCGTAGTGGGGCACAGATTGTGAGTTATGAATTATCCGCTGGTTTATCCATTCTTACTATCGTTGTGTTGACGGGTAGTTTGCGTGTGTCTGATATCATCATGGCGCAGGAAAATGGTTGGTGGATTTTCAAAGGACATATTCCTGCCATCATTGCTTTTGTGATATTCATTATTGCAGCAACAGCAGAAACCAATCGCGCGCCTTTTGATTTAGCAGAAGCGGAATCAGAATTAACAGCGGGCTTTCACACAGAATACTCCGGTATGAAGTTCGCGTTGTTCTTCTTGGCAGAATACATCAATGTCTTCATCGTCTGTGCGATGGGTGCTACATTGTTTTTAGGTGGATGGATGCCCTTCCATATTGGTGGTTGGTCGGCGTTCAATAATATCATGGATTATATCCCATCCAGCATCTGGTTTTTCGGCAAAACCTTCTTCCTGATTTTCGTGATGATGTGGTTTCGCTGGACATTCCCGCGTTTGCGGATTGATCAGTTGCTGAACTTGGAATGGAAATACTTATTGCCGATAGGCATGGTGAATATTTTATTGGTAACCCTTATCGCCATCATGGGCTGGCATTTTTAAACGCAGACTATGTTCTTAAAAGAGTACATCAGGAATATCGCAGGCGGATTGAAGTCGCTGGTAACCGGTATGCGCATGACGGGTTATTATTTCACCCATCATAAAGAAATCATTACCCAGCAGTATCCTGATAACAGAGACACACTGGAATTGCCGGAGCGTTTCAAGGGTGAAGTAGTGATGCCGCACAATGAACACAACGAACATCGTTGCACGGGTTGTACGGCTTGCGAACTGGCTTGCCCAAATGGTACTATTAAAGTGATTACCAAGTTTGATGTAACGCCCGAAAGCAAGAAGAAAAAAGCGATTGATAAGTTGGTCTACCACCTGGAGCTCTGTACCATGTGTAATCTATGCGTGGAAGCTTGTCCCTCTGATGCCATCAAGATGGCGCAGACATTTGAGCACAGCGTGTTCGATCGCAATCAACTGACCAAAGTATTGAATAACCCCGGCTCTAAAATCATGGAAGGTGTAGAATAATGGATGCAGCAACCATCATATTTTATCTATTGGCCGCAATGACACTGGGTAGTGCATTGTTGGCTGTTACCAGCAGACAAATTTTTCGTTCGGCCATCTATTTGTTGTTTTCGCTGATTGGTATTGCGGGCATTTATTTCTGGCTCGATTATGCATTCATTGCTGCAGTGCAGATTGTGGTATATGTAGGTGGTATTGTGGTCTTGATTATCTTCTCCATTTTTCTCACACAACAAGCAGGAGAAGATCTACCCAAACCAAAATTTACACAACAATTGTTTGCTGCCTTGGCAGCATTCTGTGGTTTTGCCCTGGTGTTGGTGCAAGTGCTGCAATATGGCTTTACAGAGGTAACACAAACGGGCACAGCTGAAGTAGATCGTATTGGTCGGTTAATGCTGAGCACGGGCGAAGGTGGTATGGCTTTTCCTTTTGAGTTGGTGAGTGTGCTGTTGTTGGCTGCCATGATTGGCTGTATTGTCATTGCGATGCGCAAAACCGAGGAACAGAGAAGCATTAGAGCAGAAGAACAATAGAACATGAAAGTAAACGGATTCATATTAGAACATTGCAAGGCAGATGTAAAAATTGACTTCATCATTCCTTGTTCTCTGTTCCATATTCAATATTGATTATGATCGGACTCGAACACATATTATTCATTAGTACCGCTTTGTTCTTTCTGGGTATTTATGGATTTCTTACTCGAAGAAACCTCATTACGATGTTGATGAGTGTAGAACTGGTACTGAACAGTGTGAACCTCAACTTCATTGCTTTTCATAAATATCTATGGCCCTCTGGAATGGATGGGGTTTTCTTCACGGTGTTTGTGATTGCGATTGCAGCAGCAGAAGCAGCTGTGGCCATTGCCATCATCATCAACCTGTATAAAACACACCGATCCATTTTAGTAGATACCGCCGAAGAGCTGAAGTATTAAACAAACCCTATGCTGAGTGCAACCAATATAGCCCTGATTCCCTTACTGCCTTTGCTAGGCTTTTTGCTGCTGGGTCTCTTTGGCAAACAACTGAAACCCTTTGCAGGCATACTGGCTACTGTATTGATACTTGTTTCTGCAGTACTGGCTGGCGGTGCTGCTTGGACCTATTTCTTTACCAATGGTCGGGTGAATGAAGTGTACCAAACCATCATTCCACTTAACATTGAATGGTTGCGTTTTAATAACCAGCTTTCGATACAAATGGGTTTGTTAGTAGATCCTATTTCTGTGATGATGTTGGTCGTGGTTACCCTGATCAGTTTGATGGTGCATATCTATAGTAATAGTTATATGCACGGAGAAAAACGCTTCGCTACCTATTTTGCTTACCTGCAGTTATTTACTTTCTCCATGTTGGGTTTGGTGTTGGCTACGAATATTTTTCAAACCTATTTCTTTTGGGAGCTGGTAGGTGTATCTTCTTTTCTGTTGATTGGTTATTATTACGACAAACCTTCTGCAGTAGCGGCTTCTAAAAAAGCATTCATTGTTACACGCTTTGCCGATCTGGGCTTTTTGATTGGTATTCTGGTCTTGAGTTTTTATGGAGGCTCACTGGATTTCCAAACACTGATACAACAACTCACCACACCACACACACCCGCGCTGGATGCAGCAAATAAAGCAAGCTTCTTGGGTGTATCTGCATTAACCTGGGGCCTGTCGCTGGTATTTATTGGCGGTGCTGGTAAGAGTGCATTATTCCCATTACATATTTGGTTGCCCGATGCGATGGAAGGTCCAACACCTGTATCTGCTTTAATACATGCGGCAACGATGGTGGTAGCGGGTGTTTACCTAGTAGCAAGGCTATTTCCCATTTATGCCATCAGTGCGCCGGAATTGTTAGAGGGCATTGGATGGGTAGGCGCCATCTCTGCGGTGATTGCAGCCCTCATCGCTTGCACACAAACAGATATCAAAAGAGTATTGGCTTATTCTACGATGAGCCAAATAGGCTATATGATGTTTGCCTTGGGTGTATCAGGTTATGGCGGTGAAGCGGGATTGGGTTTCACGGCTTCTATGTTCCACCTATTCACACACGCCTTGTTCAAAGCGTTGTTGTTCTTGGGTGCAGGTGCGGTTATTCACGCAGTGCATAGTAATGAGATGAATGATATGGGTGGACTGCGCAAGCAAATGCCGATCACCCATATCAGCTTTTTAATTGCTTGTTTAGCGATTGCGGGTGTGCCACCATTGTCTGGATTCTTCAGCAAAGAAGAAATCTTGTTGGCGGCTTATCAAAACAACACAGCTATTTATTGGATTGCCTTGATTACTTCCGGTCTTACTGCTTTCTATATGTTCCGTTTGTACTTCCGTATTTTCTGGAGCAAACCACACACTGGTCATGCGCATGAAGCGAGTGCTGTGATGTGGGGTCCATTGGTTTTGCTGGCAGTTGGTGCTGCATTAGCTGGATTGGTTCCATTCGGTGAATTAGTGAGCAGTGATGGGAAAGTGTTGCATAGCGAATTGCACCTCAGCTTTTCTATTGCGCCCGTGGCTTTAGGTATACTGGGTATTTTGATCGCTGCATGGTTGTATAGTAAGGAAAACGAAAAGCCTGCAAGTATTCAAAACAGCTTGGGCGCATTCTTTCAAGCAGTGTACCATAAACTGTATATCGATGAGCTGTATCTCTTTTTAACGAAATCTGTGGTGTTTGCTTTAATCGCTAGACCAGCAGCGTGGATTGATCAGCACATCATCAATGCAGCAGTAAACGGTTCAGCTGCGCTTATGCAAAAAATTGCTACCAGCATCAAAACCTGGCAATCGGGCAAGGTGCAGGATTATGGATTATACTTCTTAGGTGGTGTGATAGGCTTAGCGGTATTGGTATTGTATATCTGGTAAAATATTGAACAGTCATGAACTTACTCTACATATTAGGAATGCCACTGCTCACAGCGCTTGTGTTGCTGTTGATGCGTTCGCCCGACTGGATCCGGCGTACAGCACTCTATGGTTCTTTGTTACAGTTGGGTTTGGTGGTATGGCTCTTCATTATTTATCAGCAACAACGTGCCATTGGTTATAACATGGCATCATTCTTTGAACAGAATTATGCGTGGTTCAGTGTATGGAATATTCGTTTTCATATTGGTGTAGACGGAATGTCTATTGCCATGATGTTGATGACAGCATTAGTGGTGCTGGCGGGCGTGTTGGTTTCATGGAATGTACAGCGCATGGTGAAAGAGTACTATTTCTTGTTATTACTCTTGTCATTTGGTGCTTACGGCTTCTTCATGTCGCAAGACCTCTTACTCTTATTCTTCTTCTTGGAAATAGCAGTAATTCCAAAATACCTGCTCATTGCGGTCTGGGGTTCAGGTAATAAAATCTATAGTGCCAATAAGCTTGCGCTTATGTTGATGGGTGGCTCTGCACTCATTTTTGTAGGCATATTGGGCATCTTCTATGCAACACCTGCCGACCAGCGGAGCTTTGATCTATTGCAATTAGCTAATCAACAATTGGGTGCGGGATCACAAAAGATTATCTATCCTTTATTGTTTGGCGGATTCGGTGTGTTCTCTGCCCTGTTTCCTTTTCATACATGGGTACCCGATGGTCACTCTTCTGCACCAACAGCGGGTTCTATGTTTCTTGCAGGTATTTCCATGAAACTGGGGGGTTATGGCTGTTTGAAAGTAGCCACCTTGTTATTGCCCGAAGGTGCTAAGATCTATGCTGATCTAGTAATTGCGCTTTCTGCCATTGCGATTCTCTATGGAGCTTTTGCTACGCTCATGCAGAAAGACCTCAAGTATATGAATGCGTATTCATCTATTAGTCACTGCGGCTTTGTATTACTGGGTATTGGTATGCTCACCAAAACTGCGTTCAATGGTGCCGTTTTACAAATGGTGTCACATGGTTTGATGACAGCGCTCTTCTTCGCCGTGATTGGCATGATTTACGAAAGAACGCATACACGTACTATTGCTGAGATGGGCGGCTTGCTGAAAGTGATGCCTTTTGCGGTGACAGCTTTGTTCATCGCCGGTTTGGCATCTTTGGGTTTGCCCGGACTCAGTGGATTTGTAGCAGAGATGACGGTGTTCATGGGTGGATGGGAAAACCAAGACATGTATCATCGAGCTGCTACCATCATTGCTTGTATGTCGATAGTGGTTACAGCTGTCTATATTCTGCGTGCAATTGGTCAGGTAGCGATGGGGCCGCTGAAAGAAAGCTATGCTACTTTACAGGATGTGGCTTGGTATGAGAAAAGCGCTGCAGTGGTATTGATTGTTGGTATGCTGGCGATGGGCTTAGCACCACAATGGTTGAATGAACTGATTCAACCCTCTACACAATTCATCATGGATAAACTGGCTGCCAAATGAATTACGACTGGATCATAGGATTGAAATCTGAATTGTTGACCACTTTGATCATCATGATCTTATTGCTGATCAAATTAGGTAAGGGTATGCGTAATGGCAGCCTATTACAAATCACACAGATACTATTGCTGGTGAATCTAGCTTTGGCATTTGCTTGGAACGGTAATGGCTTCTTATTTGGCAATATGTTTCAAACCTCACAGTTATTTGGTTTTGAAAAAGCCATTTTGATTGGGGGTGTTTATTTGTTGATATTGGTGCATCATCAATGGTTGGAAAAACAGGAACACTTACTGGAGTTTCTGGTCTTGATGCTAAGCGCTTTGCTGGGCATGCAAACCATGATTTCTTCCGGCAACTTTTTATTGTTGTACCTCTCTTTAGAATTGGCCACCATTCCTGTTGCGGCTATGGCCAATTTTGATTTGGATAAGAAACGTTCTTCTGAAGCGGCGATGAAGATGATTTTGTCTTCTGCACTTTCTTCCGGCATTCTGCTGATGGGTATTTCTTTGCTCTATGGTGCCACAGGTACCATTGGCTTTGAAACTTTGCCACAGGCATTGAAAGCAGACAATGGATTACACTTGTTATCGCTGGTGATGATCTTTGCTGCTTTTGCATTCAAATTGTCAGCTGTACCTTTTCATTTGTGGACAGCCGATGTGTATGAAGGTTCACCCATGCCGGTAACAGCATTTCTCTCTGTTGTATCCAAAGGTGCTGTTGCATTTGTTTTGACAAGTACTTTCTATCGTGCATTCCAACCCATGTTCGAAACATGGTATCAACTACTCGCAATCATTGGGTTAATCACCATAATCATCGGTAACCTATTTGCAATACGTCAGGAAAACATCAAGCGCATGCTAGCATTCTCATCGATTGCGCAAGTGGGTTTTGTATTGATTGGTATTAGTGCGAATAGTCCCGCAGGGTTAGCTTCTGTGATTTACTTTGTATTGATTTACGTGTTTTCTAATATCGCTGCATTTGGTGTGGCAGCCGTAATTGCTGCACAAACAGGTTCGGAACAGATTGGTGATTACAAAGGACTTTATGCCAATAATAAATTACTCACTTGGGTAATGGCCTTGGCCTTATTTTCTTTAGCGGGTATTCCGCCTACGGCAGGTTTCTTTGGTAAGTTTTTTCTATTAACTGCAGGTGCAGTAAGAGCCAATTTTTGGCTGGTGATTATTGCTGCACTGAATATGATGGTGTCCTTGTATTATTATTTGCGTGTAGTAAGAAATATGTTTAGTAACGAGTCAACACAAGCAACCATAACCATACCCATCACGGTGAAGTTGGGTTTTTATCTCTGCGTAGCAGGTATTCTAATCACGGGTATTGCAGGTTGGGTGTATGATTATATCGCTATGTTGAACCGATAATTATTATCTATGGCCATCAACAAGAACCACGAATTTGAAGAGTTAAACGGTGTGAAATGCGGTATTGTAGAACGCAACGCATCTGAAGCCCGTTGTACATTTCTGCGTGCGATATTGGAAGGTAACGGTTATGAAGTAGTGGTTATACCATCTCCACCACCCAAAGGTGCACCTGCACCTGCAGAAGGTGAAATAACTCCACCGCCAACTAGTTTTACAATTGGGGTTACCGATTATACTTTTAATGTCATCAATGCCATATTTGGCAGACTCCTGAAAGACGCCAATGGTCAGTTTGTTACATGGGCTTATTGGAATCAAGAAACACCTATGAATGATGACAGCACGCCTTATTATCTTGCTGCAAATTCATGAGCATGTTTGCATGGGTAATCGGCATCTTTTTAATTGTCTTAGGTTTTGCTGTGAAACTTCGGCCGAGTTTGATTGCTGGCTATAAACAATTACCAGAAGCAAAAAAGCAAAAAATTAATGTGCAAAAGCTAACCAGCATGTTGCGCAATATGCTGGTGTTAATGGGTGTTTCAGGTATTGCATTACATTATGTATTCGGTTGGTTGGGTTGGATGAATGTTCAACCATTTGCAACATCGATTGCTATTTTCTTTGTAACACCATTGTTGGTGATTCGCTTACATGAATTAATTCCCCCTAAGCGAAGAGAATAATTACCTGTTTGTTGGTATTGCTTTGTTTGTATAGCCTGTGTAGGTTTGTATTGTCCCCCCCCATCATCACAAAAACCAACTGACATGCAAACAAAAAAATTACTGGGGGCACTCTGCTTCCTGCTAGCAACAAGCTTTTCTTCCTGCGAATTATTGGGCGAAAAAGAAGAAGATAGTGGCAAGTGCTTTACAGGTAGCTGGAAGCGTTCTATCTGTGGTGGCAGCTACACCGCTTATCTTACATTGAGTGGATCGGGCAATTCCGGAACAGGTTCTTTAAACGATCGTGATTGTAATTTAGGTTGGTCACGTGTTTTCCGTTTCAACTGGACAGATAATGGCAACGGAACACTCAAACTCACTTACACCTACTTTGCGATTAATGGACAAGAAGGCACATTGCCAACTGGTGGTAATCAGGCCTACACTTGTAGTGGCAGCTCACTTACGTTTGGTAACACCTATACCAAAAACTAAAGAAACTTTTCTGCCCACTGCACGAGCATAGCAGTGTTTTTCATATTGAGTTTGCGCAGAATATTTCTGCGATGTGTTTCAACTGTAAAGTTGCTGAGGAAGAGTTGTGCGGCAATTTCCTGACTAGTGAGTCCTTGTCTCACTAGTCTAACAACCTCTTGCTCTCTAGGACTTAAGAGTTGTACTTCTGTTGCTGCGCCTTCTCTTTGTTCGGGCCACATGTACACTTTTTCACCGGCAAAGACTTGTTGCGTGGCTTCCAACAATTCGGCAGAAGAAAGATTTTTGACCAGGTAGGCGGCTACGTTTAACCGTTCTGCTTGTTGCATGATGGCTAGCTCGTTCTCCATACTCAGCATCATAATCTTGATGGGGAGTCCTGCTTTATGCACAAACTCTGCTACATCAATTCCTTTTCCATCCGGAAAATGAAAGTCCAATAAAAGAATGGAAGCTTTTGTTGTCTGAAGCGTTTCAATAGTAGCCCCTATCGTATGCGTCATGGCAACTACTTTAAACAGGTTGTTTTCCTGAAGCATACCAGCGAGGCTTTCTGCAAAAATCTTATGATCGTCTGCTATGATAATCGTATTCATTCGGGGGTAATGTTTTCTAGTGGTATCGAAATAATAATGGTAGTGCCCTTTGTATTGGTATCAATATGCATTGTTCCGCCGAAATAGTTGGTTCTATATTGCATATTGCGCATACCTATACCAGTACTATCAGTAGCTTGCATACCAACACCATCATCCTCAACAGATAGCATGAGGTTATTTAGTTCTGTCCAAAGTTGAATAGATACTTGAGTGGCTTTTGCATGTTTGTGAATGTTTTGTAATAGTTCAGCAACAATGCGGTAAATAGATACTTCAGCAAGATCACTAAAACGTTGTGTAACTGAATTGTGGTAATAGAGTTGATAGACACCCCCATCCTGCCATCTTTGAATCAATCCATCCAGCGCTACTTTTAAACCAGACTGCTGCAGAGTGTGTGGTAGCATATTGTGTGCAATACCTCTTAATTCTTCAATGGCTTGTCCTAATTGTGTGTTTAACCATTCACCTGCTTGATTGGGTGTGGTTTCCATCTTTTTACTGGCAGCCATTTTGATACTTGCGAGTGTACCGCCCAATCCATCATGTAACTCTCTTGCTAGTCTTTGTCGCTCATCTTCCTGAATCTGCATAATCTTCACCGCTGCTACTGCCTTCTCTTGTACTAATGCATTTTCTGCCGCTAATTTTTCTTTTTTATAAAAGTTATAGCGTTGGGCAATACCAAAAGACAATACTGTGCTTTCAAACAGTAAGCCAATTGCGCTGCTATTATCTCTAAAGAAATATTGCCAACCATCATTCCCACCAAATTCGAAAGCTACATTGATGCCGGCAAAAACAATCAGGATAACTTGGGCAACTGTAAAGAATAATGCAAATGGCCTTTTTTCCCGCAGCATTTGAAATAAATAGAAAAGCGCAGTGATGGCAGCAATCAGCCAAACAATGCTGGAGGCGCGCAGGTAAGTTATTTTGTTGACAGCAGCTATTGTTCTATAATCAAAGATCAAGATATAAGCAAGCTGAATCACAATCAGCAACTCAGCTATCCGCATCCATTTATTGGCTTTTGATTGTTGACGGGTGCCATAGTGAAAAAATTGTACCATCAATTCCAAAGCGGTCAAAAAGGATAATCCCGCAAAGAAAGGTCTTGCCACACTCGGAAAGGAAGTTGTGTTAGGCCAAAGCCATTGAAAGCCTACGCCCCATTGTGCCATCAGCCACAGGCCCCCAGCCAACAAGTAGGCGATATATGCGAGGTGAATCTTTTCTTTTAACGAAATGGCGAGAAACAAATTACTTATGAGCAATAATAACAGCCAACCAATGAATAGTCCGCGCGCGAGATTTTGCGCTTGCATGGTTTGCTGAAAACCATCCGCATCGGTATAGAATATGGGTATTTGTAAGGATTCGTTGCGTTTGTCGATGCGGAGTAAAATAGTAACGATGCTATCTCCTGCAGGAGGAATCCAAAAATCTGTATGCTGAACCTTTCTTTGATGAAAGGGATAGAAATCACCTAACTGAAATTGATCGGAAATGGTTTGTGCTCTATTCAATAAGAACACGTCTATCAGGTTGATGTGCCCGTTGGCAATTTGTACCCAGCGATTGGTAAAACCGGCCGGCATTTGCAAACCCACCCACCAAACCGTTTCGGTAAATCCCGGATTATACACGCCTTGTACTCGGATGCCTTTTTGTTGTAATTGAGTTGCGGCTTCTTGTGGTGATAAAACAGCAGCACTATCTGGAAGAACGGTAAAAACTGCAGGCAGTCTTTCCGCCGCAAAGGTTGGGGCAAGGAAACACAAACAGCTAAGCAGCAGTGTTAGTAATCGGGGGCGATACATCTGCCGGTAAAATACTCAAAAACAGGTATTGATACAATCTTTGTTTACTGGCAACTTTGACTTGTCATCTCATGTGTTTAGTCGCACAGTAAGAAATCCGGCAGTTTACCGGGGGGGTAATATTGCCGGCGGGGTCGCATAAACTGCGACCTCTTTTTTTAAACCATTGTAATAAATGCCTGTTTACTGCAACCAATCCCACGTAAACAAGCAAATTTGAGCGAAGCGGCATTTCTAGAAATGGTTAAAGCCAATCAGGGCATTCTTTATAAGCTGGTGGGTCTTTATGCGGCCGATCAGGAAGAGAAAAAAGACTTGTACCAGGAGATACTGTTACAAGCTTGGCGTGCCTGGCCTGCATTTAGAGGAGAGGCTAAGTTTAGCACATGGCTATACCGCATTTCTTTGAATACCATTCTTACCCAAAAAAGAAAACCACAGCGGGTTGATTACAAAGAATCTTTAGAACCATTTGCACCTAATGTACCGCATGGATCAGAGCAACAAATGGAAGTGAATCGGTTAAGGCAAGCAATTCGTTCGCTTGCAGAAACAGATCGAGCCATCATCAGTTTGCATCTAGATGGGTATGAGAATGGAGAAATCGCTGCCATGATTGGTATTACCACAAATCATGTTGGGGTGAAACTGCATCGCATCAAACAGCAATTGGCTGACCGTTTAAATCAGGGAGCATGAGTACAGAAACCATTTGGAAGCAGATACCTGAGCCGGAAGATGCTGATTTGAGCAAATTGTTGAATCAGATCAAACTGAATGATTTGCAAAGCAGGCATCCCCTAGAACAATTACGAAAGAATTTCTTGATGAACATTATCTGGGGTGTTGTTATCAATTCCGGATATATTGTGCTGCTCTGGGCCTATCCACTCTGGCAGTTATTCCTCACTATTGGATTGGTATTTGTTGCGGGCATGGTGGCTATTGTACAGGGCATTGGCTTGTATCGTTCTTTGCATCGTTCAGTATCTTCTAAATCACCTTTATTGCAAGAGATGAAAGAACAGTATACATCTATCTCGAAAGTCATCAAGCAACAAGAGCTATACTTCCTAATTATCTATCCTTTTGCCGGTGCCGGAGGTTTTATGTTGGGTGGTATGATTGGCTCAGGTAAATCAATAGAAGTATTTCTGAGCAAACCTGTTATTTGGATATCAATGTTAATTATTGTGCCATTGATTGCCATGGGCGGACATTATTTAGGTAAGTGGTTAAATAAAATAGCTTTCGGTAAACACCTCAGTCAGTTGAAAGAAAATATTGATGCCTTGGAAGCGGAACAACAATCCATCTAAAATCACGGGAATGAAACTAGCGCCACATCAGCTCGTCGAAAATGGTTTTGTGTTGATAGATGAATTAGACCATCAGGATTTGATGCCCTTTATCCAACGTTACTTAAAGCATCGAACATTTACTACTATTCTATATTATGTAGTCAATACTATGATGCTCATACCGGTGATCATATTGATGATTCAACACGGACAATCGAATTTTTCCAATGCTTTTGCGCATTTGGGTTATGGTATTCTTGCATCCTTTGCCTTAATTCCATTGCACGAATACATTCATGCACTTGCTTATAAAACTGTTGGTGCAATACATACTTCCTATGATGCCAACTGGAAAAAATTTTACTTTATGGCAATTGCTGATCAGTTTGTTGCTAATAGAAAAGAGTTTCGTATAGTGGCTTTAGCGCCGTTTCTTACCATCACAGCAATATTGTTTGCTTTACTTTTTTTCGTTCTAGGTGTTTGGATGCTAACGATAGCTGGCACAATGCTTATGCATACCGCCATGTGCTCCGGTGATTTTGGCTTGCTAAGCTATTTCGATGTTCATAAAGACAAGGAACTGCTTACCTATGATGATAAGGCCCTAGGCCGATCTTATTTCTATGCAAAATAAAAATCCCCCGAACGAGTCAGGGGATTGTTTCATATGGGTTATTAGAGGCGTCTCTATTTATAAGCCCTTCAGGGTAGTGAGTCTGTGCCATTTATCATTACGCATTTCTTCCGCTTCGTGCAGGAATCTTTCTGCTAATTCAGGATCTTTTGCTTTGATCACATTGAAACGATTTTCATGGTACATGAAATCAGCTAAAGGCATACTCGGTTCTTTAGAGTCAATCACAAAACGCTGTCCTTGTTCTTTGAGCGGATTATAATGGAACAAAGGCCAGTAACCACTCTTTACTGCAAAGTCTTGCTCTTCAGCACCATGGCTCATATCAATGCCGTGTGCAATACAATGACTGTAGGCAATGATGAGTGACGGACCAGGATACGCTTCTGCTTCCAGAATGGTTCTGATAGTATGCATATCATTGCCACCCATGGCAATCTGCGCTACATAAGCAGTGCCGTGTGCAATAGCCTGCATCGCCAAATCTTTCTTACCTGTTGTCTTACCATTCACTGAGAACTTAGCAGAGCTACCAATGGGTGTTGATTTGGATTTTTGTCCGCCTGTATTGCTATACACTTCTGTATCCAATACAAGTATATTCACGTTTTCACCGGTAGAGAGTACGTGATCCAAACCACCATAACCAATATCATAAGCCCAGCCATCACCACCAATAATCCACAAAGATTTCTCTGCAAGAAAATCTGCAAGGTGATAGAGATTATTGGCTACGCTGCCGCCCATGCCTCTTAATCTGTCCTTCAACGTGCCAATCAAATCATGTTTGAATTTGATTTCAGCTTCATTGGTTTCTGTTGCATGGGTTAATTGATCCACCATATTATCGCCCAACTCTGGTCTCAGTTGATCCAGTAAAAAGAGTGCCATCTCTTTTTTCTTTTCATTCGCCATCTTGATACCTAAACCAAATTCAGCATTGTCTTCAAATAAACTGTTGGCCCAGGCTGGTCCTACGCCTTGCTTATTGGTAGCCCATGGTGTAGTAGGCAGGTTACCACCAAAGATGGATGAACAACCTGTTGCGTTAGCCACAATCATTCTTTCGCCAAACAATTGTGTCAGCAATTTGATATAAGGTGTTTCACCACAACCGGCGCAAGCACCACTGAACTCAAACAATGGTTGGAAGAACTGAGAACCCTTCACGGTGTTTTTGTTCACGCGGGTTCTGTCTACTTCCGGTAGTTCTAAGAAGAAATCCCAATTGGTTTTCTCAGCATCTACTATGTCCATCTTGTCTTGCATGTTGATGGCTTTGTGACCGGGATCAGCTTTGCTGGTAATCGGACAAAACTCTACGCATAATGTACAACCGGTACAATCTTCTGTAGATACTTGTAAAGTGTATGCTTCGGTTTCTTTATTCCATTCCTTGCCGATAGGGTCTACATGTTTGAATGTTTCCGGTGCATTGGCAAGTAATGATTTGTCGTATACTTTCGGACGAATAGCTGCGTGCGGACAAATCATGAAACACTTACCACACTGTGTACATAGGTTCGGATCCCAAACGGGCACTGCATCGGCAATACTGCGTTTCTCCCACTTCGTAGTGGCAGAAGGATAAGTACCATCCACAGGGAAAGCGCTTACTGGTAATTCATCACCTTCACCAGCCATAATCTTGGCCAATACATCTTTTACAAAATCAGGCGCATCCTCAGATACATGTTCACCAATGGGGTTGTCGCCAATCACAAACTGACTGTAATCTATTTCATACAAATTCGCCAAAGTCTGATCTACTGCTTCGTAGTTTTTCTGCACCACTGCATCACCTTTCTTCCAATAGGTTTCATAAATCGCTTCTTTGATTTTTGCAATTGCTTCTTCACGTGGCAACACATTACTGATAGCGAAGAAACAAGTTTGCAGAATGGTATTGATGCGATTGCCCATGCCCGTTGCTTTCGCAACAGTATATGCATTGATGGCGTAAAACTTTAATTGTTTGTGTACAATCTCTTCCTGAATTTTTCTAGGGAGCTTGGTCCACACTTCATCTTTCTCATAAGGGGCATTCAATAAGAATGTAGCACCGGGCTCTGCATCTTTCAGCAAATCGTATTTGGTGAGATAATTGAAGTGGTGACAAGCCACGAAGTTGGCAGAGTTGATGAGATAGGTTGAACGAATAGGCTTATCACCAAAACGCAAGTGCGATACGGTTAATGAACCCGATTTCTTTGAATCATATACAAAGTAGCCCTGCACATGGTCATTGGTTTTATCGCCAATGATTTTGATGGAGTTTTTATTCGCACTCACGGTACCATCGGCACCCAAACCAAAGAACAAACCGCGGAAGAGGTGTTGAGATTCTAGTGAGAACTGCTTATCATAAGTAAGACTGGTATGTGTTACATCATCATCAATACCAATGGTAAAGTGGTTCTTCGGTTGTGCTTTGCTGAGTTCTTCATATACAGCCATCACCATGCCTGGTGTAAACTCTTTAGATGACAAACCATACCTACCACCAATGATTCTTGGGTGTGCACCGTTCCAAGCTTCGTTGAAAGCATTCACTACATCCATATACAAAGGCTCACCAATACTATTGGGCTCTTTGCAACGATCCAATACTGCAATCTGCTTCACAGTTGTAGGAATGGCTTGAATAAAATCTTCCAAAGCAAACGGTCTAAACAGACGAATCTGCAGCATACCGGTTTTTTCGCCGCGTGCATTTAAGTAGTCAACCGTTTCCTGTACGGCACCAGAACCGGAACCCATAATGATGATGATACGGTCAGCATCAGCAGCACCATAGTATTCATACAATTCATAAGCACGACCAGTCAAAGCTTTCAGTTGTGCCATTTTTTCTTTCACGATGGCGGGCACTTGAAGGAAATAAGGATTGGCTGCTTCTCTATTTTGAAAATACACATCAGGGTTTTGTGCTGTACCGCGGATAAATGGATTATCCGGATTGAGTGCGCGATCGCGGTGTGCGTGAATAGCGTCTTTGTCCAACATGGCTTCAATTACCGCATCGGGCAACACTTGTACTTCATTCAATTCGTGTGAAGTACGGAAACCATCAAAGATGTTGAGGAAGGGAACACGTGATGGCAGGGTTGATGCAGTTGAGATCATTGCCATATCCATCACTTCTTGAGGATTGCTGCCAAACAACATAGAAAATCCTGTAGAGCGCACAGCCATCACATCACTATGATCACCGAAAATGGATAGTGCGTGTGTAGCCAAACTTCTTGCTGCAATATGAAAAACGGTGGGCGTAAGCTCACCGGCAATCTTGTACATGTTGGGAATCATCAGGAGTAGGCCCTGAGATGCAGTAAAGGTTGATGCAAGCGCACCCCCTTGTAAAGCACCGTGAATAGCGCCTGCAGCGCCGGCTTCACTTTGCATTTCCATCACGCGGGGTACAGCACCAAATATGTTCTTCATATTCTTGGCGCTCCACTCATCAGCCCATTCGCCCATGGTGGAAGAAGGCGTGATGGGGTATATCGCACAGACTTCGCTAGTCTTGTAAGCAATATAGGCCGCGGCCTCGTTACCATCCATGATCTCGAGGTCGGGGTGCTTCTGGTGTTTCGTTTCCATTACTTGTTGTTTTAGGTTGGACAAAGCAGCAGCCCGCAGACAGACTGCTAACCATGCTCAAGGTAGATAGATCGCCAGCCCTATTAGCTGATATACATCAGCAGGGAATATGATTTTCGTCAGGTAAGTGGCAGGCAATAAAAAACCCTGTTAACCAAGAGGTTGAACAGGGCCATTGGGGGGATTCGTTGATTTTTTATTCTGCAGCAGCTTCGCTAGGAAGCAAATGCTCGGCAATTACTTGCTGAAAAGCTTTTTTAGGTAAGGCGCCTGGCTGCAGCATGGGCATACCTTCCATTGGTATAAACAGAAAAGTCGGAATGCTTTGAATGCCAAATACGGCAGCCAACTCCTGTTCTACTTCTGTATCTACTTTATAAATGATTAAGTCTTTGTATTCGCCTGCGAGTTCTTCTAATACAGGCGCCACCATTTTACAGGGGCCGCACCAGTCGGCATAGAAATCAATAATGGCAGGTTTGGTGCCTTTGTATGTCCACTCTTTTTCCTGGGTGTAGTCAAAGATATCCTGCTTGAAAGCTTCTGTGGTGAGTTGTACTGTGTTCATCGATTTGATTTGATACACGAAAATAGGTTTTTGTGTTAGCGGTCTTGGTGATATTCGTCACAACCATGATTTTACCCGAAAACCCTGCTGGCTTCACTATTTTTGCGCACAAATCAACCGAATGAGTAAAGTACAGGTAGGTCTGGTACAAATGAGTTGTACCGCCAATAAAGCGGAGAACCTGCAGAAAGCCATTGAGAAAATACGCGAAGCTGCGGCCAAGGGTGCACAAATTGTCTGCCTGCAAGAACTGTTTACATCCTTGTATTTCTGCGATGTAGAAGATTACGAGAATTTTCAATTAGCAGAACCGATTCCCGGTCCTTCTACCGATAGCCTGAGTGCAGTAGCGAAAGAATTGGATGTGGTGATTATTGCATCATTGTTTGAAAAACGCACGCAGGGCATCTATCATAACACTACGGCTGTATTGGATGCAGATGGTAGTTATATAGGCAAGTATCGTAAGATGCATATTCCGGATGATCCTGCTTACTACGAGAAATTTTATTTCACACCCGGCGATCTTGGCTACAAAGTATTCAAAACGAAATTCGCCACCATCGGTATTCTAATCTGTTGGGACCAATGGTATCCTGAAGCAGCACGTATTACGGCTTTGATGGGTGCAGAAATTTTATTCTATCCAACCGCTATTGGTTGGGCTACTTCACAAGACGAAGCGACCAATACAGAACAATACAATGCTTGGCAAACCATTCAACGCAGCCATGCTGTTGCGAATGGCGTGCATGTGGTGAGTGTGAATCGTGTGGGACTAGAGCAAAATGGTGCGATGCAGTTCTGGGGTGGATCATTCATCGCCAATCCTTTTGGTTCTTTACTCTACCTCGCTTCGCATGATCAAGAAGAAGTGCATGTACAGGAATTGGATCTCACCAAAACAGATCGTTACAGAACACATTGGCCTTTTCTGCGCGACAGAAGAATTGATTCCTACAGCCCTATTTTGAAAAGGTATATCGACGAAGATTAATTTTCTCAGCAAGCATTCCGAATAGCATGACGCATCCTACACCGCAAGCACAGGGTTATTATTTTCCTGCAGAATTCGCACCACACGTAGCAACATGGCTCAGCTGGCCGCATAAAGAAGCATCTTGGCCGGGAAAGATTCATACGATCTATCCTTACTATGCTCAGTTTGTGAAAGCGCTTACTGAGAGCGAATTGGTACGCATCAATGTTGTGGATGCAGCCATGCAACAATTTGCAACAGATCATTTGCTGAAAGCAGGTGTACCGATGGAAAAAGTCGAATTCTTTTTGCATCCTACCAATGATGCTTGGTGCAGAGATCATGGTCCGGCTTTTCTGATTAATCCGAATGCGGCGCAAAAGAAAGTGATTGTCGATTGGAATTATAATGCATGGGGTGATAAGTATCCGCCTTATGATTTAGATGATGTGATTCCAACGCGTATCGCGGAACACTTTGGTTTATCGGTGTATTATCCCGGCATCATCATGGAAGGGGGCTCCGTAGAATTCAATGGTGCGGGCACATTGCTTACCTCAACGGCCTGCTTGCTCAACCCCAACAGAAATCCACATTTGAATCAGGAGCAGATTGAAAATTATCTGCGCAACTATTATGGTGTGGAACAAATTCTCTGGGTGGATGAAGGCATTGTGGGTGATGATACCGATGGGCATATTGATGATACTGTTCGTTTTGTAAATGCAGATACGGTGTTGACGGTGATTGAACCGAATCAACAGGATGAGAACCATGCAATCTTGCAGCATAACCTGAAGCAATTGCAGCAAATGCGTTTGCTGAATGGTAAACAACTCAATATTGTTGAGCTGCCTATGCCGGATGCAGTAGTATACGAAGACCAGCGCCTGCCTGCTTCTTATGCCAATTTCTATATTTCAAACAAACATGTGATTGTGCCTACTTTCCGCTGCGCGAAGGATGATCAGGCATTGTCCATTATTCAACAATGCTTTCCAGAGCGCACTGTAGTGGGTATTGATTCAACAGAAATTATTTGGGGATTGGGCAGTTTCCATTGCCTGAGTCAGCAAGAGCCTGCTGTTTAAATGCGGTGCTTACTGCTGTTCAAGTATTTCTCGCGGATAATGCTGCTCATGCTGCGATGATACACTTTGCTTTCTAGCCAGGAGATGATATCCATGTAAGCAAATGATCTTGTTTGGTGACGATTTTTTTCTAAATGCTTAATCTTCTGCAAGAGTTTTTCCAGTTCCGGTTGCAATTGTCGTGGTGATACAGCGAAACTGTGTTTCACAAAACGGAAGATCTCTTCTTCCACAACGTTCAAGTTTTTCATTTTGGACATGAAGCGATATACCGATTTGATCAGTGAGTCCATGATATCGAAATTGCCGAGCTCATAGTGTGCCATCATGTGCAGCAAGCGTGCGTAGGATTGCAGATCAATGCGTAAGTCAACCGGACCATTGATGATGCGCATCAGGTAATCGATAGAACGCTCGTATTGTCCCGCTCCAAAATAAAGCATGGCTATTTTGTAGTTGAATACCAGAATGCGATGTCTGTCTACATACATGGCATATTCTTCCAGCTTGCTTTCAATTTCATTCACCAATTGCAAGCCTTTTTCAAAAGAGCCTTTCATCAAATGTCCATTGATGCGGGCGCTGTTGATATAGATTGAAGTATGTGTGCGGAAATTATCATGTCGTGAAGCTTCGTTGGTAGCAGCAAATGCTTCAAACTCGCGTAGGGTTTCATCAAATGCTTTGTAATTGCGCAAATCAAAATGTGCGTTCAATAAAGTGTGCATGCCTTTGATGTAGTGACCTGTTTCAATCGCAATCATATGTGGTGATGCTTTGAAGAGGTCAACCCATTTCTGGCTATAGCGATAGTATTGTAAAAAGTCTTGTCGGATAAAGGCGTACCAGCAATAGCTCTGATAGAGATAGAGATACTCGTAGAAGAAATTGATATCCTTTTCATCAGGCAGATTGCTTTTGAAGAAAGCGCGAATATCTTTTTCGTCTTCCGTATTTCTGCTGTGGCCATGCATCACAAACCACTGATATAATAAGAGGGTAAGGTTGCTGAGTTTGGTTACACGATCGATATGTCCGCTCACTGCAGATGATTCTGCTGCTAGTTCACTAGTCTTAGCTGGTGTACTGCGTGTGATGTGCAGTATTTCAATCTTTTTTTCTAAAGAAGTTACCTGTGCAAGCGCATTAATCTTTTGATTGGCACGCGCTAGTTCCTTCGCCTTTTCCAGAATCTTGAGGCTCTGTTGTTTCAGCCCTTTGTTGTACAGCAAACGGGCGTAATCTAAGTGCTCACTCAATTGTAAATCGATGTTCTCTGTGCTTTTCAGCAAGCGTAAACTGGCGAGGAGCTCTTTATAGAGGTGCGATTTGAGGTTGTATAACTGTGTCTTGGTGATTGGTGCTAGTTTCTTCAACAAAATCTTCTCATCATAGTCTTTCATGCCGTCGATAGCATCGAAGAGTTGCACAATACGCAGGTCTTCTTTTGAGGAGCTACGCTTGATATAGAGCTTAAAATGGCGTTTTTCTGATTTTTCCAGGGTCTGGATCAGCTGAAAAAGGATGTCAGAAACGCGGTTGGACATAATGAGTTTTTTCCCGTACAAATCAATAGCAGCAAGGTTTTTCTTGTTTTCATAACCCTTTTGCCATGATGAAAAACCACCGAATCTGGTTTGTACGGCCCAGTGTTCGGTACTACTTTCACATAGCAGCAATCGTTAGAGGTCTGGTAATCGTTAAAGGGCCCAAGATGAACTGCTCACCGAAAGGTGCACAAATTCGATCTATCTTTTTTTCATATGGCAAGCAATCGTTAGAGGGTCGTTCCGTTTCTACGGAAAGACCTTTTTTATTTTGGGCAAGCGTTGCCGAAATTACG
>JACCDH010254762.1_pt1 | contig 106930 bp, 119 predicted proteins | sample 7442481 | NCBI WGS metagenome assembly JACCDH01 (sample SAMN15323433, study PRJNA562643) | freshwater metagenome | isolation source: river surface water | place: USA:Blue River Watershed | collected 2017-08-15 | reverse complement strand
TCTCTACTTTCTTTTTTCATTGCAAAAAAGAAAGTAGCAAAGAAAAAGCTAGTGCCACAATGAGGCTTTTATTTACAGAGCTAAATAAATTTTTGAGGGTTTGCTTTTTTTGACCTCTACAGGTGATTTCCTCAAGTGGACTTGAGGAACTTCCTTTGAGGTAACCCAAAAAAATCTAAACCCCCAAAAACCACCGCATTGAATGGCACGTTGGAAACCAAAATAGATTTTTGATTTGTGATTTTTGAATTTAGATTTTAAACAATTTTGCCGTTGTTGTTAAACTGAAATAATAGAAATTAATCTAGGTGAAGAAATATCTCTTAAAAGTATCTTAATTTTGCTGAAAATCAATCAATCATGTCAATTAAAACAGTAGAATTTGTAATGAGTCCGGGCGAGCCACATTTTGTAGGTGATGGATTCAGAGTCCATACTTTTATTCCTAGCAGTTACCGCTTGGATATGCACAGAATGGATCCTATCATCATGATGGACTATAATTCTAAACACTATTTTGAGCCAAGTAACACTCCCAAAGGGGTTGGTGTGCATCCTCACAGAGGGTTTGAAACCGTTACTATTGCTTACAAGGGCAAGGTGGAACACCATGACAGCAGTGGTGGTGGCGGTATAATTGGCGAAGGCGATGTTCAATGGATGACTGCGGCAAGCGGTGTTTTGCACAAAGAATTTCACGAAAAAGAATGGAGCAAAAAAGGAGGTGAATTTCAAATGGTACAACTTTGGGTGAATTTACCTGCTAAAGATAAAATGAGTGCTCCCAAATACCAATCTATCGAAAACACTAGCATGAATAAAGTGAACATTGATAAGGGTATTATTGAAATAATTGCTGGCGAATACCAAGGCATAAAAGGAACTGCAAACACCTTTACCCCTCTGCATTTATTTAATGCTAGGTTGAAACAGGGAGCAAATGCACATTTCAGTTTTCCAGCTCATTACAACACAGCCTTACTAGTGATAGAAGGAAGTATTGTCGTTAACAATGAACACAAAGCCCCTCTCGACCATTTTGTATTGATGGGTAATGTTGGTGAGACTTTTGAAATAACAGCTCAAGAGGATTCTGTTGTATTGGTTTTGAGTGGCGAACCTATCAATGAAACTATTGTGGCACATGGCCCTTTTGTAATGAATTCCAAACAAGAAATTATTGAAGCTTTCAATGACTTTAATCAAGGTAAGTTTGGCTTTTTGGAAGATTAAAGGCTTTTTACTTGACTTTTAAATGGTGTTTAATTAAGAATAGAGGTCATGAATGAAATTATACAACTTTCCGAAAAAACCATCACTTTAAACAGAAGCGAGTTTTTATGTAAACAGGGGCAAACAAACACAAACATTTACTTTATAGAAAGTGGAAGTGTGAAAGTGTCCATAAATTCAGGTGAAGAAGAACAAATTATTCGATTTGGATATTGCGGCAGTTTGGTGGTGGCACTAGATTCACTTTTAACAGGTTTGGCAACACAATTTGACATACAAGCCATTAAAAAATGTAAGATAAAAGTCATTTCTAAAAAACAATTGGAAGCTTATTTAAACACTGAGAATAACAGTCATGTTTGGACTGAAATTCTTGAAAAATTAATTGTTCAACAAATGGAAAGAGAAGTTGACTTATTAACTCAATCGCCTTTGGAAAGGTATCAACGAGTTATACAGCGCAGTCCTCAATTGTTCCAAGAAATTCCTAACAAATACATTGCAAACTACTTAAGAATGAGTGCAGAAACCCTTTCTAGATTAAAAAAATATTGATTTCAATCAATAAAAAATAGTTTTAGAGGGTTGACCTTTGTGCAGTAGAATTTAATAAAAAAAATGCAACAGGCCCAACAACTTATCGATAATCTAATCGCACAAACGAAGGAAACAATCAACGTGATAGAACGATACAAATTGCTCGACTTACAAACGTTAAATTGGAGAATAAATGAACAATCGTGGTCAGTGTTAGAATGTGTTGCACATTTGAACTTATATGGCGATTTTTATTTACCAGAGATTGACAAGCAACTTTCTAATGCTAATCTTGGCAATGATAATGATGTTAAAGGTGGTTTTTTGGGTCAATATTTTGCCAAAAGTATGTTACCTAAAGAGAAATTGAATAAAATGAAAACCTTTAAAGACAAAAATCCCATTCATACTCAGTTAAATATTAACGAATTGGATAAATTTATAAATCAGCAGAATCAATTATTGGTTTTATTAGAAAAATCGAGACAATACAATTTAAATAAGATTAAGATTAGTATTTCCATATCCAAATTATTAAAACTAAGATTGGGAGACACTTATCAATTTTACATTAACCATCAGTTAAGACATTTGTATCAAATGGAACGTGTTCTTGAAGCGTTCAATCGCAATTAAAATAAATGAAAATCCTTTGAAATGTTGTAAATTTGAAACACTAAAAAGAACAAAGGAGTGAGAGTAAATGGATAAAAATATTGAATTAGCCTTTAGCCATTTCCCTGAAATAGAAACAGAACGTTTGCAGCTTCGAACTGTTTTAGACTCAGATGCAATAGCCATTTGGAACATGCGAAAAAACGACAGGGTTAATGAATTTATTGGTCGTGAGCCCATGGCAACATTGGAGAGTGCTCAGGAATTGGTAAAAAAATGTCATTTATTATTTAACAACAAACAAGGCATTGCTTGGGCAGGTGTAAGAAAAACAACAAACGAAGTAATAGGCACCTGTGGGTTCAACAGTATTGATTTCAGTAATAGGCATGCGGAGATTGGGGGCGAAATGTCCACCGATTATTGGGGCAAACAATTGGCTCACGAAGCGGTAAGTGCTATTATCAACTTTGGTTTTAATCAATTAAAATTACACACTATAGAAGCCAAAGTGATGGCGAATAACCGCAGTGCATTGTATTTATTAAACCTATTAGGTTTTAAAAAAGAGGCTCACTTTAAAGACCGCATTTATTTTGGCGGAAAGTACCACGACTTATTGGTTTGCACTTTAATAAATCCCCAAGACTAGAACAATAAATTTTCTCCTCTCCTATTTTTACACTTTTTTAAAAAAAAGAGTTCAAAAATGGTCAAAAAAGAGCTCAAAAAATGCAAAAAAGGGGTCAATTTTGGTATTTTTTTACTATTTTTCAAAAAAGGCTTTGAAATTCGAAAAACCCTTTAGATATTAGCGGTTCGAAAGCTCATTACAAAAAAGCATGTAACTGAGGGGCACGAAGTGTAAAAAAACTTTAGAAAACACCAAATGAATTGGCACTCAAGGCTCATTAAACACAAAAATGAAGGTCGGAATTTGAATCGAATTTAAAGCAAATTCAATTCAAAATATATTATAAATTAAAACTAGAAATGAAAAAAATAACAGAACTTACAGAAACAAGATGGCGAACCGTTTACAGAAAAGACATTTATGGAAATAGAGAAAGAGACGCAGAAGAATATATTGCATTTAGAAATGTTAAAAGCATAAAACCGGGACCACGTTTTGGTCATTTTTTCATTGATTTAATCTTTATTCAAATATTATTCATATTACATAGTATCATAATGATAGGTGTAATATCACTTTTTGAAAACAATAATACAGTTGAAATAATGACATTAATTTTTCAAATCATACTAATTCTATTAATTCCATCATATTATATTTTATGTGAATATAAATGGCAACAGACAATAGGCAAACTATTAACTAAAACTGTGGTAATAGATGAGTATGGAAACAAGCCTGATTTAAGCACAATTCTCCTTCGCTCTTTAATCAGATTAGTTCCATTTGAAGCTATTTCATGTTATGGCGATAAATTTAGCCATGGTTGGCATGACAGATGGTCAAAAACTTGGGTAGTAAGCAAAGAGGAAGTAGAGACGTTAAAAAAACTACAAGCGGAACAAGCTGAGACCAAATAGCACGACAAGAAAGCCTAAACATAACAGCACCAAAAAGAAATTGGCGGTTCAGTGCTTAAATCAACCCGATAGTATCGGGATTGCACTTCGTATCAAGTATATTGCTAGCTGACAGTTTTGTGCTTCGAAATCGCCAACATCTTTTAGCTGCCAAACGTTATGTATAATTTTAGCAGACACCAAAACGACAGATGAAAACAATAAAAATTTTAATTATTATGGCTGGACTTTTAAATTGGCTGACTGGCTGCAATGAGCCAAAAGACAAAAGAGACTTTGAAGATGACAAGTTCAAAGTCGGACAAATTTGGAAGTATAATACAAGAACAGGCGAAGAAAATTCAACCCTAACAATTTTGAAAGTTGAGAAGTATGATAGTGGTGTTGTTGTTATTCATATTTATGTAAATGGACTAAAATTAAAAAATCCACAACGACCAAGTGGTTTCTCTGACGACATTGGACATTTACCATTTTCAAAAGACGCTGTTCTTTAAAGTGTGACAACACTGGTTTCCTCGGACAATAAGTTGCCTGACTTCAGAGAAGGATATAATAATTGGAAAGAAGCGTTTGACAGCAATAAAGGGGGAATTTTTTCAATTGCAGTAAGTGACGCAGTGAAATATGTTGAAGAAGTAATGACTACAGGACAACAGACGGACATCTAAATGGAAATAAAAACTACACATAACAGCCGTTTGGCAAATAAGCTGGTTCAGAGCTTAAATGAAGCTTAGTGCTTCGTATTCCGCTTCTTCGCCAAGCGCCAAAACGTTAGCGGGCATTGTAAAAAGACACCAACGAATGGCATTTAAAGACGACATAAACGAAAAAATTCAAACTGACTTTGGAGAGAATGCAAGCAAGGCAACGACAATGTTATTTGACGCAATCATCAAAGTTGACTATCTGAAAACAGACAGAGTTATTCGTTGTATCGTGTTTTTGGCAAATGGCGACCTGACAGACTTGAATAAATACATTGAAACTGCAACTTTTGACACAAGAGATGTTATGCTTTGGGCTGAATATGAAAAATTAAGTGGTGACTTAAACTACAAAAGAAAGCGAGACTTTAATAAGACATTTGACGAATGTACAAGCAATGTAAAAGAGTAAGAATATGCAAATTGACACAAAACTTAAATTGCTATTTGTTTGTACAGTAAACAGAATGAGAAGTGCAACGGCTCATAAAATTTACGAAGGTGACGACCGTTTTGAAGTTAAGTCGGCAGGAACAGACAAAACTGCAAACACAGTTTTAACAGAAGAAATATTGAATTGGGCTGAAAGTATTGTTGTAATGGAAAAACACCATAGAAATCATATAAGAAAACATTTTCCTGAAATCTATAAAAACAAGAGAATTGTTTGTTTATACATTCCTGACGACTATGACTATATGCAGACTGAATTAATTGGAATACTAAAAGACAAAGTAGAAGATGTTTACAGTAGAAAACTTATTTAACGAAGAAAAACACCACCGCTAACACCCGTTTTGCAAAAGCGGGGGTTTCGTGCTCCTATGACAATAAAGTGCTGAATTCATCACGATAGCTATCGGGATTGTGTCCGCCGCGGCGGATTCAGTGGTGGCAGACAGTTTTACCTTCGGTGCTGCTGCGCGGTGTGCTTCGAAATCGCCAACTTCTTGTAGCTGCCAAACGTCAAACTGTCTAAAAACCTCCTGTTTTGCATAATGTATTCGTATAGCTACCTTTGCAAAAACTCATCTATGCAATTCTCAGAGAGGTGTTTTGGGTTTTTAGACAAACTGACGTTATGTGACATTCCCACCCAAAACTGCAAATGAACAACAGACAATCAAATATCGAAATTTTATCAGGCAAAGGAAATCTAAATGAATTAAAAAAAATATTTTCAGAGAATTTTACACAACTTGAAATAGATGTTGCTTTGGAAAATGCTCTTGCCTACTCACGAATTGAAGTTGCAAAATATTTACTTTCTCTTGGTGCTCAATTTTCTAATTATGATTATCAAGGAGTTTATTGGACTGTTCATAATAATGAATTAGAAGGTTTAAAATTTGCAATTGAGAATGGTGTTGACATAAATGTAAATAACGGAATGGCGATAAATGTAAGTATTACAACTACCCTAAACACAAAAAGCTTTGACCTTATCAATTGGTTACTGGAGAATGGCGCTGATGTTAATTTATTAACCAAAAGCAATTTGGAAGTATTAAATAGATTTGGAGACGAAAAACTAAAAACCATAATAAACTCTAAAAGGAACGTCACATAACAGCCTTTTGGCTAGATTGGGGTTTTAGGCTTAATTTAAAGATTGTCTTGTGTTTGAAAAATTTGCGTTTAACCGAAAAATACCGCATCATTATTCCCCAACCTCGCAAATCTGCAAAACGTTATAGGGCATTTTAGAACGACAAAACATTGTATCATTTTGACAAAATCAAGTTTTAAAGCTAAATGAAAATATTTTTAACATTTTTCCTTTGTTTGACAACGGCTTCCATTTTTTCACAAGACTGGAGCAATACGAAAAATCTTGATACATTACGTGACAAAGATGGACAAATACTTCGCATAGAGAATTTGGAAAATTTTGAAGACATTGCTTTTGATTACGATTCGGCAGGCAAGCTAAGCAAGACAACTTTTACAACAAGAAAGAATGAAATACAATATGAAAAAGTGACTGACTATTTTCCAAGTGGTAAAGTGGCAAGAGAATCTTTCTATTATATAATTGACAAAAAGATTTATGGGAAACCTAAAATTGATAGCACTTATACGGAATACTATGAGAATGGAAATGTTAAGGCTAGGCGGTTCTATTTGAAAGGCAAAGAAAATGGGCAGACAATCCTTTATTACCAAAACGGGAAGGTTGAGACAGAAATGAAATATGTTGAGGACAAACTAATGGACATAAAATGTTTCGACATTAATGGTAACGATTTAGATACTGGAGAATTTAATGATGGAAACGGGAAACTAATTATTTACAAAGACGGAGTGCAAATAAGTACTTGTCAATATAAAAACGGTATAGTGTTAAAACGGACTTGTAAATGTGATTGATACTCAATGATCGACAAAGCTAGAAAAACGCCCTAAAACAACACCTACCCTACACGCAGTATCAGCGAAGCTAAAAGGAGGGGTTTATATTCGATGATTTTCAAATCGTGTTTCTCAGACAGCTTTGTCGTAGCCGAAAGTTTTGTGTTCAGCATAAAGTTCAGTTGTAAAAATCCCCGCCTTCGCAAAGCGGCAAAACCTTAGCACCAATTTAAAAACGACAAACAAATTGAAATATGACAACAGTTAAATTATTCCCTACAATAGAAGAAGTATTTGTTGACAACTTTGAACAGAACAACAAACACTTCATGCCAATTGCTACAATTGACCTTTCACTTATTGACAAATCATTGAGCGGACAAATTCATTTAGTTTATTATAACAATGACCCATACTGCCAAGAAACTGCTGAATTTTCAAACGAATATTGTGACGACTACAAAGCCTCATTTGACATTATTGACAACAAATATGTATTCAAAGCTGACTTTGGATTTTTCAAGACAAATGAAGACTGGATAGAATGGTTAGAAAAAGGAAGAAAGTCTTACGAAGAAAATTTGAATGCATATAGGACAGAAAAAAACTTGGACATTTCAGAAGTTATTAAAAACATTGGAGAACAACCAGATTGGATGCAAGACGATGAATGGCCAACTAATCAGCAAGGAGAAAAACTAACTTTTATATGTCAAGTTTGGTCAGGTGACTTTGTGAGTGACTATTGCGAAGAAGAAATATTTTTATTCTATGATAAGACAAATAAAATAGCTGTACAAATTCATCAAGTTGACTAACAGAAGAAAAACTAGTGCTAAAACGGGTTTTGCGTCAAGCGGGGTGACGTGCAAACTTGAGGCTAATTGCTTTTAATGAACTTTAGTAATAAATTGAAATTTTGTGCTACGACCCCGAAGCCTCGGGACCGACAATGCGCCAAGCGCCAAACCGTTGGGCATCATTTTAAGACAACAACCTTACATTAAATAGAACATATGGACAAAGCAACACAAACAATGATTGATAACCTGCACAAAAACACAGGTAAAACTTTGGAACAATGGATTGAAATTGTGACGAAAGAAAATTTTGAAAAACACGGAGAAATCATCAAATTTTTGAAAGAACAACACAATTTCACACACGGATTTGCAAATCTCGTAGCACACAAATCAAAGGAAACTGATGCGGGTACTGTCGAAAATACAGATGACTTGATTATTAGTCAATATAAAGGCAAAGAGCATTTCAAACCTATTTATGACAAATTACTTTCTGAAATTCTCACTTTTGGAAACGATATTGAAATTGCACCTAAAAATACTTATGTGAGTTTGCGAAGAAAAAAACAATTTGCAATCTTAAACCCAGCTACTAAAACACGTTTTGAAATCGGTATTAACTTAAAAGGACATGAACCAACCGGAAAACTGGAAGCAGAAATTCCAAATTCAATGTGTTCTCATAAAATTAAAATTTCGGACTTCAACGAAATTGACAATGAAATAGTAAACTGGATAAAAACTGCTTACGAAAACGCTGGATAAAAGAACCACTACCCATAACAGCACCTGCATGCAAGCAGGGGTTCAGTATCCGCCCGTGGCGGATGAATTGCTTAATTCACCCTTAAAGCTATTGGGATTGTGCATCTAATGAAGTTTAGAGCTAAAAATCCCCACCTTCGGGCAGCGCTAAAACCTTATACCTTATATAAAATAAGAACCCAATGAAAAAAGAGAAAATACTATTTCAAGGAATAAAATTGTTTACAGGCATTGTGCTCTGTATTATTATGACATCGTGCAATGGGCAAGCGAATAATAGTGATAAACAAAACATAATAAAAGAAAAGGGAACATTTCAATTTCCAAATTTTAACAATCAGATAAGTAACGTTGTAAGGACTATATTTCAAGATAGTAAGGGAAACATTTGGTTTGGAGCGGAGGGAGGAGCGTTCAAACTAGCTGGCAATTCGTTAATTTATATGGATAGCATTAGAAGCGAATCAGGCGGAAGAGTAACAATTAAAGACATTGCAGAAGATAAAGATGGGATAATTTGGTTTGGACATACTGATGGTATTAGCAGTATTGACGGTAAATCAGTGACCAATTATTACGAATTAGATGGCTTAATAAGTAAAGATGTTTGGTGTATTGAGACGGATGTCAATGGTAATGTTTGGGTTGGGACAATAGAAGGTGCTTGTATATTTGATGGACAAAGATTCAATAAATTCGACCTGCCAGAAGGCAAGATAGATACAACTGTTGGCGTATCAAGTACAAAAATGATTCATAGTATACTTGAAGATAGTAAGGGAACAATATGGTTTTGTACTAATGCAGGTATATTTTCATATACAAATAAAAATTTAAAGAATATTTCAGACGAAGTAGGTGTTCCAACAAATTTTGTTAGCAAAATGGTTGAAGACAAAAAAGGTGGATTCTGGGTTTCGACTTCAAAAGGACTTTTTTATCTCAAAGAGAATGTCCTTAGCAATATTTCAGAAAAGCATTTTGAGGAAAGTAAAGGAACAGGTTGTTTAATAGTGGATTATAAGGGCGATGTTTGGTTTAATTGTGGTCGCAGTATATACAGATTAAGTGGTGAAAAACTCACTGAATATAGAATAGAAGAAGGAAATTATGGTCCGCTGACTTTTCAAATTTATGAAGACATGCAAAAGCGACTTTGGTTTGTGGGGTTTGGTGGAGCATATCGTTATGAAAATGACAGATTTATCAATATTACACAAAATGGGCCTTGGTAAAAAATACGAACGCATAACAGCACCTACAAAAAATTGGCGTTCCGAAGTCTCGGAACGAAGCATCGGAACAGTGCTTAAATCACCCTTAAAGCTTTCGGGATTGTGCCTCTAATGAAGTTTAGAGCTTAAAATCGTCATCTTCGCCTAGCTGAAAACCGTTACCTAACATTTTTGGGAGAAAGTGCTAACCCGAACATTGGTACAATAAACGACAGACAATTAAATATTAACAACATAAACATACAAGTATGACAGAACAAAAAGTAAACTCTGGAACAAGATTAGGAACAATGATTTTAGACCATTTCCTAATGACAATTGTTGCAATGATTTTTTTAGTACCTGGAATAATTTCGGGATTTTCAAATGCTTTTAATGTAAGCCACGACCAAACAACTCCCGACTTTTTCGGCAATATGTATCTTGGACTTTTAGGGTTTGCAGTTTATTTCTGCAAGGACTGTATCAATGGACGAAGTATCGCAAAACGAATTTTAAAATTGCAGTTAGTGGACAACAAGACTGGTCAAGTCGCATCACCTCTAAAATATTTTGTAAGAAATATTTTTTGCGTTTTGTGGCCAGTTGAAGTTATTGTTGCGTTAATAAATCCGAGCAGACGAATTGGCGATAGAGTTGCTGGAACTAAACTAATTCCTTTTGACCCGACTTTAGAACAACCAAAACCAAACTTCGGACAAATTGCAATTGCTCTTGGACTTGCTTATGGAATAATGCTCTTAATAATGCTTCCTATAAATTCTATGAAGTCCAAAATGGAAGGAAAGAAAATAAATTTTGTTGAAAGTTCACTCAACCAACAAGAGGGTAAAGCAGTTGAACAACTATTTGCTGACAGCTTAGGAAAAAACTTGACCGCAGATGTAAGAGTTTACGACAAAATACAGAACGAAGACCTCAAATATGTTTCAGTCATTTTACAACTCAAAGAAAATTATATGGCAGACGATGACAGTTACGAACAATTAAAATCAGCGACAGTGCCTTTACTCTTGACAAAGTTTCCAGAAAAAACTTTCGTAGGACGAATACAATATGTTTACAAAACGAGTGGCAGTATGCAGACAAGAACACTACCACTTGACTGGCGGACAAAAAAGTAATTATGCTTCACGGACAGAATAAAACGGCAGGTAACAGTACCTACCCTACACGCAGTATCATCGAAGCTAAAAGGCGGGGTTTATCTTCGATGATTTTCAATTCGTGCTCCAAGTCCACCGAAGCAAAGGTTAATCATTAGCTTCAGGCGGCTTTCAAATCACCCAATAGCTTTAGGGATTTGTGGTAAAAGCCCCTCTCCTTCGCAATGTGGCAAACGTTAGCATTCATTGAGCACCCGTATAAAAACACCTACTCAAATGGACAAAGAAAAAACAGAAGAAATTAAATCTAAAAGATTGAAACAACAAGAGGAAGTTCGACTTAAAGAACTAAAAAGAAAAGTCGCTTCCCAAATAACTCATTTAGAAAAATTAGGAGAATCCTATTTTGTGTACTACTCGTTTGAGAATCTTAACTGGATTGATTCGAATGTGCGTGTCAGGCAACGTGATGGTTATAGCGGTATTCATGGTGATTTTCAAATCGATGTTGAAGATTCAAATACCATAAGTTCACAGAATTTAAATGAAGACGAAATCAACTCTGAGAAATTTAAAGAACAGTTTTCTTTACTCATATCTAAAAGAAGTAAACTTATAGTTTGTCACCAAGGTGGTGACCCAGAGTTAGAATTTTCAGCAAAAGCCTTTTTAGATAATCCAAATGAGTTTTTCTCAAGACCTGAGACATGGATATTAACAACTGACAAAAAATGGATTATTGAATATATTTGGGAACAAGGTGTTATTAGATTTATTCAGTTGCATGAATCAACACCAACTTTAGTTAAGACTATTATAATCGATGAAAAATAAAAACGAAATACTAACATCAACTAAGAGCCACGGACTAAACAACAATATCCAAGAAGCCTGCGTCTTGCGTCTCCTAGTTGAGAAACTTTAGTGCCAATGCTATGACAACAAATCAGACATCTATATCAACATATCATGAGTATATATTAGAAGCAATATATACTTTGCGTCACGGACTTTCTTTTTATGAAAGAGCTAAACTAATCTCACCAGACAAAGACTCAGACAATTCAATGATTATAGCGGAAATAAATTGCAGATATTCATTCTTGATGATTTCTAACTCATTAGAATCAGCCGCAAATGCATTGCTACTCAGCTTAAATCTAGACCAAGAGTATTACGGGGAGTTAGAACGAACTAACACACTTATCAAGTTTAAATTATTTTGCGATTTTATGGGCAAGCGACTTGACCAAGGTGACATAAAATTTGGCCGAATAAAGGATATCATTAATTGTAGAAACGAATTTGTCCATCCTAAGCCAAGGAAAGCCAATTACATTATTGATAGCGTAACTTCAGAGATAAAATATGACATTAAATCAACCAAGAATAGAAATTATCCTACATACTTTAGTGAAATAAAACCAAAACATGTGCTGACTGCATTAGATGACGCTTTGACTTTCCTTTCATGGGTTTGCTTTGATATTTGTAAACTTGAAACACAAGACGGAGCATTTAGACTTGGGCTTGGCTCATATGGAAGCACTGCAGACTTAGACATTATTGGAATAGAGAACCAAATAAAGTTTGATAAAAGAACATTTGGAAACGAATAAAAGCAATGGCACTAACAACGGTTTTACAAAAGAGGGGGGCTAATACATCGGAACAGTATTCCGCAATCTTCCGTGTCGGAGGATAATCACCCAATAGCTATCGGCATTTCAGGCAAAAGCCCCTCTCCTTCTCTAAGTGGCAAACCACTAGCAGTAACTTTAACCACCACGAAAGCGACCATTAAACAATGAAAATACAAACAGCATGAAAAATTTAATAACACTTTTTTTAACCCTATTTATCTCACTCTCTGTTATCGGACAGACGGAAAAGGTGAAAGGAAATTTGTCAAGCATTGACACAGCCGACTTGACAATTCTGAATATTTACCCCGACTCATTTCCTAATGTTTCTGTTGTCTTCAAAGCAGAAACAAGAAAGGGTGAACCTGTTTGGAATTTAACAAAAGAGAAAATGAAAGTAAAGGAGAATTCACAAAATTGTGAAGTAATTTCTCTTGAACAAATTTCTAAAAACAAACCTATCAATCTTGGAATTGTGATTGACCATTCAGGTTCTATGATGGATGATATTGATCAACTTTACGACAAAAATGGAGTAGCACTTTATTCTTTTGACGCAAATTTTAATCCTATTTATCCCAAAGGTTACACTTCGCCAATTGACAATGCGAAGACAGCCGTTAAAAGCTTCGTAACAAGTTTTGATTCTAAAAAAGATTATATAAGTATCACAGGATTTTCAAATACCGTTGACAGAAAATTACCCCTTACTCAAAACATTGGTGAAATAAATTCAATAGTAGATTCAATGCAAGCCGACTTTTCTACTGCATTGTATGACGCAATGATTGCAAGCATTGACGAAATAAAAATTTCAAACGGAGTAAAAGTTCTTGTCGTTCTAACTGATGGGCAAGACAATTCCTCAAAATCAAAATGGAACGATGTAGTTGACAAAGCAATTAAAGAAGATATTCCAATATACATTATCGGACTTGGCAATGTAAACAAAGACACTCTGCAATTAATTGCCAAATCTACAAAAGGAAAATTCTACTTTACGCAATCATCAACATCTTTAAACACCGTTTATGCGGCTATAAGCAAACAGGTTCAGGCATTTTATAATCTTGTATATAGTTCTCCCAATTTTTCTTCAGCCGACAGTACAAGACAAATAGAACTATCATTTGACATTGACAGTATTTTTCTTGTAACAAATCCTGCTACAATAAATTTCCACTCAGAAGTTCTTGCCTTCATTGAAAAAAAGGAAAAACAAAAAGAGTATCTTCTTTATGCAGGGATTGGAACAGCAATTCTAGTGGCCTCAGGTTCAATATTATTTTACTACCGTAGAAAAAAGAAAGTCAAACCAATCATCAAAAAACTTTTTCCTAATCCATCAAATGGGATTATCAATCTTGACTTTTTTTGTGGAGGTGGACAATTACAAATTGTAAATCTTAGCGGACAAGTTGCCAAAACAATTGAAATCAATAGCACTGAATCACAGTTTGATATTTCAGACTTACAAGACGGTAATTATATCGCAATTATTCAATCAAACGGGCAGCAATCAAACGCAATTAAATTTATCCTTCAACGATAAAAGCAGCAAATAGCTCCCATAAAATTGGCAGTCAGAAAACTCGAAACTTCAACCTCCGCCAAGCGTGAGACCATAGTGGGTAATTAAAATGACATTCCTTAAAAAATGAAAGAAGCTATAGCATTAAACAAAAGAACTCAATTCGTTTTACTCGGACTATTTCTGACTATTATAATTGGAAGCATTTTCTATTTCGTTCAGAATTGGATGTCATGGCAAGAGGAAATCAAAGTATTTAAGTCAGCAAAGATTTACTCCAAAATATTGTTTTTAAAAAATTTAAATAGAGGTAACTATTTAATTAAACTGAATATTGAGGACACAATAGCTGAGTTTGATTTGCCAATTTCTTATGAAGTTAAAAGAGACGGCATTAAAGTTGGGGACAGTTTATCTAAATTGTCAAACTCCGAAAAATTCGAGATTTATAGAATTGGGAATAATAATTCTTCAATAAAGGTGAGTGAACTTACAATCCATTAGAAGTTGAAATTTGCAAGCCATAACACCTAATTTGCGTCAAGCTGTTTGACATACTTCGGTTGAGCCAAGATACTTACCCACCCATTTATAAAGCCCAAAAAACGTTAGGTACAAGAAACATTCACATTCAGAAATGAAATATTCAATCTTTTTTTTACTGTTATTGATTTATTGTTGCAATTCTGACAGAGTTAGTTCAACAGCTTTAAAAAAAAGCGACTTGCCTAAAAATCAAGAGAATAAAGGCAATAGAATTCCAAAGTTTGAGGATTATAATATTGATAACATCTCTGCAAAAATCGACAATCAAACTATTGATAAAATATATAATCTCAACAGGACTCACTTTGAACAATTCAATTATAATAGAAAAGGACTGGAAGACTATTGTAAAATATTTGGAGGTAAATATATTGCAATTAACACTTCACAAGGCAGTGAAACAGTTGTGACTTACCTATTTGATTCTCATACAGGAGAAATGTATGAATCACCTGTATTTATGTATACTGCCGAATACAAAGGCAACAGCAGATTATTCATCAAAGACCCCTTTTTAGATGAAAGGCAAAAAGAGGAATGTAAAAATGACATTTTTGATTGTGACCGAAAATATTTTGTTTGGAATGAGAACAAAAAACTATTTGAAGAAATCAAGTAATCACCAAAAAGCACCTACTCAAAAGTGGTAGGAATGAAGTTGCAGAACATTTCTTAAATAATACTGACAGCTATCGAAATAGTGAACGCCGCGGCGGACTAAATGCCTACCACCCAATATTAAAAACTGACTGAAAATGAGAACTATAGATTAAGAGAACTTGAGCTACAAAATCCCAATGAACGAAATATTAATTTCACCAACAACAATTTTTAAAAGCGATGTTTTAATGACTGTAAAATCAAAATAGAATATGAATAGTTTAGCAAAACGACTATCAGTAACTCTTTTAATCGTATCAATCCTAACCATTCTATCACTTGTTAGTTTTGGAGCAATTGAAGAAGGAACACAAGGAGATGGAATATTAGGTTTAATTGCATTAGTTTTTTCTAAGTTGTTTTATCTATTCAGTTTTCCTACACATACGCTTCTTTTTGACTATATGACAGGCAATAAATTTATTTGGGGGCTTTTAATCAACTGTTTATTTTGGACTACAATCATACATTTGACTGTCAAATACTTAAAGAAATAAAAAGCACACCAATAGCACCTAACCTCAAATGGTCTGTTAAAGTTTATTAGGAAATTTATCTATATTTCACATACTGTTCTTACGCAAATTGTTATAAAATGGGCCTTCTAAGATTTGCAATCAACCTTTAGCATTATGATAAGAAAGACAATCTATATATTAACAATTCTTGTAGGGCTAGTTAGTTGTTCCGACCATAAACCGACTGAAAGGAAGATAGAAAAAAATTCCGAAGATTCTGTTTGGATTACAATAACGCCTAAGAATTACCTTGACTTTGAATATTCAAAAGCAATTGCTTTTGCAACTGTTGACCCTTTTGACTATTCAGATTTATATTTTTCAAAGACCATAGACCCTTCGAAATTTCATGATACCATAAGTCTATTACTCAATAGTGTACAGATTAATTATTTAAATGACTTATTAAGCGGACGTAAGAGAAAGCCATATCCAAAAGGAGGAATAGAAAGTGTTGTCGCTGACTGCTTTTATCCAAGACATAATATTATCTTTTTGAACAATAAAGATAGCATTGTTAATTATATTTCAATTTGCTTTGAGTGTGGCAATAGTAAGAATAGTAAAGCAAACTTAGCAGACATGGATAACATGCATGCATTCTTTGATTCTATAGGACTCAAAGTATTTTACAGACCTGATTATTATAGACAATATTATGATTCATTACACAATTTAAAGAAACACAAACAATAAAATAGGTTTGATAAAACCCTGATTTTTAGTCTCTTAAAACTACACCAAATTCTGTTATAACTTAGATTAATTCAACCCTATAACTATTGGAATTTATGGCAAAGGCCCCTCCCCTTCGGGTAAATGCAAAACTTAATTTTCAACTTTTAACTTGGAAAATAAAAATGGGACTTGGAATATTTATATTAACTGACAACTTCGAAGAACTTCTTTCAAATGATTATTATGACGAAAATAATAACTTTTTAAATAAGTATTGCTTAAGTAGAACCTTTTGTAACCTTATGTTACGAGGTGATTCCTATGGAGAACCCGAATTAGACCAAATTGGCAAAATTTCAGGAGTTGACATTTCACCTTTATATGACATGGAAAAGAATTGGGAAGAAGATGATATAATTCAAAAATTATCAAATGCAAAAAATGAAACCGAAAGAGAAAAAACATTAAAGCAAATTCAGTCAGACAAGGATAGCATAAATGGCAATATTGACCTAGTTTTGGAAACAATCAATTTACTTATTAATAATCTATCTCAAATTGACAATCTCAATAAGAGACTTGAATATGGAATAAAAGACACTTTAGGTTATGACTACTACTTTACAGATTTTAACAAACACAACAGTGAAAGTTATGCAGAAAACAACTTTGGACAAGATTTGAGAAATTTTAAAAGATTTCTTGAATTTGCTAAGCAAAATGGCAGAAAAACAGTTTGGTTTCATCATGGGTAAATAAGCTAAACCTAATAGAACCATAGATAAAGCATTGGAACATTGTTTAAATGAAATTTCGGCTTAGAATGCCACCACGAAATTGCAAAACCAATACGATACCAGCAAAAATTAGACAATCAATAATGAAAATATTAAGACGACTAAAAGAATTAGTATCTCGACTTAACAAGTCAGAAAAACTAGACAATAGTTTTATTTTTCCATATTCGTCCAACAAATTAATAAAACGTCAACAAATTTGGGACAACTTGCAAAAGGGAATTCTAATTGAAGACAAAGGCTTATTGATTCCTTGGTTGACTCCTTTTAATAAAGTTGATTATTTTAAAGAAAAACGCGACGAAAACAGAGATAGAACCAATTGGTATTTAGGACATAGAACAATACTAGATGGATATAAAGGATATCTTGAAGTAATGAAATGGATAAATCTTCCATGGACAAATTCATTTGAGAGACTTTCAGGCCTTTTAGGTTTTGGCAAAGACGGCCATGATAATTTTTTATCATTAATTGAACATTTGAGAGAATTACTTGGTGAGCCAACTAAAACAGACATTGAGTTTGAAAACGAAAATTTGACTGAAGGCTGTTATTTATGGCAGAATGGAGAAGTAAAGATCATGGTCTATGGTTTTGATATGCATGGTTCACGTTACCATTTTGAAATTGGTCTATTAAAAAACAAAAATGAAGAATATTTTGAGAAGACTATAGAGGAACTTAAAGCAAGTGGACTGACAGATGAAGAACTTGGAAAATAATAAAAAAGTGTATTTTTGAATCTCACAATAAAAAGGGTGCCTACAAAATGACATTTATGAAAATCATAACACTTTTAATTATAGCAGTTTTCTGGACTAGTTGCACTACAAGTAAATCAAGCTCACTCAATACAAATGAAATAAAAATGATTTCTGTACTGACCGATATTAAAAAAGAGAATAAATTTATTGAAGGTAGCAATGGTTGGGATGGATATTCAGGATGCCAAAATCATGATGAAAAAAATGCCTATTCTAAAAATATTGAAAATCTGATTGATGAACTCATAAAATCCATTAAAAACAAAAAGGATAAAGAAGAGCTTCAGATAGTTTTGAATAAATTTTTAATAAATGCTGTGAACCTAGAGGAAGAATACCATGCCGATACTGACGAAAGTGAAATGCGGTATATGTACTTTGAAAGAATCAAAAACGCATGTCAAATCCTATAATTGCATAATTGTTTCAAACCACAAATTATCTGTCGAGTTGTTAAGATTCAGAAGCCATAGAATCGCCTGAACCCAATAGCGCCCAAAACTTTAGCAAACGTTTTAAATGAAATACGGTACAATAATAATTTTATTGGCAATAACAAACTCCTGTCAAACAAAACATGATAATTCCAATAATTATAACGGTGAAGTAAGTGAGCTACTAAGAGACACCATTTCACTAATCCACAAAAGATATTCTTCACCTGATGGGAGTCCTGATATATTTGAATATAAATTACTTCGAGAACAAAAGGGAGATAGCATTTTGAGCTTTCGATATTATCAGGACACTGCATTATCTCGACATTACGACTTTCTAATAAATGGGGAGCAATTCAAATTAATTCAAGATACGACAGGTAGTGAATATTTAATTTTAGTTGATACCTTTAAAATTCAATTAACCGGTGAGCCACTTTTAATATATAAATATGAGAAATTCTTGCCTCCAATTGATGGAAGCATTTGTTATCTTTTCAATGAAAAATACGGTCTTATCGCTTACAGTTCATACTCTTGGGGTAATAAGACTTTATTGACAAATTGGAATGAAATTAATTTTGAACATGAAATAACAAAAATAATGCTAGCAGATAATGTGAGATATTTAAGTCGACAAAACAACATTCTTCCACCACCGCCGCCAAGAACTGTTAGAAAACATAAACATGTTGTTGATAGTACAGACTTTAAACTTTAATTTGATTATTAAATAAAAAAAGTACGAAAACACTTTGTCAATGAGACACCTTTTTTTATTTCAAAACCGCTTTGCGAAAGATAAAAAGACGATATAGAATATCAAAATGAGTAGAACAAATTGGACTAACGACAAATTATTATCACGACTTATAAATAATAAGACGGACAAATCACGTTGGAACAATATAAGTGTATTAAGAAAACGACCAAGTAAAGAACTATTTGCAAAGTGTGTAGAATTAAGCAAATCAAACAACCCCAAAATCAGAAAAATCGGTATTGATATTTTAGCTCAATTAGGTTTACCACCACGACCGTATTTGAATGAAACTCTAAAAATATATTTTGAATTACTTGATACTGAAAACGACCCAGACGTATTAATGTCGTTGCTATATTCCATCGGACACAATAATGATAAACTTGACAATGAGCAAATTGAAAAAATTTGTTCATTTATAAACACCAAGAATAGTTTAATAAATGAAGGTTTGGTTTTTGCATTACTCGGCATTGACAACTTAAATGCAATTGAAACCTTAATAAAACTTACTTCTGACAAATTGAGCCATATTAGAAATTGGGCAACTTTTGGTCTCGGAACTCAAATCGAAAGAAATAATAAGACTATTAGAGAAGCCTTGTGGGAAAGAGTTAACGACAAAAATCAAGAAACAAAACTTGAAGCGATTGTAGGATTGGCAAAACGAAAAGACAAACGAGTAAATGACATTATAAGACGAGAAATAATTGGTGGCGAATACGGAACATTACTTTTCGAAGCCATTATTGAAACACAAGACAAAGAGTTTCTACCTTTGCTTAAACAGAATTTAAGGACAATTAAGGACGACAAAACAATAAACACTAAATGGGGAAAAGACTTAATAAACTGTATTGAAGAACTCACTAAACTTACAAATAAAAAAGAATGACTTCATAGCATGCTTTTTAAGTTCTTTGCACCCAAAGTACTATTGGATTGCAATTGAAAAAACGTTTTAGACTTTAATAATATGATAAGACCATCAATTATATTTACCACATTGATATTTCTCTTCACAACTTCATTTGTAGAACAAGAAAAAGATGAATTGTATCAAAACTACGTTTCTGCAATTAGGAATTTTAGCACCTTTCAATATTTTTTAGTCGTTAAAGTTAAAGACCGTAAACAAGGAACAACAAGAGAGTATTGCACTAAAGGCGATTTTTTAAAAGGCGCCTTGCATCGTGAATACAATTTAGGATATGACATCGATGGCATTTCTAAAGTATACTCATTAGCAATCGACAATAAAGACCGATACTTTGAATTTAAGAAAAAGAAAGCTTTAAAGAATATAAGTACTTGGAATTATTCAATTGACGATTTAATACAACTTGAAAAAACCGTAAACTTTGATTCTATTGTTTCACAAATTAAAACAAATAAAAAATGGAGTATGGAAATCTTTGACGATAAAACAATGATAATGTATGCACATTCACTTTTTAATAGAGGTATCCTTACTGGAGAAAACAATTGTCGGGGAGGAACACTCGTTTATATTGAAAAAAATAAAAAGGAATAACATAAACAAGAGGGCACATAAATATCCCTACCTATAAGTTCCCATTCCGAAGCCTCAAAAAGTACATCAACATTTCCTCGACTTAAACAAAATGTTTTAATCCCGATTCTTCGAAACTCCGATAACTTTAGCTTAAACACAATGAAAACTCTCAGACATCAAAATGATTCTTTTCTTTTTATAAGAAGAGCGCTAGTAATCTTGTTATCTCTTATTGGAATAATTCTAGTCAATCAAATGACAGATAGCTATTTAAGAATCAACTTCTCAAACAATGGAGAAGCTTACTGGAAAGGAGCTGGACACTTATTGAATGAAAATCTACCTAAGGGGCTTTTTTTCATAATAAGTCGGCAATTTCTACCACCGTTTTTTTTGTTTGTGATATTATTTTCTATGATTGTCAATGACATTGCGAGAAAAACCCTATTTAAATACATTAATGTATTAGCTATTGTAATATTAATTCTTACAAGCATATTTATTTTATATAAAACAGTAGAAACCTATCCAAGTGTGAATGATCAGTTGTATAAAATTATTGAAATGAGTCTTAATTGGTATTTGAAAGTCTTTGGATTCTATATTGGCTATTTAATAACAAGAATCATATTTTAAAATTATTAAAGCAATTTAGAGAATGAGATATACAACAATGCAGACTCTTAACTTAGGTTAATTCAACCCTATAACTATTTCAATTTATGGCAAAGGTCCCTCTCCTTTTAGCAACTAAACGTTATGGGCATATAAAAACAACCTCAATAACATTGGGTCTGATAATTTTCATATTGAGTATAGTTGCCATTATTTGGACAAAACTTGACAATCAATATGAAATATTTGGAATTATAATTGGTTTATTAGTTTTTTTGAATGGATTATTTGATTTACCAAAAGGGGTAATAAAATTGAAAATAACTTTTTAAGTGTATCTGGTCTAAAAAACAAGATTGATATTAGACAAATTAAAGGAATCAAAATTTATAAAGAACGAATGATTTTAACAAATATTGACAATAAAACAGAACGAGTTGACAATCTAGCTATTTCCCAAGAATCAGCACAACTTATTGAGAGTTATATATCAGAAAAGGGAAATAATATTGACTTGACAATTATCTTGACAAACTTTGACAAAGAATAAAATAAATTGAAAATGAGTATTTGAAATGTAATTGTAAAAACCCAAAATCAAAATGAAATGCTAATGTGTAGAATTTGTAAATATTAATTAATTTGCAAACTGAAAATATCAAAAATAACTTTTATTAAGTTAAGAATCCCATTATTTAAATAACTATATATTTATAAACGAAATGGACTTGTTAGGACAAATATTATGGATTACAATATTCTTAATACCAATATTTACAATCCCATTCAATTGGAAACGTATGGAAACGAAGAAGATTTTTCGCATTATAGTTGGACTAATCTTCGCACTATTACTTTCATTCTTACTTTATAATATTAGTTTAGCAATTATCTTTAGAGATGGCATGAATTAGGTTAATAAAAAAACGAAGCCTCAAAAAAACACATTAATTAAATCTTGAAGGAGCAAAAATGAAAAATCCGGAAGCTTCGGAAACAATATTGCGAATTACAAATCGTTAAAACTAATTTTAAAACAATGCACAACACCAATAATTTCAGATTAGTTTAAAATGAGATACGAGATTAACAAACCTGAATCAGAATTAACAGAAGGGTATTTTACTTTAATAATTAAGTACACGACACTATTTATTTTAGGATGGTTAGGTGCTTGGATATTATTGTTAATAATATCGACTCGAAGAGGCAATAGAAATTCAGGCATAGGCGATGTGTTTTTTGGCAATCCTGAATACACAAGTATTGTTATTGCAATAGCGGTAATTTATTTCTTCGGACAAAAAGCTTACAAGAATTATAAACTAGGTTTAATTACTTCAATAGAATTTGAGGAAACAAAATTAAAACTGGGGTTGCTCAATACATTAAATGGCTCACACAAAACTAAAGAGATCAATACCAGTAACTTAAAGATTAAAATACAAACCAAACAAGACAGCCTTTATGGTAATCAAAGGATATTTGATTTTTTTGAAAACAACATCTTAATCAATCGGCTTAATATTGAATTGACAGCTTGGAATAGACATACAGAGTTAGAATTAATAGTCACGAAGCTTATAGAAATTAAAAGCAAATCAAATTAAGAAGGCTTATTCAAATTTTCAAAATGGCTTTTTATTTAAAACTAGAGCTCAATATCAGCTATACACAAGCAGGAAATTCGTATTTCGCGGGAGAAATAACAAAAGTAAAATTCTGTTATTGGAGAGAGGTTAATTATTAACAAAAGACAACACAAAAATACATTCGAATGAAAAAAATACTTTATACAATTTTAACAGGACTCGTAATTACGATGACCTCTTGCACACAAACAGACCCAAATAAAAATATTGACGAAGGAAAAGTTGAGGATAACACTTACACAAGTGAAGAAATTGGGTGGACTATTGAAATACCAAAGGGTTGGACTGTAACAGACAAAGACAAAATCAAGGAAATAAATGAAAAAGGACTTAAAGTGATGGAAGAAACAATTGATGGTGAAATAGATTATAGCAAACTTAAAAACTTAATTGCTTTTCAGAAGAACCAATTCAATACATTCCATTCAACATCGGAACCTTTTGTCTTAGAATATGAGGGTGAATGGGATGAAAATAATTCGGCACTTAAGGGAATTATTTACACGGCCTATTTAAACCAAGGAATAAAAGTAGACTCTTCTTCAACAACAATAGAAACGATTGACGGATATGATTTCATTAAATATAGCTTTACACTTTACAGTCCAAAAGGAGATGTTTTTTTAAACCAAATAATGTTTAGCAGACTAATTAATGGTTTTGATTTTGGCGTAAACATTAACTACAACAATGATAAAGACAGAGATGAATTGCTTAAAGTATTTAGAAACTCTAAATTTAAAAAATGAGAATTAATTACAACCAATGTACTTTGGCAGATGAGGGTGATTCAAAATCCTCTAAGCTGAAAGTAATACAAAAATAATGTTTTAATTTTGTCGAGATAATACATACCTGCGAATTCAGGCTTAACCATCTTTAAATTTCACAAAACCACAAAAAGCCATACCAAATGCTAAAAAAAATTGCTAATTTTGAAATATGAAAACCATAACAACCATTTTATTTTTGACCTTTTCTGTTGTTTGGGTCAATTCTCAAACCAAATATGAACAAATCGGTCAATTTGGTGAATTCAAAGCAGATTGGGCTTTAGTTCAGATTGACAATAAGTTAGGATTTATCAATGACAAAGGCGAAGAAGTTATTAAACCAACTTACGACAAAATTGGTCAATTCGGTGAATTCAAAGCAGATTGGGCTATAGTTCAGATTGACAATAAGTTGGGGTTTATCAATGACAAAGGCGAAGAAGTTATTAAACCAACTTACGACAAAATCGGTCAATTTGGTGAATTCAAAGCAGATTGGGCGACTGTAATTTTCAATGGCAAGAAAGGTTTCATTGATTTAGATGGCAAATTTATAACAGAGTAACAGAAACCCTAGGCATAAACACTTCATTAGAAAGTTGGGGATTTAAGGTTTAGGTAGAAATAAATCATTATATATAAACTTTCATTTTCACAATTACGTATTGTCTTTAATCCCACTCCTTCAGCAAGGGGCAATACTTTAGTTGCAAGTTTTTACGACCTGAACCCATAAAAATGACAGATCATTTAGAAATAACAAAGACTACAGAATTAAACGAAGTAGTCAAAAGGCAAGTTTTTGACTTATGGAATAGCGAATATCCAGAAAAACTTAATTATAATAACATATTAGAATTTGATAATTACTTAAATAGTCTATCAAATCTAAACCATTATTTATTGACAAACAAAGGACATTTGATTTTCGGGTGGGCATTAACTTTTGAAAGGGAAGATGAAAAATGGTTTGCGATAATTATATCTGAAAAAATAAAAGGAAAAGGGTTAGGACGAAAAATGCTCGATGAACTAAAAAAAGAAAAACAGGTTTTGAATGGTTGGGTAATTGACCACAACAATGACAAGAAAAAAAACGGACAAAAGTATATTTCTCCAATAAAATTTTATGAAAAGTGTGACTTTAATATTCTTGCAGATGAAAGGCTTGAACTTGATATTATTTCCGCAGTAAAAATAAAATGGAATAACGAAAAGTAAACACCCCCCGCTAACAAGTATTTGGTTTAAGCTGACGTTTCGCACCCCCCTATTGAGCATAAAAAATCATAGAAAAATAAACATCGCAAAAATGCGTTTATTAAAAGACATATAAACGATTATGCATTGATATAAAGACCTAATTACAGTGAAAAGGCTACTGACATTCTCAACGTTAATACTTCTTTTTGCTTGCAGTCACACCAAGGACTACAATAAATCAAGCGGACTTTTTCCGATTAAGGAGTTTGGTAAGTGGGGTTACATCAATATTGACGGCCAAACAGTGATTGAATGTCAATTTGATGAGGCAGGTCAATTTTCAGAAGGACTTGCGGCAATTCTTGTTGACACGGTTTGGGGTTTTATAGACACAACAGGAAAAATAGTTATTGAACCTAAGTATTCCAGCGTGGCACAATTCTCAGAGGGCCTTTGTTTTGTCACAATCCAAAAAGACACAATATTTCAAAATGCATTTATACGAACAAATGGGACAATTGCTTTCATAACAGACCATGAATATGTTGGCTCATTCTATAATGGAAGGGCCGAAGTTGAAATTGACAATGAAATATGCTACTTTAATAAAAAAGGTGAAATAGCAATTATCACACACTATCCATACAGTGAAGGTAGATTTCATGAAGGAATTGCGAAGGTTTGGTCGGGAGACAGTTCTAAATACATTGACACAACAGGAAAAACAATTGCACTATTTCCGGGAACAAGTAATGACAATTTTTCAGAGGGACTGGCAAGGATTAGCTTAAATGGTGAATCATTTTATATTGATAATTTGGGTAAGAAAAAAATAATTCCACAAAACTCCCATCTTACATTTTTTAGTTTTTCAGATGGCATGGCTCAAGTAACAATTTCAGGATCAGACCATCAAACAGGATTTATTAATAAAACAGGAAAGCTTGTAATTCCAATCCAATACCACGACATCAGAGATTTTAAAGAAGGGCTTGCTGCTTTCGAAGAAAATAACGTTTGGGGATTTATCGACAAAACAGGAAAAGTAGTTATTAAACCTCAATTTGAACAAATTGAATATGAAGGATTCTCAAAAGGATTATGCATCGCAAAACAAAACCATCAATGGGGATACATAAACAAAAAAGGAGAATTTATTTGGAAAGAGCAAGTAGGTCTTGAATACACAAAACTTGATTTATCAAAATGGGAACTTGATACTTTGGAAACCAACAATGCTCTTTTTGCAGGAAAAAACGCAGACAGTGACAACTTCCCTAGAAAACAAATATTCCCTTCGTTAAACCAACTTACACTTAAAGTTGACACAGTAGATTTAACGGCATTTGCAGACAAGTATTTTGCGCACAAACTTTATTTAATTAACGCATCAAAAGACACCGTTAATATTCCGGCACAAGACGGACGTATAAAAATTAAACAGCAAGCAAAAAATAAAAAAGGCGAATGGCAGGATATTGAATACTTTATGAATAGTTTTTGTGGCAATAGTTATCACACATTAAGACTTACCCCAAATCAATTTCAGATTTTTGCAACACCAATCTTCAAAGGTGATTTTAATACACAGCTTCGTTTCAAACTTAAAATTGAAAAGCAAATCATTTATTCAAACAATTACAAAGGTCAAATAAACTTTAGTCAATTACTTAACCCAAAAAACGATGAAGAATTATGATTAATAGTTTGGATGAATTAAACCTAAAAGGAAGTAGAGGCTTTAAAATCACGATTAAAAAATCAGGAATTCTGTACTCATTATTCCACTGTAAAAGTGACAATCAACCTTTAAATGCGGATTACCCTTAAGTATTTATGACAACATTCGAAAATAAATATTAAGCGAAACAAATGATGACAACAATTAAGAAAACATTACCTAACCTTTTAACCTCAATTTTGGTGGTTGGAGTATTTTGGTGGTCATTGACGAGGACAAATAACTTTGCATGGAACCCGAAAGGAAAAGAAACCTTAATGCTTGACGTTGCTCTCAATTCAATATTTTATTACAAGACAATTTTTTGGCTAGTTATTGTAACCGTGACAGAATTTACAATTAGACAATTGATACGTAAGAACTACAAGACTACAGCTATTACAACACTTTTGGCGATAATATTTTATTTTGCAGTTGGTCAATTCATTGATAAAAAATGTGCATTTCATTATTATTCTGTTTTTCAAAATCAATCGGTGTCAGAAGACTATATTCAAGAACCAATTTTAAAAGCAGGCTATCAAATCGGACCAATTTTGACAGAAAATATTGCAATCAAGGAAATGAAATACAGACGTTACGCAATTGGTGGACTTGAAAAATTAAAATATAAACCAGCGACAACAACTCTAACAAAAATCTTGCTTGACAAAAGTGAAATAGATGTTTTTAGAGCTGACGCTTATCAAGCATTGACGACATTTGAAACGGTAGAAACAAGAAAAGTATTAACCGATTTTAAGAAGCAAGCAACCGACTCAACAGACAAAAAAGTAGTTGAACTTGGAGAATCTTTTATGAAAAATAAATGAAGATATGAAAGGTAACTTCAAACTCACGTTTAAATTCTTTGACCCCAAAGCACTTTTGTATTCATGGAAGTGCCGAAGTCTTGAAATAGGACTTTAATAAATTTTCAACTGAGACAAGGTAAAAATCACCCCAGAAAGCAGACAAACCGTTATAATTAATCTTAACAGAATCCATGTTCAACTTTTTAAAATCAAATAAAAAATACGAACCACTCGACAAGGAGTTGAGAAAGTGCTTCGAGTACAATTTACTTTGGCTAATGGAGGCGTTTCCTGACACCAAAATAGAAGAACGCAAAATTCTGACACCAACAGCATCAGACTTTCCTATAATATGGAATAGAAGTCGCGAAAATGCTATTGAAGCACTTAACATTATTTGTAGCAATATGAATCTTAATCCAAACGAAATTGAGCTTGACTTCTATAACAATGGATTAAAAGAATTTAACATGGGAACATCTGTAATTTTCACAGTATCAGACCCTGAAAATCAAGAGGCTGCAGGCTTGTACAATCACGAAATGATTGATGGCAAATATAGTATTTCACTAGACGAAGCATTATTGGAAAAACCTGAAAGTTTAATTGCAACAATTGCTCATGAACTTTCTCATGTAAAATTACTTGGCGAAAAAAAGCTTGAGCAAAACGATGAAATGCTCACTGACTTTACAACAGTTTTTTTTGGACTTGGTATTTTTAATGCAAACTGCGCGTTTCAGTTTTACAATCATACCGACCGTTGGGGATATAGTAATTTAGGATATTTAAAAATTGAGGAATGGGCGTATGCATTGGCTTTGTTTGCATTTATAAGACACGAAGATGAACCACAATGGAAACAATTTCTTAGCAAAACGATTAAAAGTGACTTTGAAAAGTGCTTAAAATACATGATTGACAACGAAGATGAAATCTTCACATTTGACGATGAGCAATAATAAAAAACGCCCTGCAATAGCCGTTTTGCAAAAAAGCGATACTAACATGTATTAAATACAAAATATTAAGACACAACAGTATTAAAAACTACCGAATTTTATTTGCACGTTAGTATCAAAAGCATGCTGCAAATAAAAAGTCCTTTTGATGATTTGTAAAAAAGGGGTATCATTGCATAAAAAATAATGTCTAACACTTATCAGACCTATACGACTAATACATGTTGTATATGTTTGATGTTATCAGACATATAAGTAAGTTAGCGGTAATTTTAACGAACATTACGACAATACTGAAAATTAAATATAAAATGAGAAAACTAATATTATTATCCATTGTCTTGACTATTGCTTCTTGTGGACAAATTATGACTGAAGTAGAAGCTCATAAAAAGAATGAGCAGGGTTTATCAGAACTAAATTCTGGACAATTTGACAAAGCAATTATTTCTTTTCAGGAAGCTATAAAAAGCCCAAATCTATCTACCGAAACAAGAGCTCAAATTTTTCGGAATATTGCACAAACATTTAGTGAAAAGAAACAACAAGATTCATCAATTTATTATTCAAGACTTGCTGCAAATTGTTATGACAAAAACTCATACGAATACTTAGTAAATATTGCTGATATAAATTTGCTGACAGGCAAAACAAAGGACGCTTTAGACAATCTTAATATTGCCTATGACAAAAATCCGAACAGACTTGAAGTAAATAACTCTTTAGGACTCATATACCTTGGAGATTATGGCATTGAATTTATGGATGTAAAAAAAGCTCTAAAGTTCAACCAAAAGGCATTTGAAATTAACAAGGACAGAATAACGGAAGATGTATTGGGGCGAAATTACTTTGAATTGGAAGACTATAACAATGCAGAAAAGCATTATGAAAAACTATTAACAGAATACCCAGACATTTTACCATATTCCTTAAATCTAGGTATGATTAAATTTAAACTAAATAAGCAAAAAGAGGCGGACAAATTATTTGACCAAGTTATCAATGCTGACAGCAGTATGATTTATATTATTAAAGCATTTAAAGACGAAAACGAATAAAAACTACCGCTAACAGGCGTTTGGCAAAAAAGCGGGTTCAGTGCTTAAATGAAGCTTTGTGCTTCGTATCAAGTTCTGTGCTGGCAGACAGTTTAGTGCTTCGAAATCCGCTTCTTCGCCAAGCGCCAAAACGTTAGCTGCAAGGCTACCACGACACAAACAGACGACAAATATCAAAACATTTGAGAAGTAAAGAAATAGATATAGACCAATTTAACACCATTAACGAAGTATATACTTTCGTTGACAAGAACGCATACAATCTTGAACGAAATTGGGATTTAACTGACCTTTGGGTAAAGTATAGAAACAAGACGACAAGTGAAGACGAAAAGAAAAAAGCACAATGGGAGATTGATTGTTTCTTATTTGAGATAAAGGGAGATAGATTATTTTCTCAAATTTATTCAGCATCATCTGAAACAGGAGAAGTAAAAGCCTACCCTGATTTAAACGAAATTCAAAAAGAGGTAATTGAGTATGTAAGTTGTAGAGTTGAATCTTCATCAAATCCAATATTGAAAGCAAGGTATGCTCACTTGCTTTGGAAGTGTCCTATTGGTATTAAGCATAACAAATTTGCTGTCATAGCCATTAACAACTACATAAAAGCTATTGACGATTATTGCGACCAATGGAAGAGCGAGAAACATAAAGAAACACCTTTTCAAATTGGTAGACTTTACGAAACTTTACTTGCAGTTGTAAACGACTTAAAAACCGATTTAGAGCCAGTAAAAAAACTTACTCATAAACTGCTATTTAGTTCAACATTTGAGTTTTACACTAAACACGGAATTTTGAACGATATGCTTGAATATACGAAACTATTTAAACCAAATGACTTTGAAAACACTCTTTCCATTATTGAACAAGAGCTGAATAAAGACAAAACAAAATCAGATGACTTTTCGCTTGTTCACTACCACATTCCAACAGCAATTAAAATTGCAACCAAAACAAAATCGGACGTAAAAAAGTGGCATAATGAAACAGGACTTGCATATCTACGAATAGCTGAAACAGAAACAGAAGAAGATCGTTTTTGGTTAAAACTTGACAACTATTCAAATGCAATAAAAGCTTTTATTCTATCGGGAAATAGTCTGAAGAAAACTGAAGCGGAATTTTTATATTCAGAACTTAAACCTAAAGTTAAATTACCAACGACAAGAATTGATTTTGATGAAGAAACTCAAAAACAATTACAAGAATTTCAAGACTACATAAAGAATTTAGCTGAAAATATTGTCAAACAAAAGCCAGAGGAGGTTTATAGAACTATATCAAGTGGTTTCTTTTTCCCTAAATATGCAGATGTAATTAAAGCATCTGAAAATAAAGAGAATTCATTTTTAAACTTCGTCACAACAATACATTTTGATAAAAATAAAAACATATCAAAAAAGCAAAAGAACATAGAGCAAGATAAAAATATCTATGATACCTATAGCTATCATATGCGAATGAATGTCTTACCCTATTTGCATTACATCTTAATACCAGGTATTAAATCCGGTAATTTGACTTTCGAAAATTTCATCGAATTTATTGCTGCAAAATCTTGGATTGGTAAACAACATTTAAAATACGATTTAGGAGGTGAAGGAAAGTCGATAAATTGGATTGGTTTACTAAGTCCTTCAATTGTTGAATTTTTTATTCAAATACAAGGCTGGGTAAGCAGTAAATACTACAAACCAAGTTTTGTATTGTGTGTGGACAGCTTAACAATAAAATTTGAAGGTCTGTTAAGAGATTTTTGTGAACGAATGAGTATTCCTACAAGTGTGAGCAGACAGAAGGGTATGCAAGAAGCCTATATTCATAATGTACTGGAGAATGAAACAATAAAGAAGTTTTTCAATGAGGACGACCTACTTTTATTCAATTATTTATTTTCATCAGACAGCGGACTGAACCTTAGAAATAATGTAGCTCATTGTTTTTATGACTATGAAGAATACCATCCCGACCAAATGTTTTTATTAATAGCAGCATTGCTTAGACTTGCAAAATATGATTACACAGACAAGACGAAAAAGCCCAGCAGCTAACAGGCGTTTGGCAAAAAAGCGGGTTCAGTGGTTAAATGAAACTTTGTGCTTCGTATCAAGTTCTGTGCTGGCAGACAGTTTAGTACTTCGATATCGCCACCTTCGGGTAGCTGCAAAACGTTATCGGTCAGGCTATGACGACCACACAAACAGATAAAAAATAAACAAAAGACAGAAAAATGAAAACAGTATTAATCATAATTGGAGCGACAATTTTAATTTTTATGATCAAAGCGTGTATGCCATCGGGACAAAAACAAAATCCAGACTCAGACACGACCAGACCTTCAAATGAAAATTTACCCAAACAAGAAAATCCAAACGCAAAACTTGTAATTGTTGACAATATATCAAAGACAGAAATTGATAGTATTCTAACTGGATTTTGTAATATGTATAATAAGGAAAGTTTTCAGGCACAACCAAGACTTTACAAATTAAGTGAAAGACAATTTGCTATTACTTTTCCTTTTGACATTGAATTTGAAATTTATTGCTACTTCATAAATTATGTTCGCTATCCAATGGGTTTTGACAAATCATTTAATGTGACAGCTTGGGAAACAACTAAACAGGCTGACGGTTGGATAACAGAAAAATCAACTAATAAAAAAGTAATGTTATTTATTCCTGAAGACGATACCCAACACGATAACGTTTTCTTGACAACAGAAGACAATATTGGGTATAAACTTGGTTTTGCAGTTGGAGAAGAAAAACAATATCTTGAAACACCTAAAAAGAGATATTCTGCACCAACAATTGACATTAATACATTGACTGAAAAGCAATCAACAGACTTTAAATAATAGGAAAAATGACCTTAGGTGTTTACAGACGACTGACGACCGAGAAAGAAGCCCGAACCGATAACATGGGTTTAGCAAAAGTGGCGGTTCCGTGCTCTGCAGTCCGCTGCGGCGGATGCTGAAAATCACCACTACGCCAAGCCACAAAACGTTTGCACCATTTGTAAGGAAGACAACAGAGCAACAACATAAAATTATAAAATGACAGACAAACCAATTTCTGCAAAAATCCTTTTAACCTTGGCTGACAACAAAGTGACAGGAGAAGAATTTATTGGATTATCAGGTACGCTTTATAGACAAAATTTGATTTTTTCTGAACCAAGAGAGTTAAGAAGAAATAAAAATATTTTAGAGTTGACTGTAATATTTCGTGATAACTCATCATTTAAAAAATGGAATAATAATGCAGAAGTAAAAGAGTTTTGGCTTGTAAAGTTTAACAAACTTCTTGCTGAAAAACCAAAGACAATCAAAGAAAGAAACGTTATTATTGAAGTAGACAACGTTAAGAATTGCGTTTGTGACAAGTCTGATTTTTACATTTTACAAGGACGTTCATTACAATTTATAGACGAGTTGACTTGTAGCAATTGTCTTGGACAAATTTCATATTCAAAAGTACCGCTTGAAATTCAACTTGAGGACTGGCAGACAAAACACGAAAGAGTTTACTCAAATTGGATTGAAAGTGGACTCTTTGAAAAAGAGGCTTACAAAGAATTGACAAATTATAAAAAAGGAAAACTAAACTTGGAAGGAGAAAAAATCCGAAAGCAACTCTCTGACTATTTCAAAATTCCAGTTTACATAAGTTACTTTGTTGAAGAACCAGACAATAATCATCTTTGTTTGGTTTGCGGACAAAAAGGGTCTGACTCTGGACTGAAAAGACCAAACAAAATTTGCATGACTTGTAATACAATTTTTGATTATGGTGACAGATAGAGAAACAACTAGTTTTAACAGCCGTTTGGCAAAAAAGCGATTCTAACATGTATTAAATACAAATTATTAAGGCACAGCAGTAGCAAAACTACCGAATTTTATTTGCACGTTAGTATCAAAAGCATGCTGCAAATAAAAAGTCCTTTTGATGATTTGTAAAAAAGGGGTATCATTGCAAAAAAAATAATGTCTGAAACTTATCAGACCTACAAGTAAGTTATGTGCAATAGTAAAAGACAATAATGCCACAACCAATATTCTACTTCGACAAATTAAAGACATGGGACAAAGTGACCATTGTATTGTACGTGCTTTTGTCGGCAGGACTTTGGAGTTATTTTAACAGTACCACTAATACTAAGACACAACAAGATATACTTTTTGGTTATGCTTTTGGCACACAATTCTTCTTTTATTCTTTCAACTATAAATCCTTACGCAATCTAACAGTATATACTTTTTGGGTTACTATAGGAATTGTACACTTATACTTCTACTATCAACTGAAGGACAATCAAGCACTACTAAATGCTCGAGGACATTCTGCCACTGGTCTTAGAAATACCCTTGTTTTGTTGCTACTATTCCAAATACTACGTTTTATTAGTGCAAGGACTCAAGGACAAGAATTGGTGTGCCCTACGAAAGGTAGCTGGACGGACTTATTCGATGATAGACGAATTACACTTATAGACTTTATATTATTTGTTATATATATTGGTTCAACATTAATATTATTATTCAATGACTGATTTAGAAATAACTACTAAAGCTAACAGCACATTGGTAATAGGCGGTGTTCTGTACTCCGCAAAAAGTTTTTGGGTTAATCAAACATTGGTTCTCCGCATCAACATTTGTGATAAAAATCCGCCACTAAGCAAAGCCGGCAAACCGATAGCAGACATTTTATGAAAAACCGTAAACGAACATTCAAAATATTTATTTCCATTTTGTTTTTATGGGTTTGTGGACATTTGATTTATATAACTATTGACGGTTTGACAGACAAAAAAATGAAAGCAGACATTGCTGTCGTTTTAGGCAATAAAATAAATGAAGATGGGACACTTTCAGAAAGACTTGAAAAACGTATGGAATGTGGACTTAATCTTTACAATTCTGGACGAGTAAAAAAAATATTAGTTAGTGGTGGACTTGGAAATGAAGGATTTTACGAAGGAGACAAAATGAAAGAGTATTTAATTAAACATAATGTACCAGACAGTGTAATAATCGTTGACAACTTGGGCAGTAACACCATTTCAACTGTTAACAATACTCTCAAGTTAAAAGACAGCTTGAACTTTCAAAGTATAATAGTTGTATCACAATATTTTCACTTGACAAGAACGAAAATGTTATTCAGAAAACATCATTTTGAAAATGTAAGCGGTGTAAGTCCTAAATATTTTGAAATTAGGGACATTTATTCGTTGCTTAGAGAATTTGTAGCTTATTATGTGGAATAAAAAACATCTGCTAACACGGATTTTGCGTCAGGTGGGATGATGTGAAAACTTGCAGTTTTGTGGCAAAAGTCCCGCCCTTCGGGTAGCTACAAAAATGTTATGCCTCACAGTAAAACGACCGCAATTGAAAACAAACAGACAACAAATGAAATACATTAAACTAACAATATTAACATTCGTACTTCTACTTTTCGGCTGCAACCAAGCCGATAATAAAAGGACTACAGTTCCAGAAGAAAAAGAAACAACTTCAGCAGACGATATCGAACAAATTCAAAATCTTATCAGACAAGTTCTTAATTGGGCGGACTCTAAAAACTCAATCGACTTACTTCCAGTTCTTGCAGACAGCAAAGACAGCCTTTACATTGGTTTTGACCTTGACAAGCACAAACAAAATCTTAACAATCTTCAAAAGACAAACTTTTTTGCTACAGAATTTATAGAAAACTACAACCAAATAATTTTGACACTTGACAAAAAACTTAGAAATGGTGAAAACGAACCGTGGTTAGTAGGTGACTTGCCGACATTTAATTTTTCAAGTGATGTTAACCCTTGGACATTAAGTCAAGACATTCCTTACGATAATCCAAACCCATTTGATATTGTTGAAATTAAATTACTAAATATTGACAAATGGGAACTAATTTGGAGATGGGGAAAACCTGAATTAATTACAGAAACGAGTTGGAAAGACTTTGAATATAAATTTAGAGTTGTAAAAGAAAATGACAATTGGAAAATCTCTTACTTGCAGGGGTTTGACTTTAAAGAAAGTACACGTTAAGACAGACAAGTATGATGACAAAAAAAGAACAACGATTGTATAACAGTACACTGGCAATAGGCGGAGTTTCTACTCTGATTGACAGTTTAGTGGTAAAAAGCACACCCTTCGCCAAGCACCTAACCTTTAGCAACAATAAGATGAAAAACTGCATTTATATACTAACACTTCTTTTAACAACAACTGTTTTGGGACAAACCAAAGACAGAAGAGCTGAACTTGACATTTCAGGACGGATTAATCAAATCTCAGTTTCACCTGACGAAAAAATTTGGTTGGTAACTGCTATTGGAAATATCTATTACACCAACAACATTGACTCAAATTGGCATTACGCAAAACCTATTTTTAAATCAACAGACAAATTAGATATAGAAAATCCACATCTTGAACGAATATCCTATTTCAATAAAGACACCGCAATAATGACGGGTTACATTTCAGCAAGCACAAAGGAATACAAAAAGAATGGTTACTTCTTGACAAAAGATGCAGGTAATACTTGGAAACTTCATGACTTCGGTGGCGACTCTTGGATAAACAATGTTTTCGTTGACAAACAAGGTAATGCTTGGATGGGTGGTTCATCAGGCGAAATATTCTTTTCAAAAGATTTTGGACAGCATTGGGAAAAACTAAATTCCCCATACAATTCATTTTCAAGAATGCATTGTATTTTTATGCTTAACTCAACGACAGGCATTTCAGGTGCATTACACAACGAAATCTATACAACATCTGACAATTGGAAATCAAACAAAAAAATCAAAACACCATACGACCAAAAAAAATATAACATACCAAACGGTTATATAGACAACAGAATTGAAAAGATTTTGATTTGGAATAATTATATTGTTGTCAATCAAAACGGACACATTTACTACTCCGAATTAAACAAAATTGATTGGAAACCTTTCCCAATAAAAATATTTGATTTTGAATTAGATAACGATTCAAAAACTCTTTTCGCAATTAGCGACAGTTTAAAAATCGTTTCTCTCACTTCGCCAACTGAATTTCATTTAGTCACAGACAAACAACTACCCTCCTATCCTATTGACATCAAAGTTGTCAATGGTTCGCTGTTTGTTATATCATCTGGCTACGAAGTTTATAAAGTAGATAAAAGTGGGCTGACACGCTCAATTCCATACACAGAAGACAAAAAAATTGAAGAACCCGAAATTGTAAAACAAGGAACAAAATTAGTTTGGGGAACAAATGGAAATCAAATTTATTTGGCTGACGACAATAAACGAGATTGGTACAGAGAAAAGGCACTTGATTTTTATATTAGAGATTTTAGACTATTAAACGATAGTATTGCGATACTTTGGGATGGCTTCAAAAATAATTACATTTATTCTTTGAGCGACCACAAGCCAAAACTGTATTACCCCGAAACACCGCTTAAAACACTTTTAACTTCACCTATCAAATCGTTTGTAATAAATTCAGGCAGTCAAGGGTGCTTCCATAGTTACGATGATGAAGTTCGTTATGAAAGTGTAAACGATTCAATTCTTGAAACAACAAAGACTTATTCTAACAAAGACCAAGAAATAAAGTCCTCAAATTTTAATAATAAAATTAATAGCTCTACTTTAACAAATGTATTGAACGACATTAATTCTAATCCTTCTGCCATTCCGACTTTTAAGGATTTCCATATCACAGAAAGTGACAAGAAAAGCTATTTGACAATGGTTGACAACGAACTCAAAAACAAGGGAACGGATTACTTTGAAAAAAATAAAAAAATCAACAAAGATTTTTATTATTCTGTTCCAGCAATGCTTGACACGTTAAATAATTCTATCATCTCAACAATTTATAATCAACCAGAAGGTTGGAGCAGCACAACAAACAATTGGTTCTCGATTCAGATTATTAACCAAAACAACGAAACGCTGAACATTGTTAGGTCGTATTATGTTAAAACTCTCCCTTGGAATTTACCTTGGAAATTTGAATACAACGGACAATATTTTAACTGTTACAACATTGAACTTTCACGACTTATTAAGGCTTGTATTGATGACGACTTTACGGACAAAAAGGTATTTAGTAACAGTCGATTAATAATGGAGGTAGCTGACTATTTATGGAACATGGAGGAATGAGAAAAAAAGAGTTAGCCAAATTTTTCGCAGGATTGACGGCTTGGGAAGCTGTAGTTCATTCATCATTAGCAGTCTGTGATATGTTGCCTTTGACATGGTGTAACTATACCTTAACAAACACCGTTAACACATTTCAAATAATCATTCCAGGGACAGTTTCCATTCTTTTAATCTGGTATGGTTGGTTTAAAAAAGACCAAACAAAAAATTAAACAAATATGAATTCAAAAACACTCTTAATTATTGGTATTTTATCCATGTTGACTTCGTGCAATGGGCAAACTTCTAATTTGAAAATAAACACAAATCTATCTTTAGAACTATTGGTAACCGGCGACACCGTGGAAGAACTTGGTAGCAACATTATGGTAATTTATCAAGACAAGAAAAATACATATTGGTTTGGAAGTTGGGAAACGGGAGTATATAAATATGATGGAAGGAAATTAGTTAATTACACAACAAAACACGGTTTACTTAACAACAGAATTGATGAAATAAAAGAAGATGAATTTGGTAATATTTATTTTGGAAGTGCAAACGCAACTTCATCAATATCAAAATTTAACGGAAATAATTTCACAACTTTAACCGCAGTTCCAAGTAAAAACTGGAAACTTAAATCCACTGATTTGTGGTTTAAGTATTCTTATGAAAATACCGGAAAAGTATATCGCTATGATGGAATTACATTGCATGAATTGCAGTTTCCTAACCCACCAAATTTATCCAATCCTTTTGATATCTATAGCATTTATAAAGACATAAAAGGGAACATTTGGTTTGGCACAAATCCAGTTGGAGTTTGTCGATATGATGGAAATTCATTTGATTGGATTACAGAAGAAGATGTGACAGAATTTCGCAATGAAGGTGCAAATGGAGTTCGTTCAATAACAGAAGACAAAAATGGCGACTTTTGGTTTAATACCGAATTCACTTATAGCGTTTACGACAGTTTAACATTAAAAAACAACAATTTTTACACTAGACACGAAAGTATAGGCAGTTTAGATGGCAAAAACACAAGTGGTTTAAAGGAGTTTTTGTCAACAACGAAGGACAATAACAACAACTTATGGTTTGCCACTTATCTTAGTGGTGTTTGGAAATACGATGGCACAAAAGTCATTCATTATCCAGTTCAAAAAGACAATAACGACATCACGATTTTCAGTATTTACAGAGACAATAATGGCGATCTCTGGCTTGGGACACATGTAAATGGCGCCTATAAATTCAATGGAAAGACATTTGAAAAATTTAAATTACATTAACAAAATTAGAGAAGCCGCTAGAGTTTTTTATAAGTGCTATTAGAATCTGCATTACATTTGACATAACTCTCCCCTACTTTAGTTTAACTTACAAACTGTAATTTACTATTTCAAATAAGAGACAAACAGCACACATTAAAACGGACTCAAACCCTTAAAAAACGGAATATTTCGACTGTTCAATTGCGGTTGATTGGGTGATAAATTTAAACCGAAAAGGAAAAGAAACAAAAGTTTGATAATTGGATGGGCAATGAAGAATTTCTACATTTCGGATAAAGCTATAAATGTGTTTTAAACAAGCGCTTGGAAAAGACCAAAAAAGGAACCTTTTAGAATTACTTTTATTGCGTATAAACTACTCATTTGGCAAAAAAGCGATACTAATTTGCATTAAACACAAATAAATGAGGACACAACAGTAGCAAAACCATCGAAAATCATGTGCACGTAAGCACCAAAAGAATGTAGCCAATAAAAAGTCCTTTTGATGATTGGGAAGAAAAAGTCTTATGTTTGAAAGTAGAAAAAATAATATGCTACTTTATATCGCATTATTTCAGTAAATTGAAGAATATGCGATATTAAATAGCGGATAAAAAAAACTTATGTGTAAATTATAGACTAAGTATGGAAGAAATATTCACAGACAATATAAGACGAAAATACTTTTTCTGTTCTAAAACTATTATGGATAAAAAGACTGACGAGCATATTATTCCAAACAGTCTTTTGGGCAAACTTGGACTTAAAGAAAAAACTATTGAGGGCATAGGTAGTTTTCTATATAGCAGAATTAAAGTTCCTGCACATAAGGATTGTAATAGTGAATTTGGCAGTCGATATGAAAATAAAGTTTTGCAAATTCTAGATAATCCGACCAGCTTATATAAAAGTATCGTGGACGACGAAAACAATATTGACCAACATCATTATCCGACAAATAATTCAATAGATCTTGTTACAACTTGGCTCACAAAAGTTTATTATGGCCTTTTTTACAAAGATTATTTAAGCCTTGATAAGCCTGAATGGAGTCAAATATGCCGGAAAATAATAGAGTGCGAAAATTTTAAACTTACACAAAAAGCTTATCAAAATAATCACGGATTCACATTACCTTCTAGTTTGTTCGCCTTTCAAACTAATGACAACGAATTTGATATAAAGACTTTCGCACATCCTCAAACAATCTTAATCAAAATTGCTAATTTGACATTAATTTTGTGTGTTGCTGATAGCTTCCTAACCAAGTCATATATGAACCGACAAAATTTAATCAAATTAAGACAACAATTGGTTGAGCATCACTGTCTCAATCCACACATTCCAGGACACTTAATTGCTCTTTCCGAAGTATTAGCACTTAGGTTAAGCATTCCTAAGTCTCCAAAATTTATTTCTTCAGACAATCATATTATTAATTTAAGTTTTAATACTTTAGTAAAAGACCCAAATAACTTTTACCGAATAAATGAAAATATATTAAATGAAAATAGAACCGGAGTTTTAGAATTACTTAATATTAAATTGGTTTAATCTAAGCAAAACATTACCTAGCAAAACGTAATAATCCATTTAATACGACCGAATGACAGTAAGACAACGATTTAAAAATGCAATCAAACGTGGGACAGGCGAAACACATCTGTTAATGAAAGCCAACCCAAATATTGACTTTTCAAACGATATCATTAAAGCTGCATTGACAAATTTATCTTACGACAACCAATCAGAAGGAAGTCGAGCAAATTATGTTTTTGAACTAATCGAACTTTCCAAGCAAAAAGAAAAAATAAGACTAACAATTTTAAAAGCACTTTCGACAGAAAGGCAAGACACTTGGGCTCTTGACCAGCTTTTTGACTTAGCCGCAAAGTTTGCAATTCAAGGCGACAAAGAAGCGAAAAAAGCCATTTATAAGCGTTACTATAAAAAGACAATTCAAGGCTCAGAATGGGTTGGACAAGACGCTATTATAGAAATTGATGGTTTGGAAGGAATAAAGCATATTGCAGAGACAAAAGGGAAAGTAATTTCTAATGACTCTGAAGAATGGGAAGACAGTTGGACTGTTGACTATTTTCAGGAGCAAAATCCAACCATCAATGTGTGTAGGGAATTAGAGAAAGCAAGTAAATCCAATGTATACATTAAGACCTATCTCGATACGATAAAAAAACACAAAGTTAAATTTCAAAAAAGTGAACGAACAAAGTACAATCATCAAATTGCAACCGAAAGAATAAACAGCAAAGTAATTGTTCCACTGCCACCCTCAGGAGCAATAGACCTTTCAAAAAAAGACATCAAAAAACTTGCTGACGATTTTTTGAAAGAAACAGACCGACTGAAACTTGAAAAATATATGAGAGTGTTTGACAGAGTTAAATATCCTTACGATTATCAACCACTATTAAGACTTGCGAAAAGTAAAAACAAAAAAGATGATCGTCTTATAGAATATGCAGCAGGAACATTAAAATATTTTTCAGGTGCTAGCATTCGGGAATTCGCAATTGAAAAATTGAAAAAAGTAAAAATCCCTTCAGACTATTTGGACTTACTGGTTTCGAATTACAAAAAAGGAGATTATAAACTACTCACAGAAATTGTTGGAAGATGTAAAAACGACCACGATATTCACAACATTGTTTACGGTTATATAAACATCTATGAAGCAAACAAAACAAAAGAATGTAAAGACCCTTTAGAAGCAATTTACGAAAAATTGACTTGTGGTATTCACCGGGCAGACATCATAAAAATACTTATTGAAAATAAAGTATTATCAATTCAACTGAAAAATGAAATTAAGTTTGACTGTAATGAAGAAATAAGAAAACTAATATGACAGAAAAAACACAACACATATCTCAGGTTTCCTCTGAGGCGGATGAAGTGCTAAATTCTTCCCTACGGCTATCTAGTTTATGCATCTAAAGAAGTTTGGCACTCAAAATCCCCCACCATCACAAAGCCGCAAAATGAAATACCTCATTTAAGAATAACACTGTAAAACATAGAACAATAAAAAAATGATAGACAATTTACCGACATATATTTCGCTGACTTTCGGACTGACAACCGCTGCGACTTTATTCCTTTTTATTTGGACAATCAAAAACTCAACTTCAGAAAAGACAAGAAAAAAAACATTACCAATTTTTATCGGGTTGACAATTTGGTTGCTTATCCAAACTGTTTTAACAACTAAAAATGTTTACAATTCGGATACAAATTCATTTCCACCGAAAATTATGTTGTTTGGAATTTTTCCGGCAATTTTTATAATCATTTTATTATTCGCAACTCATAAAGGCAGAGTATTTATTGACAGTTTACCTCTCAAAAACCTAACCTATTTAAATGTTGTAAGAATTCCTGTTGAAATAGTATTGCTTTGGCTTTTCCTTAACAAAGCAATTCCTGAACTAATGACTTTTGAAGGACGAAACTTTGACATTATTGCGGGAATTACGGCACCATTCATTGCCTATTTCGGACTGACAAAATCTAAATTAAGCCGACAAACAATTTTAATTTGGAACTTTATTTGCCTTGGACTTTTATTGAACATTGTTGTGAACGCTATATTTTCTACACCTTCACCGATACAAAAATTTGCATTTGAACAGCCAAATATTGCAATTTTGAATTTTCCATTTAGTTGCTTGCCAACATTTATTGTTCCTATTGTATTATTTGGACACTTAAGTTCAATTAGACAATTATTAAAACAAAAAACAAACTAAAACGAACGAAAAAAAGCAACTACCACTAAACACTTCTTACCCAATAGTCAGGATTTATCTTCGTTGATTTTCAATTTTCAATTGATGCTCCGAAATCCGCCGCTTCGTCAAGCCAGAAACTTTAGTATCAATAGTAAAACCACCAAAAAACCAATGAATAAAATTTTATTCCTTTTCGTATACATAACACAATTATTCAACCTATTGGCACAACCTAGTGATGAACCAGTATTTATTAACGAAAAGGCCTACACACAAGCATTTCTGCATTGTGTAACTGATGAAAAATATTTTGCCAAATATGCCATTGAAGCGCATTCCGGCACTTTGGAACTAATGAAACCTATCAAATGTAAATTGCATATCCCTACAGGAATTAATAAAATTTGGCGAGATGCAGAAAACAGTAACGTAAACACTAAGGGCGACTATGATTACTCCCAAGACTTTTGGGTTGGAATTAGATTTAATTTTTATGTAGGTGGCGTATTGGTTTCAACAGCCTTTAAAAACTTCGAAAAGCCTCAAAAAGATACAAGTTCATTTACTTTTTACTTTGACTTAGACCCTCTTGATTTTGAACAAAGCAAAGGTGATATCAATTTTGCATACATTGAATTCTTGAAGAACATTAAAAAGAAAGGAAGTCAACTTGGGATTGAAGCAGCTCTGACTTCAAAAAACTTAAACCACAAAAAATACATACCGATTGCTTATGGTAGTTTTTACCTTCAATATGATGATGTAAAATACAAGGAATGGACTAAATCGGCAACGGATTATAACATTCAACTAAAGCAATTGGCAGACAGTACCATGAAAAGCATTTTCGGGGAAACCGGATTTTACAAAAACTTCACAATGACTTGTCTTCAAAATCCTTGTGAAAAAGGTTATTTTTATAACAATTCTTTTGTGTCAAACAAACCTTGTTCAACCCAAGCTCAAGATAGCTGTAAAGAAGCCATTGTTACCTATAGTTTTACAAAAAAAGATGTACCGTTTACAATTAAAATGTTAATTACAATCAAGGAAAACAGAAACTTTGTAAATATAGAAAACAATCCATTTGGTAAAAATAAAATACCTATTGAAAAGCAAAACTTACTTTCCATTTCCGAGTTTCAAAAAATCATCAATAAAAAATTCCCAAAAGACAGTTTACGGATTCTTCATTATGGCAATGCTTTGGTTTATTCAATAGCTCGAATAAAGCCGCCGGAATACAAAGATGAGGGTAATAAATTGAATAGAGATCCGGGAAAAAGACTAATTAAGGAAACCAAAGCTGGAAAAAACTGGGAAAATGGTTTTATTTATATCGCTCGAAGTAACGAGTCGAAAATGCTGAATAGAATTTATCACTTTGATGCCGTAACAGGAAAACTTCTTTGTATTACTGAAATTTATAAAGTTACAAATTAGTAACACAGATTAAATAAACAATTCAATACTCTTGTTAAACATTCGTTTCTCACATTTTACCATGTGATTCACATCCCCCAAACTAATATTCTACAATCCTAAGGGAACCCAAACTTTAGCCCTCTAAAGTATTAACGCTAACTTAAATTAGCCATCAACTTACCATTCCCATTAGTGACCTTTTTCTAGGTTAATCTAGTATTCTTAGGGTATCCCAACTATTCAATCCCCAAAAAAACATTATTACTTCAAACTACCAACAAGAACTTTTATCTTCGCACACGTTTTTGCCTCCAATTAAAAAATAGGCAACACTAAAAAAATGGCGAATTTTATGGCGACTGATTGGACCGTTTGTGAGGAATGCAAAGGACTCGGAAAAAAATACCGAGCGATTAAAAAATCCGTAAAAAAGGTTCACCATTCGTTGTCAAACACAAGTGAACCACCTGAACTTACTCCGCCAAAATTCCATTTAGAAAACTGTTTGATTTGTGATGGCAAGGGACTTATTCCGGCTGTTACCCCTCCTACTGTCGACACATCGCTTTTCCCACATGTCGCTATTATAGGTGCCGGCATTGGTGGAGTTGCACTTGCAGTAGCTTGTTTGCACCGTGGTATTCCGTTTACTTTGTTCGAACGTGATGATAGTTTTGATGCACGTTCGCAAGGGTATGGATTAACCTTACAACAGGCCAGTAAAGCCATGGCAGGATTGGGAATTACAACACTTCACAAGGGTGTGGTTTCTACCAAACACATCGTACACAATCCAGATGGCAAAGTGGTGGGTGAATGGGGCATGCGCAAATGGATTGAAATAAACCCCGATGCAAAACCTCGAAAAAACAACATACACAACATACACATTGCCCGTCAGGAACTCCGATTGGCATTACTGAATCAATTGGGTGAACATACCAAAGTGCAATGGGGACATCAATTGACTGAATTAGAAACAATAAGCCATAACAAAGTAAAATTGAGTTTTATGGTCAACGATTCCATAAAACAGGTAAACGCAGATTTGGTAGTAGGTGCCGATGGGATAAGAAGTGCAGTGCGAAAAATTACCATTGGCGATGAAACCACTCCCCTGCTTTACTTGGGTTGTATCGTTATTTTAGGTATTTGCAAACTCAATGCTTTAAAACATATCCAAACTCACTTGCTCGATTCGGCTACGGTTTTTCAAACTGCCAATGGTCACGAGCGTATTTACATGATGCCTTATGACGCTGAATCGGTAATGTGGCAACTAAGTTTTCCTATGTCCGAAGAAGAGGCCAAAATATTGAGCGCAAAAGGTGCCTCTGCACTAAAAGAAGAAGCCTGCAATAGAATAAAATGGCATACACCTATTCCAGAAATTTTAGCAGCAACAGAGGTCGTTAATATTTCGGGATACCCTGTTTACGACAGAGAATTATTAAACCCCGAATGGCTAAAAAAAGCAGGACCAATCACTTTAATTGGCGATGCCGCCCATCCTATGAGTCCGTTTAAAGGACAAGGAGCCAATCAAGCTTTGATTGATGCATTGCTGTTAGCAAGAACCATTTATACCAATTGCAAATCATCCAATCAATGGCAAAACACTGGATTAAGAACTGAAGTTTTAGATGCATTTGAAAATGAAATGATTCACCGCAGTGCTGTTAAAGTCAAAGAATCGAGGGCAGCGGCACAATTCCTTCATTCGGATGTTGTGCTACAAGAGGGTAATATTACCCGTGGCGGTTGTGCCAAGACATTAATGGAATAGAGTAATTTGTTATTGAGAGGTAGAAAATGGTTTGAATAATGAATAAAAAACTTAAAAACACAATTGCAGTTTTAGGCCTCCTTATAACTGCACTTATTATAAAAATCGCCATAGACAATTACAACTATTATGAAAAAGGAGAATCGGATACCTTTCATTTAAAAACAGGAGAAAGCATAACGGTAAAAATTCGTCAAAATGGTTCGACAGGTTATCAAAATTGTTGGCTCAACGAATGCCATTGTAAGCATATAAAACTTAAAAAGCGAGATTACAAAAGTAGCATATACGAAACTTTAGGATACATTGGTGCTGGTGGCACAGAACACCTAACATTTACAGGAACAACAATCGGGACAGACACAATACAAATATCAATAATTCCTCCCGGCGACACTTGTTCTTGCAACGAAAACCTAAGCAATCAATCCAATAATTTTAATCCTCAGACAGGGTATCAATTTATTGTTAATGTGAAACAATAAAAATAGAACTATTGAAATCTCTAAACATAAATATCAACCCAATGGAGTTCTTTCAATTTAAATGATTAAACAACAAATTAAACCAAGTAACCGTTTTATAATTTTGAAAATCACAAAACCTCTAATCTCGCTGATATTGGCTTTAACAACATTTTGTTCCTATGGGCGCGACAAAACAATTGACAATTTTCCTACCGACTTCAAAAGAGTTCAAATAGGATTTAACATTTCACCTGACCTTTGTTTTCGGACTTTAAAGGACAACGAAAACAGTGCTACAAGCAATATAATTATGAAATACAACAAAGAAAGAGAGACTTTCAAAGTGTCTTATACTGCTGGACTTAACATCTGTTATAACATCAAAAAATCCATTGGTATTGAGACCGGCATTCAATATTCTAACAAAGGATTCCAAACAAAACTAGATGATGCGGTCCCTTTAGTTCCTGACCCTACTAATCCAGATAAATTCAAATACATTTTCAACTATCATTACTTAGACTTTCCCTTAAAGGTCAATTTTACTTTTGGGAAAAACAAGGTTCGCTTTTTTAGCAGCGCAGGAATAACGACTAATCTCTTTTTAAAACAGATACAAACCAATGTTTATCGCTACTCTGACCGCACTATTAGAACTTCTAATCCAACAATTTACGATTACAAAAAAGTAAATCTGTCACCGACCATTAGCATTGGTATTGATTATAAAATTAACGAGAAAATGAATTTGAGAATTGAACCAACATTTAGATATGGTGTAATAGCAATCAGTGATGATCCAATAACCGATTATTTGTACAATGGCGGACTCAATATGAGCTTTTATTATGGTTTGTAAACTTTTTTTGAAATTAAAAACTAATCTAGAAATGTTCTACGATAGCAATTATTGTAGTTTGCTATTAATTTTCTAAAGTTTTTTTTCATATTTTATACAATATCATGTCTAAAATATAAGGCATTCACATGATCCGAAATTTAATCATATAAATAAACGATTAAATAACAAAAACCGCAAAACGAATACAAACAACCTGAATTTGTATCATCTGACTGTTGATATTAAAAGTCAACTTTGCTGCTTAGTATTAAATTCAAAAAAATGAACCAAACAATCTTTATAACAGGGGCAAGCAGTGGCATAGGAAAAGAAACGGCTAAATTATTTCAATCAAAAGGATGGAATGTGGTTGCGACGATGAGAAATCCTGAAAAGGAAACAGAATTAAATCAATTAGACAATGTTTTAGTAACCAAACTTGATGTATTGGATAATGACACTATTCAAAGTGCCTTTCATTCAGGCATACAAAAATTCGGAACAATTGATGTACTGCTTAATAATGCTGGTTATGGCGCTTATGGCCCCCTTGAATCCTTTAGTCGTGAACAGATTGCAAGACAATTCAACACCAATGTGATTGGACTTTTGGAGGTTACTCAAGCTATATTACCTCATTTCAGAAAAAACCAAAATGGAATTATCATTAATATATCGTCGATTGGCGGTAAAATAACATTCCCATTGGGTTCGCTATACCACGGAACTAAATTTGCAGTTGAGGGAATATCGGAATCACTTCACTATGAAGTTGAGCAATTTGGCGGTCAAGTTAAAATAATTGAACCAGGAATGATTGCGACTGATTTTGGCGGAAGATCTTTTGTATTCAGCAATGATGAAACCATGAGTGAATATCAAAAAACTGTTGGAGCACTTATGACTGCATTGCCGGTTATGACTCAAAATGCATCGCCTGCAAGTGTAGTTGCTGAGGTCATTTTGGAGGCCGCTACAGATGGTAAAAAACAATTGCGATATACCGCTGGTGAGGATGCTAAAGTACTGATTGCCAATCGCAAAATGTATGATGACGAAACATTTATTGGGGGTATTAAATCACAATTTGGGTTATAAAAACTCTTGAAAAATGAATCCAATCATTAAATATTTTAACGGAGAAAAAAGCGAAAGCTATGTGTTTATCATAATAGGACTATTTGCTTTTGCATTGGCATTGTATTTTATATTTGTTTTAAAATCATCCTTTTGGAAAGGGGTCGCAATTCCATTTTTAATAGTTGCACTACTTGAGTTTATTGTTGGTTATACCATTGTAAACAGAAGTTCAAAAGACATAGTCAGGGTTGAAACGTTCATTAAAAACCAAACTCAAAACATTAAAACAGATGAAATACCGAGAATGGACAAAGTTTTAAGTAATTTTGTCATTTATAGATATGTTGAAATTGCGCTTATTGTATTAGGGATTGTATTAATGTATAGCTCCATGAATGACACCTTTTGGAGAGGCATTGGATTGGGTTTATTTATTCAAGCAAGCATTGTATTAAGTTTAGATTTTTTTGCAGAGCGACGGGGGCATATTTACATGGAATACTTAAAAGAAATTGTTGAAAAAACATGAAAGAAACCATTCATTTACAATGTATTACCGACTTAAACAAGTTGTTTAATATAGGAAACAGTCACCATCCTTTAATTACGATTATTGACTTTAGTAATGTAACAGAACAAGTGGAAAGCAATACCAAAATCACAACCGATTTCTATTCCATATTGTTTAAAAACTATTGCAAAAACGTTATCAAATACGGTCGCAAAACCATAGATTTTCAAGATGGCAATTTAATATGTATTGCGCCACAGCAAACGATAGAAATAGACAATGAAGTGGTGATAAGGGAAGATAAGTTAGGTTGGGGATTGTTTTTTCATCCTGACTTAATCCGTTCAACGTCATTAAACGATAAAATAAAGCATTACAGTTTTTTTCATTACGAGGTTTCAGAAGCGCTGCATCTTTCTGACAAAGAAAAGAAAACCTTGTATGAGTGTGTACAAAAAATTGAATCAGAACTTCAAGAGAATATTGATGTTCACAGTCAACACATTATTGTATCATCTATAGAACTCCTATTAAACTATTGTTCAAGATACTATGGCAGACAAATGATAACTAGAAGTCACTCCAACAAATCAATAATCACACAAATTGATAGGATTTTAAACCAATATTTTGAAGAAAGCTTGATTAAAGAACTTGGAATACCATCTGTTAAATTTTTGGCTGAAAAAGTAAATTTATCTCCTAGTTATTTGGGCGATTTACTTAAAAAAGAAACGGGTAAGAATGCTCAAGAACACATTCATTTACACATTATTGAAAAAGCAAAAGACTCCCTTTTAAATTCGGATAAGAATATTAACGAAATTGCTTACGATTTAGGATTCGAATATCCGCAATATTTCAATAAACTCTTTAAAAATAAAACAGGTCAAACACCTCTGGAATACAGAAAATTGAATTAGGAAAGTCTAATAAATAACTGCAACAAAATGATTAATCAAAGTTATTACAAAATAATCAGCAGCAGTTTCGAAGATAGATAAATCATCTGTTGAAGCTATAGAATACATTCAAAAACAGTTTACTCCTATTCCTAATCATTAATAAACTAAACGGCACTTTCAATTCTTTTTTTAAGATGGTTTAATTAATCACACAAAGATTAACATCACCATTTATTGTAGCGCCAAAGCTTTAAATTCTAAATTAAACAACTAAAGTAAATAGTAGCTTATTTACCAATAATTGGGCTTGCCATAATGCGGTAATTGTTACAAAAAAAAGTGTAATTTTGACTCCTTTTAAAAAAATAAAAAAACCATCACAGTGGTTAATAAAAATTCAATAAAATGATTAAAAATATATTTTTTTCAATTTCTTTTATGCTTCTGCTTAAAAGTTCAGTTTACGGGCAATGGACACAATTACCTAACCTATCTCAAAATATCATTTCTGTCTATGTTTCAAACAACAACCTAATTGCAGGAACAGATTCAGGAATTTACTATTCATCCGACAATGGAGATACTTGGAACGCATCATCTGGCATCTCAACTACTGCAAAATCTTTTTATAAAGATGGCAATAAACTTTTAGTATCAAGCTATGAAAAAATATTACAGTCAACTAATGATGGTATTTCATGGTCAGCTTTGCCAACAATTTATACATTCCAAGATGTTAACACTATTTTAATTAATAACACGAATTACTTAGTTGGGATGAACGGAAGCGGCATTTGGTTATCCGAAGACAAAGGATCATCATGGGTTCAACCTTCAACAAGTAATCAAGGTCCTAATTCGGCCATTGTTAGCAAGAAAAACAAAACATTTTCGTCCTTCCAAAGTTCAGGATACTTTCAAGCTTCAAATGACAATGGGCAGACGTGGTATAGCCCAAGTTGCAATGGAATAAAAATAGGCATGAGTTCCTCATTTCAAGACATTAATTGCCTTGCAGTTAAAAATGACTCTATCCTAATTGCTGGAACTAAAAACAATGGAACCTACTCTCAATATGACGGCGTTTACTTTTCGTATGATGACGGCAATAATTGGACAAAGAAAACAAATGGAATAACAACAACTGCAATAAATAGTATAGCGGTAATTGGAAATCTAATATTTATAGGCACAAATGGAGGTGGCGTTTTTTATTCATCAGACGACGGCAATAATTGGACTGCATTAAACAACGGTTTGTCTAATTCTACAATCAATAAACTTTACATAAATGGTTCCACACTTTATGCAGGTGTATCAACAGGCCTCTTTAAAATTGATATTTGCAACTTACTCAAAAATACATCTTCTTTATTTGCGAATAGTTCTACCACAATTTTAAGTGGCGATTCTGTAAAATTAGTTGCCAATAGTAATGGATTAAACTATCAATGGTTTTTGAACAATACACTAATTTCAAGCAGCAACAGCAATGAATTTTATGCAAAAACTAACGGACAATACAACGTAGTAATTTCTTATTCCTCAGGATGTTATGACACCTCTAACAACATTTCAATTGTTGTTAATTCAAGCACAAAAATCAATCATAATATTTCATTGGGTAATTTTCTAAAACTATATCCCAATCCATCAAATGGAACTGTTACATTTGAATATACAACACCATTATATTCAGAACCTTTTGAGTTATTAATATACAACGTAACTGGCAGTTTAATAAACGCCTATTATTTGTCAAAAAATCATGAAAAATTCACTATTTCCGATTGGGAAGAAGGAGTGTATTTTGTTTTAATACGAAACCAAACTTTGACTAGTCAAGCACAAAAAATTATTGTCATAAAATAATTACAAATGAGCTAGTAAAATCTATTGAATAAAAAAATGATCATTCACCACATGAGATTGCCATTAGTAATATTGTCATTTTCTTTCCTTGTATCTTCATGCATGGAAACAAAGAAAGAAGACTTTGATTTAAATTCCTTCCCTAATGAGTGGGTTAGACTTACTAAAAAAGAGGGTAAGTTAATCGTTTTTAACACTTGTGATGCAGGGAACTTATTGTTAACAATATCCAAGAAAAACAATCGCTTTAGTTTATTACTTCATGGGGAACAGGAAGATTCTGATTTTGAAATATTAGAGACTCATCAACACAATGACACTATTTTTTTGAGGTCTAAAGACAAAGCGTCCAATGAAAATCAAAACTTCAAATTCATTTGGGTCGATAGAGAAAAAAGTTTAGGACGTTGGATAAACACCTATTCAAATGGGCATACGTCTGACAATGTATTTGTTACATTAGATAAACTAACAAAATTTGATATAATTACACAACCTTGTGAAGAGTGCTGGGGAGAAGAATGTGATGAATTAAAATGAATTAAAAATTAGAAATATTATCAAGCACAAAAAAGTATTTAATAAAAACCTATTTCAACCTTTGATGGTGTTTAACATTTAATGCTTTTGAAAAACATTTTTAACAAAGATAAAAAAACACTTTTCAATAAATTAAAATCGCCTTAACTTTCGTTCGGGATAAATAACAAATAAATTAGATATTCAATTACCGATTGCCTAATTTTATATATTGCTATCCAAACCTAAACGTATCATATTAACAAACAACACAATACACACTAAAACACCATCATATATGCATCAAAAACTAATACTATTATTTACTATTATATCAACAACAACATTTGGACAAACAAACCAAACCGTTGATTTAAAATGGAAAATTAGCGAAAAAGAAAACCTTAAATACCTAACTGTTATGAGTGATTTTTCAATTGACAAAGAGACTAATGACTCAATCAATTCTGATTTAGAAAGTTTCAACAATGGCCTTAATGGCAGCAAAGACTTTTTTGAGAATATTAACAAAGCTCTTGAGGATTACAATTTTATTTCAACGCTAACAAGTAACAATAGAGGCATTGTAGACATCGTTATGCAGATGAAACCTAAGGAGATAAGTAAAGAATTCTTCATCGATAGTTCAACGAGCAAAGTAGAGGAATTTCAAAATTTGATAAAATTAATGTCACAAAATGTAATGCTTAGGGGTTCTGTCTATGAAACTGGTGGCATTCATAGTTTCTGGGTTAAAAGTTCTCAAAAGAATTTGATTGCTTTGTTATTTGAATTACCATCAAAACCAGTAAAAGTGGGTGACAAATGGTCTCTTGACATACAATTTATCACAAACGACCAAAACTTTAAATGTGATACATCTTTCAAAATTAACGAAGTGACATTGTTAGAAATTAAGAAAGATGACAGTTCAACAGTAGCGGTTCTTAATTATAATATTATGGAATATGTAAAGGGAAACTTCAATACACCTTCTTTTTTTGAAAGTGAAATTAAAGAAAAGGAAACAATGATGAAATTTACTCACAAGGGAATTGCTGAATTTTCTATAAACAAAGGGCGTTGGATTTATTACGACGGATTAATGAGTGTAGAGACTACCGGAATAATATCAACCAATAAAAAAACCAAACTGACTCTGATTGACGAAAATTATACTGATAAATAAAAACCTATAATGCTTCACTCCTGCTGTATTCATCTGAAAAAGAAATGATTTGCTGAAAGAGGAAAATTCACCAAACCCATAGACAAAAATGCAAAAGAAGAAGAAAAGGAAGATGAATACTAAATTAAACTTCTAGTCATGTTTATAAACTATCACATCTATGAATGACTTTTACAAACTACACAAATTATTTCAATGGCCTGTTGCGCTGCTATTGCTCGTTATAGGATTTGCCCCTTTGTTAACTTTAATCGAATTTAGTCACAAAGAGCCCCAATTTTATTTCTTTTTCATATTATATATCCCTTTAGCACAATTTACATTTACTCCATTTTTTAAGCTTATCGGTGTATATCGTTATTACTCTCCTATGCTTTTAGGATATATGGCAAATGATAAACAGATTGATTTACACAGTGGAACTACTTTTGATTATTTATGGGTGATGAGAAAAGTGAAACCGGGAATTGAAATGAGAAATCGAATATTGATGTATCAATTAGAAGGATTACTAAACATCATCCAACAAATTGAGAGTAACAAAATCCCTCAAACGGTTAATATTATTGGCACTTCTTACTTCTTTTCGGACAGAACATTGAAAAAATTAGGGTTTGAAATTGTAAAGCCTTCTTTGTTTTATAGGTTAAATATTCTGGTAAACTTTATAGACTTAACGTACTTGTATTCTCTCTCGAAAGGAAGATTTACTATCCCTAATTTATTAAGCGTAAAAAAAGCATCTATTTCAGGAGATAAATTAGTAGAAAACAAAAAGAATATTGAAGAAATTGCCTCACTTCTGAGCAAAAAACAAAGACACAAAAACAATTAATATAGAGTTTTCGAGTTAAAATGTAATCATCGACAAAAGCCCCTCCAAGTAATCCTCTAACAGCCAATGTTTTCGAGCAACTTAACGAGAAATCAAAGCTTGCAAACAAATAATAATTAATTAACCTTTACTAAGCTAAAATTCGCTTAATTGCAGCGCATTAAATCTAGCATAAAAAGACAACTCAAAATAAGTAACAAAAGCTAAAAGCAGAAATCAATTTTAGTAGTTATTATTTAGCAGTTATTCTAAAAAAACAGCCATGGTTAAACAAAAAAAAATATCGGTATTAATGGCCGTTTATAATACCAACTTCAGTTACACAAAAAGAGCCATTGATTCGGTCTTAAAACAAGACTTCCAAGATTTTGAACTTATCATTATTGACGATGGCAGTAAGGAAAACAACCGTGAATCTTTGTTGGAATACGCTGAAAAGCATGAAGACAAAATCATTTATATTCGACACAGCAACCGTGGTCAGTCAGAATCAATTAACCGCGGAGTACTTTACAGCATGGGGGAATACATTACCATTTTGGACAGCGACGATGAATACAAACCTAATCATTTGAGCGCTTGCCTTCGCGAAATAGAAGGTCTTGACTTAATATGTTCAACCACAGAAACCATCGTTGACACCGAAAATGATTATTATGTACCTGACAAAGATGACCATTCAAAACTCATTCATTTGGATGATGTCGTATTATTTGGCACCTTATTCGGACAGAAAAAAGTATTTACAGATTTAGACTTTAAAACGGGTTTTGCCGCAGATGCTGATTTTTTTGAACAAGCAGCTGCAAGATTTCGTGTTAAAAAACTAGACTTACGCACCTACATTTACCATCGTAACATTCCAAACAGTATTTGCGCCACGCTTAAAAAAGCAAATTTTGCGAATGCCTAATCATGGCAGTTGATATTCCTTTATTCAAACCTAACACGAACCTTGTAATGGCTTGTCATATTACAGGCATTCATGATTTTAATCGCAATATGACGCTTGTTGATGACGACTACAATTTGGTTAAAGATTGGGCAGATTCTGTTACTGCGGTTAATTTACAAGGGGTTATTTTTCACAATAATTTTACCGATGAAACTTGCAGAAGGCATGAAAATGAGAATATTTCATTCGTCAAAATAAACTACAATCCACAATTCAATCCCAACGTTTACAGGTATTTTATCTACAAGGATTTTCTGCAAAAACAGATCAATCAACTCAATGCAGTCTTTGTTACCGACATTACAGATGTTGTACTTGTTAGCAATCCATTTACAAACCCTTATTTCATAGAAAACCCAACATCATTATTTTGTGGAGATGAACCCAAAATCCTTCATAATGAATGGATGATAGCTCATTCCGAAAATCTAAGAAACAATATTAGTGATTATTCAGACTATGAGAAGAAATATGGACATGAAACACTTTTAAATTGTGGAATACTAGGCGGCAAAGCTCCCATATTGCTTGACTTTATTGAAAAACTTTGTCAAATTCATGAGGAGGCGAATTCAGAAAACAAAACTGAATATACTGGGGACATGGGTGCCTTTAACTACTTAGCTAGAACTCAATTTAACAAGTTCTTAATGCACGGCGCACCCGTTAACACGCAATTTAAAATGTACGAAACCAAGCGGATTGATTGCTGGTTTAGACACAAATAATTGTCACGATTTGAGACAATACAAAGAACTGAAAAAGCATTAACTTTGTTAGCTGAGATAGAGAGATTTAACACATTGAGCCGTTGTTGGTGTTATCACCAACGACAAGCAAGCATACTGAAAATTGGTTGTTGGTGATAACACCAACAACGGCAAAAACCAAGCAGAATGATTGCTGGTTTAGACACAAATAAATGTCACGATTTGAGACAATACAAAGAACTAAAAAAGCATTAACTTTGTTTGCTGAGATAGAGAGATTTAACACATTACCTATTAATTTAAAACAATGAATAAAAGCAAAAGAAAATTAATCCTTTACATATCTTGCTCATTAGACGGTTACATTGCCAAACCTAATAATGACCTCAGTTTTCTTTCAATTGTAGAACATGAAGGGCAAGACTATGGCTATGCGGACTTTATACATTCGGTAGATACTGTTATTGTTGGGCGCAAAACATACGATTGGGTTATAGGGCAAGGTTATGAGTTTCCACATTCAGACAAGGAATCGTATGTCATTACAAGACAAGCTAGACCCAATAATGGGAGTATAAACTTTTACAATGGGGACTTAAAATCATTGGTAACGGAATTAAAAAACAAAGAAGGAAAAAATATTTTTTGTGATGGAGGCTCAGAAATTCTCAATCAACTTTTGACCGACAAATTATTTGACGAACTCATTCTTTCAATAATTCCAATCATTGTTGGAAACGGAACTAAACTTTTTAAAGAAGGAATTCCCGAACAAAAACTTAAACTAAAATCGGTCAATCATTTTGAAAAAGGACTTGTTCAATTGCATTATGAGTTGAAAAAAAATGATTGATTAATCTTAATTATTGTTTCATAAAAACAAAAAAACCAACACTTTCAAATAAAAATCTATAAATTTGAAGTTATGAAAAACTCAAAAATACTTATAGCACTCCTATTGTTTATTGGAATATTTTCAACAATTAACCTAAATGCTCAAAGCAAAAAATCGCAAACCGAGACTTTCAAAGTATGGGGAAATTGTGGAATGTGTAAAAAAACGATTGAGAAATCATTAAAGACCAAAGGCATTTCGAAAGCGGAATGGAACATGGAAACAAAAATGATGACAGTCGTTTTCAATCCCAAAAAAATCAGTTTATCACAAATTCATAAAAACATTGCTAGTGTAGGCTATGACACTGAAAAGGAAACAGCAAGTGATGAAGTTTATAATAAATTGCACGGTTGTTGCAAATACGAAAGAAAAAACAAATAAGTCATGAGAATTCTATTTTTATTGAGCGCCTTAGTATTACTAAACTTTCAGGCATATGCGCAAATTTCAAAAGCCGAACTTATTGCAAACGGATTAACCTGTTCTATGTGTAGCAATGCGACATACAATCAGTTAAAAACAATTCCTTTTTTGGATAGTATTGACACAGATGTTGAACACACCAAATTTATTCTTTATTTCAAACAAAACACACCCTTTGATTTAAAAACAATAAAATCGAAGGTTGAAGATGCTGGATTTTCGGTTGGTTCATTGGTACTATTCATGAAGTTTGACAACATCGCGGTTGAAAACGATTTTCATTACAATGTGGGTGACATCACATATCATTTTATGGATACCAAAAAACAAACGCTAAATAACATCAGTCAAGTTCAAGTGATAGACAAAGGTTTTGTAAGCGACAAAGAATATAAAAAATACCTGAAAATGGCTTCAAAATATCCTTGTTACAAAGTTGGTAAAATGGAAAATATCAAAACCTTATATCACTTAAAAGTTATATAAATTGAAAAGGATTTTAGCCTTAATACTATTATCACTATTCGTTTTTGGAACAAAAGCACAGGAATTGTTTTTATTAACCAATCCAGCCAGCAATGTACCCAAAAATACAATGGTTTTAAGAGGCATGAGTTCATTTTTCCAAAGAACATTAGACCAAACGGTTAGCTACCATTTTATGCCTGAAATAGAATACGGCTTATCCAAAAAGATAATGTTAATAGCCAACGGTTTTGTCAGCAATGAGAACAACAAAGCAACATTTGAAGGGGCTAGTTTATTAACTCAATACCGTTTTTATTCAAATGATGCAGCAAAAAAACATTTTAGAATGGCAGTTTGGAGCAGAATTGCAATGAACAATGCTGATATACATCAAGAAGAAATTGAACTAAATGGCCATAATTCTGGCGTAAGGATTGGACTTACAGGCACTCAACTTTTACATAAAACTGCGATAAGCTCTACCCTTTCCTATCAAAAAGCGTTCGATAATTTCAGCAATAAATTACCCATTAATTATGCCACTAATTCCGTTGACTACACATTGTCGATGGGACAATTGGTTTTACCCAAAAAGTATAAAAGCTTTAACCAAACCAATGTAAATTTAATGGTGGAAATGTTGGGACAAACACTTTTAGAAAACGGCAATTCCTTTTTAGACATTGCACCAATGATTCAATTCATATTCAGAAGTAAAGCAAGACTAGACATTGCATACAGACGAGAAATATATAGCACAATATACAGAACTCAGCCCAATGGAATTATCATAAACTTTCAGTACAGTATCTTTAATGTGATTAAGAAAAAAAACAACTAAAGTCTTTCAAAACATAAATAAAACCCCAATTTATTGTTAAATAGTTTACTTAATAATCAATGAACCTAATTCAGATTAAACAGTACCTTAAAGATTTTTTTAAGCCAAAAAAAATTGAGTATTTATATGATTCACCTATGGATAAAATATTACTCCAACTAAATGAAATATTTGACAAAAATACAATGTTTTTGATAGCAATAATTTAGATGGCGAATTTATTGATAATACAAAATTTGAGATTAGTATTAATTATAGATACTTAAAATTCATAGGTCAAGTCATTGAAATCGAAAACAATAAAACAAAAATCATATTAGTGCCACAAAATAGGAAAAGAGTCTATTTTGGGTTTTACCTTTTATTATTTATTAGTTTTTTATGTTTTTTAAATTTTATTTACTTGGGTTTGTTCTCATTACTATTTTTTGCAATTTTAATTCTTATTGGAGGACCTACCATAATTATAGGAAGTTCTATTATTCATTCGGAATCTATTAAAGAAAACTATTTGAAACACATTGATAAAATTTTAAAAATAAATTAAGCAAACATATAACTTTTAAGAAAACCGTCGTTAATACTTAAATAGATTAACAAAAACGATGAAAAACACAACCGTATTTGGGCTCACTTTATTGTTATTTTCATGTGTCATACCAGATACAGAAATACAAAAACAAAAAACATTTAAAATCCCTGTTTTGATTCAAGACAGTTTTACAAAACCAATAGAGGTCTTTAACACAAATTCCATAAATCAGTCTATGTCTGTCTTTATTGGTAAAAGTGCATTTTGTGACACCTATTCCATGACAAATTATTACAATAACAATCCCAATTACAAAAATGATTTTATTGAAAGAAAAGAACTTTGGTTATCAGACTCATTGAAAACTGATGGTTTTGAATTGTTTCCCGATTATAAAAAAACGGTCATTTGGACAAACCAAGAAGACGAAAGAACATTTAGTTACTATCCCGTTTATGTGGTAAACAACACTCCAAACACTAAACTATTTAAAGGCAAAAGTCAACATGTCTTTTCTATTCAAGAAGCACTCGACTCTACTAAAAAATGGAGACCAATAGAAGGTCGAAAATTATTTTTTTGTGGCAATGGTTTTTGGGGACTTAAAATTCATTCCAATGAATTTGTTGCACTTTTAATCCCCAAATATGAAGGAACTTTTAAAACAAAAATCAGAATTAGAATTGAAATTGGTGACATAATATATGTCTCAACGCCTTATGAGGGATATATAAATGAACAACAATTTTACTTCAACAAAGATGATGAATACTTGTATAAGCCAATTGTTAATAACAAAACAACCGAAATAAAACACCTATACTTAGGCGCAATTCCCTTAGAATTTGACAATTAATTTTATAAAACCTTTTGTTAATAATGAAAATAAAATCAAGCAATCAAATATTTTTTACATGTTTAAAATTATAAAAATAATATATTTGCTTAAAATTCATTAAAACATGAACACGAAAAACGATAACACAAAGTATAAAATTAAAACTTGGAAAAATCCAGAGATGTTGTTTTGGATTATCAATCCGGGTATTATTATTAACGAACTTATTTTTGGTCAACGAGTTCCTAAAGTGATGCTTATCGATAGAGAGTCGGACAAACCATTGTCAGAAAAAACACTCATTCCATGTCCTCATTGTGGCACCTTGCACGCCAATCAGAAATGGACTCCACAAAACAAAACCGCTTATGGAAATTGGTTTGGAATCTATTGTGACCATTGCAACAACACAATTCCTTGCTTAAGAAACCTAACGAGTTTAATATTCATAGTGATTAGTAAGCCTATTTTGTATTGGTTTAAAGACCGTTGGAAAAAACATTGGCTTGAAGAGCAAAAAATTAAATTCTCACAACCCCTAATTTTAACTCAAGCAGAATTTGATTGGCGTAAAATTGGATTAAGTTGGGGATTATACATGTACATCTTTATGACAATCTTGTTCCCTTTAATTACCCAAGAAGAAATAAGCAAGAGTAAACTATTAATTGGCATTCCAACATGGGCTATAGGTGGACTTTTATTTGGATTGATTACCAAACGCATAGGTAGTCCCAAAAAATCCAATCCTAAAACTTCAGAATAATATTCCTATCAATTATTCATTAATTAACAATCCTAAAAAAACATTCTACCGATGACTGTGATTTTGAAAAGCATATTACAAGTATTTTTGTTTTTTGTATTTTCCTCAGCCTTTCAACAACTTTCAGGTCAAGTAATCATCGAAAATATTTATTTTCATCAGGATAAGAGAACCTTTCTTATTTCAAAACAATCCGACTCATTAGTCCTTGAAAGAAAACCATTTTCGATTCATTATTATGGTAAAAAATACAACTCAGAAAAAGAAGAGTTTTATTCAGCGCAAATTGCCATTCTTGATAATGCGGAGGACACGTTACTCCTAAAGTCAGGAAAGCCAACTTATGAAACTCCGTTTTTTGAACCTGGAAGTGGATTAGCGCCCTATGAAAATGGCATGTATGACACCGTATTTATTACCAACTCAGGCCATCATTATTTGATTTACGAGAATGAAAATGAAAAAAGAGTCAATCTAATTTTCGAAATCGAAAACTACAATGAATTTGAGTGGAAAATAAAGGCAGTTCATTACCAAGGAAAAAATATTTCTTTGAGCGATATAACTATTAACACCTTGTATTTTGTCATTTTTATGGATAGGAACTTAAATGAAATAATTGACACCAATGAATTAAAAATTGTAACCATCCATTTTAATTAACCTATAATGTTGTTTTATTACTTCATTTCATCCCATAACATTCATTATTAGTCCAAAACTAGACTATGACAAACCAATTCAAAACAAAAAAATCGCTATATTTCCGCATGAAGAAAAAAATAGGACTAATAGGATTTGGCAAAACTGGTAAAGCTGTTGCAAATGTTATTTTACAGAATAAAGAATTTTCATTAGAATGGGTTTTGAGAAAGAGTTCATTATTGGAACACAGAAGCGTTCCTGAATTTTTAGGAATTGAATCAGACGAAGCTGGTAAGATATTCTCGTTAAACACAACGTCAATAAATGAATTATTGGACAATTATCCTGTGGATTGTATTATTGATTTTTCATCAACCGAAGGAATTTATACCTATGGCAAATCAGCAAATGAGAGAAAAATTACAATAATATCTGCAATTTCACATTATACTGAGAAAGAAATTAGCTATCTCAAAGAACTTTCAAAAACAAGTGTAATTTTTTGGTCACCTAATATTACATTAGGAGTCAACTATTTGTTATTTGCATCACAGTATTTGAAGAAAATTGCCCCTTGGGTCGATATTGAAATAATAGAAGAGCATTTTAAAGAGAAACAAGGTCTTTCAGGAACAGCAATTAAGATTGCAGAAGCATTAGATATTAGCAATGAGGAAATCAAAACTATTCGTGCAGGAGGAATTGTGGGGAAGCATGAGGTGATTTTTGGTTTCCCTTTCCAAACAGTTCGACTTATTCATGAGAGTATTTCACGAGAAGCATTTGGTAATGGCGCTATCTTTGTAGCACAAAACCTAAACACCAAAAAACCTGGATTATATAATTTTGAAACCCTTTTATTACCGTATTTTGCAGCATAATTTATGTCTATAGCTATTATAATAACACTTTCGATTTTGCTTTTATTGGCATATGTCTTTGACATCACCTCATCTAAGACCAAAATCCCTTCGGTTATTCTTCTTTTAATATTAGGATTCTTTGTTAAACAAGTTTCCAGCTCATTGGGACAAGTAATCCCTGATTTAAACCCCATACTACCCGTTTTGGGTACCATTGGATTGATTTTGATTGTGTTAGAAGGTTCTTTAGAATTAGAAATAAACAAAGCAAAACTTCCTTTAATCTACAAATCGTCTTTAGTCGCCCTAATTCCTTTGCTAGTGATTAGTTTTGGAATTGCCTTTTACTTAAATTATTATCAATTTATCCCCTTTAAACTGGCTTTAGAAAATGCTATTCCTATCGGCATTATCAGTAGTGCGATAGCCATTCCTAGTGCCAAAAACTTATTGTCAAATCAGAGAGAATTCATCACATACGAAAGTAGTTTATCAGATATTTTTGGCGTTATCTTTTTTAATTTCGTAACCCTCAATGACTATTTTGGCACACATACTTTTGGCAATTTTGCCTTAGAAATAATAATAATGCTACTCATTTCCTTGACTGCGACATTGTTATTGGCTGGATTCCTTAACAAAATCAAGCATCACATCAAATTTATCCCTATGTTGATTTTTGTTTTATTGATTTATATGATTACTAAGGTTTATCATCTACCTTCTCTTTTGTTTATATTAATTTTCGGTTTGTTTATTGGCAATATTGAAAAAATGAGGCATATCAAATTGATTCAATTGTTTCATCCTATCAATTTCAGTAAAGATGTACATAAATTCAAAGAGATTACAACTGAATTAGCTTTTTTAACTCGAGCATTATTTTTCATCCTATTTGGGTTTTTGATAGAACTAAAAGATGTTTTGAATTCAAAGACAATTATTTTAGCGGCAAGTATTACAACAGGAATTTTTGTTGTTAGGTACATTGTTTTAAAACTATCAAAAGTTCCGACCGACCCTATGGTTTTTATTGCACCAAGAGGATTAATTACGATTCTATTATTTTTGTCCATTCCAATTAGTCATCAAATCATCCCAATAGACAAGTCATTAATAACCCAAATAATTATATTGTCTTCTTTGTTTATGATGATTGGTTTATTGCGTTACAAAAAACCAAAAACAATCTTAACACAAGAATCCCCTGTCAAGAATCATTAAAGGGTTTACAGTTTTATAATATCAAAAATCCTTCTTGGGTTTCCAAACGTGCCATTCAATGGGGTGTTTTTTGGGGGTTTGGGTTACCTCAAAGGAAGTTCCTCGAGTGGACTCGAGGAAATCACCTGTAGAGGTCAAAAAAAGCAAACCCTCAAAAATTTATTTAGCTCTGTAAATAAAAACCTCATTGTGGCACTAGCTTTTTCTTTGCTACTTTCTTTTATGCAATGACCCTTCGACTATGCTCAGGATGACATAAAGAAAGTAGAAACTTGAAGTAAATGAATGTTTTGTAGTAGAACCGAATATTATTGAATTTAATTAAAAAAAATTTAACACCATTGTCTTATAAACCAATCTAATAAAGCTATTAATTCAATTTTAAACAATATTTTTCTTGCAAATTCTCAATTATAATATATATTCGTAATTCAATTACTATAAACTAAAACACCAAACAAACCAAACAAAAAAACTATGCTAAAGACAGTCGCTTACTTCATCGAAATTATCAATTGGTTAAAAATAGTCTTATCACCAACTCTGTTAGGAGTAATTTTGGGTTATATTATTTATTACAATTTTCCTATTAATTACGGATTAGTAGCAAGTATTTCATTAAGTAGTTTAGGACTGATTTTGGGAATACTTTGGGCTAACAAAATTTGGAAAAGCAAAGGAACTTCCTTTTTCATGTCACGCGTGGAAGCTAGTCCTGATATTGATGAAGCTATAAAACCCAAATAACATCATATGTTTGAGGCATGACACAAAATCTGAAATCATTATATATTATATGTTCAATTGTCATCGTAATTATCTTTAATTCATGTAAATCCAAGATTCACATTTCAACAGACAAAAGTTGCAAAATGATTGTTTATACTAAAAACTCATTCTATCATAAAGAGTTTTTTCATTTTGAAAACAAAGCCATTGAATTAAAATCATTCCCTAACTTCAACAATGACAAAAATATAAGTAAATATAAAATTGAGGTGTACAATGATTCAGGAATGCTCTGTTTTAAATCAAATAACCCAAATGAATACTGGATTAAAGACAATATTTGTCCAACCAATATTAAGGAAGGCAATTATTATTATTTACTTAAAATGAAACGCTATAATGATTCTCTTGTAACTAATTTCAATGGGAAATTTCGTTTGATAATTATAGAATAATGAAAATTCTTTATTTGTAGCTTATCATTATTTGATTATTTTTACAAAAAATTTAAATTAAAACAATGAATAACAAAATTATTGGAATTTTCATTATTCTAATTACCGTATTAACCAGCTGCACTAAAGAGGATAATTCTGAACTTTCACCATCATCAGACAGAGGGGGAGCAAGCAATACTGGCAATTCTAGCCAATCGGGCGTTATGACTGCAGGCGAATGGAACGATTTAGATAATTGGACATTTTGGGATTCCCTTTTACAAAAAGAATCATATAATAAAATGACTGCCTATTGGTCATTTTTCACCAACAACAGAATTTCCGTTCAAATTTTAGGAATAGACTCTTTACCAATAGTTAATGCTTCCGTAAAGCTTAAATACGATGGAAATATTGTTTTTAGTACACTGACAGATAATAAAGGGAAAGCTGAACTATGGGTTAATCTTTTTCAACAAAACCAAACAGTTAATTATTCCAAATTAAGTATCGACATAAACAATGGTGAAAAAATATCAAAACTTGTAAAACCATATAAAGAAGGTGTAAATACGTTTATTTTCTTTCCTATTAATTTTGAAAATAAAATTGAAGTGTGTTTTGTTGTGGATGCAACAGGCTCAATGTCTGATGAATTAAAATATATCCAAAATGAATTGGTTGATGTAATCTCTCGCGTAAAATTAGCTAACCCTAATTCTGTAGTTTTAACATCTTCTGTATTTTACCGTGATGAAAAGGATGAATACCTTACTCGAGAATCTAACTTTACTAGCGATATTAATCAAACTAAAAAATTCATACTTGACCAAAAAGCTGGCGGTGGAGGCAATTTTCCTGAGGCTGTTCACTCTGCTTTAGACAAAGCAGTCAATTTAAACTGGACAAATAATTCAAAAACAAAACTACTTTTTCTTCTTTTAGATGCTCCACCTCATTACAACAACGAAGTCATTAAGGATATTCAAAATTCGGTTTATAAAGCAGCTGAAAAAGGCATAAAAATCATTCCAATAACAGCCAGTGGAATCGACAAAAACACTGAATTTTTAATGCGATTTTTTTCTATAAGCACTAATAGTACCTATGTTTTTATTACCAATCATAGTGGAATTGGCGAAAATCACATTGAAGCTTCTGTAGGAAAATATCAAGTAGAGTTTTTAAACAACTTAATGGTAAGGCTAATTAACCAATACTCTGAATAAATCAAGCCCTTTGGCAACTCTTATTTTTCTTAAACAAGTAAAAGTTCAAATAGAATGCAATTCGTAATCTTAACAAGTGTTGAAAACGTTTATGAAGCCACTTTTATTCATGATTATTTAAATAATGAAGGAATAAAATGTATCATAACTAATGAACATGTTTCCACTTTGATGCCACACTTAAATGGCATGATGGGCTCTGGTGTTCAAATACTTGTGAGAAAAGAAGAAATGGAACAAGCCATTCAATTACTCAACAACAGAAATAAAAACGACATGCAAGTTTGCCCAAACTGCAACTCAAGTGACCTTAAATTAGGCGTTGCAAAAAAACACCGAATAGTTAAAGGTCTTGCCCTTACATTCTCTTTTATTTTAGGATTTTCATTATTCCCCATAAAACAATCATACTATTGCAACACCTTCAAAACTGAGTTTGGAAAATAAATAACTATAAACAATTGAGTTGATTTGAGAGTCCCATTACTTATAACTTTTACAACCCTCCTTATTGGTTCGTGCAATATATCAACGAACCATTTCACTCTTAATCAATGAAAATCTCTTTTAAAGTCAAAAAAAACAGTGAATTTATAAGTCAATATCTAACCGATATGCAAAAATTCACGTCGGTACATCCTATTATTTCAAGAATTGATGCTCTAGGAAACAACACTTATCTTTTTCACGAAACATTAACCTTTGCAGCCATTCCTTTTTCGTTCAAATACCAAACTTTGGTTATAGAAAGAGAAACGGAAATATTGATGAATGCCAATGTATTAAAACTTGTAAAAATCAGCATAACTTTCGAATTTATTGAAGAGGGAGAATACACCACAGTGGTTGAAAAGGTAAAATTCAAAACCTTTCTTCCAATTCATTTTATTTTAAAAAAAATATTCATAAAACAACACACTCTCCTATTTAAAAACATTGAACAAGAGAAAGAAAAAATAACCCAATAAATACTATAAAGAAGAAATTAATTGAACACTTATGGAAGAAACAATAGACATTGAAAAACCAATTCACAAAATTTATAAAGCAAATGCCGTTCATGTGGGAACTTTTTTAGGAGGACCATTAGTGGCGGGATATTTAATTGCCGAAAATTATAAAGCAGTAGGCGAATACAGTAAGTACAAAAAAACATGGATTATTACAATCCTTTTAACAATTGTAATCTTTACTTTACTGTATTTAATTCCTGACAACTCAAGAATACCCAACTATATTTTCCCTGTCATTTATTCCAGTATTGCCTTTTCATTGGTTAAATCCTTCCAAGGGGAATTAATTAAAGCCCATCAAAATGCAGGAGGACTTTTTTACAGTTGGTGGCGAATTATTGGTGTTTCTGTCATTGGGTTAATAACTATTGTTTTGGCGATTGTTGCCCTCGTTTATGTTACAGAAACTGATAATACCGAGGTTTCAAAAACTTATGGGACAATGAAACACGAAATTGTTTATGACAATAACAATATTACAGAATATGAGGTCGATTTAATTGCCTCAAAATTAATAAAAGCTAACTTTTTTGACGAAAGTGTCACCAAATACATTTATGCAGAAAAAATCAAAAACAGTTATGCCATCTATGTTTCAATAATGCCTTCATCCAATAAAGACCCCAAAGTAGAAGAAATTTACTCTCAATTACAACAGGAAATACAGACCGATTTTCCCAACAATCCTTTTATTATCAATTTGGTTAACGAGTCCATTGAACATGTTGTAAAACGAATAGAATAAAACTAAGATTAATATAATGAAAAAAAAAGAAGTTCAATTCTCTAATAACTATTCGAGTCATACCATAAAAGCGATTTTATCCATTTTTGTTTTTGCACTAACCTATTTATTTATATTAGCTGTATGCCTTTTCTTAACATTCGTATTTATCATCTTAGGAATTCAATTAATTGACTTAAATCCAACATTCATTACATTTTTTTTTGGTATTGGAATTGCTAGTATGGGCGTATTTGTGCTTATATTCATGTTAAAATTCCTTTTCAAGTCTTACAAATTCGACTATTCACTAATGGTTGAAGTTACTGAAAAGGAGGAACCTCAATTGTTCCATTTGATTAAGGAAATTGCAACAGAAGTTGGAGCAAGTTTACCCAAAAAAGTATTTGTAACTTCAGAAGTTAATGCGTCTGTGTTTTACGATTCTAGCTTTTGGAGTATGTTTTTACCTATTAAAAAAAATCTTGTAATTGGTCTAGGTCTTGTAAATTCAATAACTAAGTTGGAATTAAAGGCTATACTTTGTCACGAATTTGGCCATTTTTCACAAAAATCCATGAAAGTTGGGAGTTACGTTTACAATGTAAATAAAATATTTTATAACTTATTGTATGACAATGAGTCCTATGATAAAATCATTAAAAAATGGACTGATTTGAATGGCATTCTTAGTCTCTTTGTTTTAATACCTTCTAAAATAAACAAAACAATTCAAACCAGTTTAAAAATTATATACGAAATAGTGAACAAAAACTACATGGCACTGTCACGTGAAATGGAATTTCATGCAGATGCTATTGCCGCAAGTATTACGGGATACGAACCATTAAAAAAATCTCTGTTAAGAATGGCAATTGCAGAAACTTCATACAACAATGTTCTCAATTTTTACAACAACAGGATTTCTAAAAATATAAAAAGTGAAAGTATATACAGAGACCAAACCAATGTAATTCAATTCATTGCCGAAACTAACAATTTTCCTATCACTTATAATCTGCCTGATGTTTCACTCGAAGAGCAAAGCAAATTCAACAAATCAAAGTTATACATTGAAGACCAGTGGTCCTCACACCCTTCTGTTGAAGAAAGAATAAAAAGATTAGAAAATACCAGTTTTACTAGCCAAATAATGTCTGATTCTTCAGCCAATGAGTTATTTACTGATATTGATGCCTTACAAAAAAAATTGACCGATAAGTTGTTTGAAAAAGTTACTTATGAGGATGAAGTTAAAACCATTTCAAGTGATGTGTTTTTTGAAGACTATAAACAAGAATTCTTCGAAAACTCATTTGACAAAAGATACAACGGCTACTATGACAATAAAAATCCTATCCTCAAAGATTTAGAAAACGAAATATCTCCTCCAATGAATTTTGATTACACTGAATTATTTAGTGACAAGGAGGTTGACAAAGTGTATACGGCCATTGCTTTATCCAATGACATTCAAATACTTGACAATATCTACATTGGAAATATAAAAATAAAAACATTTGATTACGATGGAGAAAAATACCATTTTTCAAGATCAAAAGACTTAATCAAAAAACTTAACAAAGAATTAGAACAATCCATAGAAGAGATAAAGAAGAATGATTATGCTATTTACACCTATTTCAAACACTTGGAACAGACCAATAACAAACCATCTAAATTAAAAAAAATGTATTTAGACTACTTTGAGTTTGACAAAGATTTTGACTCTAAATATGATATTTACAACACTATTTCTAGGGATATTTCATTTATTAATGAAACAACATTAAACGAGACAATCATTAACAACTTTGAGAATTTAGTCCCTTTAGAAGAGTTCTTAAAAACAGAAATAAATATTCTATTAAGCGACTCCGTATTAGTAAACGAAATTACGCCCGAAATAAAATCTGAATTCAAAAAATACACTTCAACTACATTGAAATATTTCGATGGAACTAACTATATCAATGAGAATTTAGGAATATTATACACCGCTTTAAACTATTACTCTATATTACTTTCACGAAAGTATTTCCTAGTCAAAAAAGCCCTTTTAAACTACCAAATAGAATTATTAGACCCTAAATAACACATTCAACAAAGCACATAAGTTGACTTATATCATTATGACAATAGACTAAAAAAAATGTTTATTTGCAAATGAAACAACTCAATAAAGCATTATAAAACCCTACTCAGAAACATGGAAATAATTAAAAAAATCATTGGCGTACTATTATTGTTATTGGGACTCATTTTATCAATAGGGATTCTGTTTACAACTATAAAGTTAATCATAGATAAAGCAACACTTGACTTTAACAGCGCTTATAATATTGCACACCTTATAGGAAACTTCATTGGATTAGGAATGTTTATTGTCATCATTTTTTTCCTGTTTAAATTCGGTTTATCACTATTGAAAATTAAAAAAAAGAAAACATTGCCAAACATTATAGACGATAATCATGATTAATAATTTTCACAAAGCAATAAGTACAGTTAATTGCCAATATTATAAAAACCATTGAGTTAAGTAATAAATAAGTTGTAACTTTACATTTCAGTAAAACATAAAAAACACATGTCACTAAAAATCATTTACTTAATATTAATTACAACAACAATGAACACCTTAAATGCACAAAAACTACAGACAGTTCCATTTGTCGATTTAGCCAAATACGCTGGCAAATGGTTCGAAATAGCTTCATTTCCACAAACGTTCCAAAAGGGCTGTCACAATACCACCGCAGAATATACTTTGTCTGACAAAGGCTATGTGGTTGTTGAGAACAAATGTAACCGAGACAGTTTAACTGGCAAACTATCTTCAATAAAAGGAAAAGCATTTGTAGATAAAAACTCAGGCAATGCCAAATTAAAAGTTCAATTTTTCTGGCCTTTTAAAGGCAAATACTGGATTATTGATTTGGCCGATGACTATAGTTATGCAGTGGTAAGTAATCCTAGCAAAAAGTACATATGGATACTGTGCCGAACATCAACAATGGACAGTGCCGTTTACGAGCAAATATTAGAACGATTAAAGCAAAATGGATTCGACCTAAGTAAACTTCAAAAAACCAAACATATATAAAACCTAACCATCGGTATGAAAAAAATAATATTAGCCCTCATCATAACAATTTCTTGCAATCTATATTCTCAAATAGACTCAACAGAGTATACCAAAGTTATTCAATTATACAATACTTCTAAATTCAAATCAGCTTTGGAAGGCATTGATAAATTGATTGCCAAAAACAATGACAATGTTGAATTTTATTTATTCAAATCAGAAATTTTATTTCAACTTGAATTATACGATGAAGTAATAAATACGCTAAATTATGCTGTAAAAAAATTCCCAAACAACCACTCTGCAAGAATAAAAAGGGGATTGACCTTTTTAAGTTTTAATTTACCCAGAGAGGCTATTGAAGATTTTAACAAATCATTAGAATTTGCGACAGAAGACAGTTTAAAATTGTCTAGTTATATCAATTTAAGTGCAGCAAAATCGTGGAAGAGAGACTTTGAAGGGGCGTATGAAGATTTACAAAAAGCTTATAAAATAGACTCATTGAATATTGGCATTCTTACAAATCTAGCTATGGTTAGCGATGAGGTTAATAGAGGTTCGGAAACTTTAGGTTATTTGTATAAGGTTTTAACAATTGACTCCACTTACACACCCGCCTATTCAAATATTGGTTTCAAACTACAATTAATGGGGGAATACAAAAAATCGATTGAGTATTTTGACAAAGCAATCAATATAGACCCGAATCTTGCATTGGCATACAGCAACAGAAGTTACAGTAAACTGATGTTAAAAGATGTAAAAGGAGCACTCAATGATATTAACAAATCACTAAAAATGTATCCTGAAAATTCATACGCATATAAAATTAAAGCGCTTATTTATATTGAAAAAAATGAATTAAAAACGGCTTGTGAAAATTTGGAAATTGCGAAGAATAAAAAATACAAACAAACCTATGGCAATGAAGTAGATGAATTGATTACCAAATATTGTGAATAATTCTATTTTGGGATTTTTAAACCATTTTATTCAATTTTAATTTGTGATTTTGGGGAATTCAATTCCTAATATGGAGGATTATTTTCTATTTAAAGAAGCCTCAGTAGGCTTCTCTAACATTAATCAACCTTTTCTTTTATACCAATAATAATACTCATCGTGTTTAATCCAATTGGCATAACTTCTATATAAATAATAGTCTTGATGGAATTGCTTTAATGACTCAGAATCTAAATGTAACTTCTTATTGTATGAAAAATGATAGGTATGAACAGTGTCGGGAAACTGCCATCCAAACACCAAATCAATCTTTTTTCCTCTTTGCGCCAAACTATCCCCTGTTTTTAAAATCTCTTGTAAACTTACACTGTCTTTATTTTCTTTGGTAAAATGTGTAAATCGTGCCATCTTTTGTTCTCTTAAAACCCAAAATGGATAAGGATAGTAATACATGACAGATTCCATAATATAATCAGGTTCAGCAATGATTACCCTTTCTGTCACATGCGACAATTGTAAGTCGTGCCCCAATTCGTTGGCATTTGAATTTTTGAAACGGAAGTCCATTTCATATGCTTGATATCCTTTGTAAAACAAAACTGTTAATATAAAAGTAAACGAAATTATACCCAATCCCATCAAATTTCTAACCGTTGTTGACCTTTTAAAATCCAATTTCAAATCTTCGTAACTAACTATTACTAACGCTATAAACCCAAATATAAACACGCCTTGGTGATGGAGGTAATTTTCTCTAATGTTTTGGTGAAAAAAACTCATTATTATCATCAATGCAAATGCAGAAAGCATGATACTTTTTCTTTTTACAAAAATCAACAAACTCAATAATAGCAATAATGTAGTTAACTCACGTTCTAAGGGAATTGACAAACCTAACAATTGAGGAAATCCGATTCCAACATCCCACACATGCACCCAAGACAACTCATTACAAGTCCAAGACTTAACAACAAGACTTTGTTCATTGGGCAAACAAGTTAATATTGCAAAAAAGACAGAAAGTATTACTAGTCCAATCGCTATAAATTGACCCATTCTCAATTTCGGGTTTTGAAAGATGTACGAGGCCAAAAATACTGGCGTAAACATGGTTGCATAAAAATTAGTTTGGGGTAGAAATACCAAACAAATCAACGGCAATAATCCCTTCTTTCTTTGCGACAACATACAGGCAAACCAAAACATCAAAAACACTGATATACCATAGTTTCGCGCATTGATGGAATATTCATAAAGACCGTAAAATCCAAAAACAATGAGGACTGCAAATAGCCAATGAATTTTAGTTTTGAACAGTAATAAATAAACAAACCCTACAGCAAACAATAATGACAAAAAGCCTAAAACTAAGGGAGTATTAAAAAGCGAATGAGATACTTTTAACAAAAAATACCACAATATTGGATGACCTTCATTTTTTAAATTCGCAAATAAATCAAGAAAAGAATCCGAAGAAAGGGCAATACTCAATGGTCTTACTTCATCGCGCCAATACACATGATTGACAATGCCGTAAACGACAAGAGCTCCCCAAGTTATAAAAACAAAAAGTCGAATATTCCTATCGACTTTTGTCATATCAGTGCATTTTAATTGAGTTAAATTGAGGCAGTTGAAGGTCCACTGTTTTAGTTTCACCTGTAACCATACCACCAAAATTCTTATTTTCATTCGCAATGTAATGATGCAAGTTCGCATTATCAGCCTCTGACAAAAGCTGCATTTTTTCAACAATTGCTTGAGCCACATTGTATTGAGGCCCCATTTTACCATCGTCAATTTTAATACACACCCCCAATTGTTGCTTAACAATTCCTAAAGAATATACGCCATCAGCGCCTGTTTTACCGATCAACTCCCCTTTTGAAAGTCTCATAAGGTCGGTACAATATCTTTGTTTACCTGCTATCATTTCAGGGAACTCTACAATAGAATCAACCATTAATTTGCAAGCATTTTGAACCGATTGGTTGAACTTATAAGGCGCAACTAATTGTCGGTAAGCGATGGCTTGGTTGTAAACAGGAAAAGAAAAAATGGGTGCAGAACAACCATCAACGCCTTGTTTTATTAAACTAACTGGATACTCATGAAAATCAGAAATAACAGTCAAGATAGTTTGATGAAGCGCATGATTTGGCTGAATATAAGTGGCAATATCTAAATTATTGTAAACGCAATAGGCCAAAAACCCTGCATGTTTTCCACTACAATTGTTATGAATTTTTTGAGGTTTTATATCATTTTTAATTAGCAAATATTGGTCTTCTCTGAGTGTAGGCATTTGAGGACCACATTGCAAATCGTCTTCTTTCAAGCCAATTTTATTTAAGATAGAACGCACCGTTTCAACGTGGGTAGGTTCACCATTGTGACTCCCGCACATAATTGCTATTTCTTTCCTAGTAAACCCAAAATGCTCAATAGCGCCTGAACAAAGCAAAGGGATTTGTTGAAAAAACTTAAGTGCAGAACGCGGAAAACAGACTTGTTTTACATCGCCTTGTTGGTATAAAATATGATTATCAGAATCTACAATACAGATAACTCCACGGTGAAAACTTTCCAAAACGTCTCCACGCATTACTTCTACTAAAATCGGGTTACTCATTAATTTTTATTAATATTATTAGCTAGCAAGAACATACAAGCCATTCTGATGGCAACGCCATTCTCCACTTGGTCTAAAATGATACTTAAGTCACTATCAGCAACCTCACTTGTTATCTCCACACCTCTATTGATAGGTCCGGGATGCATAATAGTAATTGGTTTATCAAGCTTTTTAATTAAGTCCATTGTTAATCCATATTGCAAACTGTATTCCCTTAAAGATGGGAAATATTTATCATCTTGTCTTTCCATTTGAATGCGCAACATATTGGCAACATCGCACCATTGAAGGGCTTTTTCCAATTGATGTTCCACTTTTACACCCAACTGTTCTATGTGTTTGGGTATTAATGTTGTAGGTCCGCAAACCATTACCTCGGCCCCTAATTTATTAAGACACAATATGTTTGACAAAGCTACTCTACTGTGTAAAATATCACCCACTATTAGTACTTTCTTTCCTGACACATCGCCATAAGTTTCGCGAATAGAGTATGCATCCAAAAGGGCTTGAGTGGGATGTTCATGGGTTCCGTCGCCTGCGTTTAATATAGCAGCATCAATGTGTTTAGACAAAAACACACAAGCGCCAGGACTAGGGTGACGCATTACCACCATATCCACTTTCATACTTAATATATTTTTAACCGTATCTATCAATGTTTCACCCTTGGTAACCGAAGAGGAAGAGGATGAAAAGTTGATAATATCGGCACTTAGTCTTTTTTGGGCAAGTTCGAATGAAATTCTTGTTCTAGTAGAGTTTTCGAAAAACAAGTTAGCAACAGTAATATCACGAAGAGAAGGTACTTTTTTTATCGGACGGTTAATGATGGCTTTAAAGTTATCTGCCGTTTCAAAAATCAGTTGAATATCCGCTTCTGAAAGGTCTTTAATGCCCAATAAATGATTTACTGATAATTTACTCATGCGTTTTTAACCAAACTTTATAATTATTTTCTTGCCAATCTACTTTAACCTTTTGATTTTGACCTCTTGTATCAATAGATTTACCAACATAATCGGCACTAATTGGATTTTCTCTGTGGTATTTTCTGTCAATCAACACACACAATTCTACTTTATCGGGTCTGCCAAAATCCACCAAAGCATCCATGGCACTTCTGATAGAACGTCCTGTGTACAATACATCATCTATTAAGATAATTTTCAACCCTTCGGTACTAAAAGGAATGTGAATAGGACTGGCAGACAACTGCTTTTCGGAAGACCTGAAATCATCTCGGTAAAAAGTAATATCCAATTCACCGTAATTGATTTTTTTCCCTATAATTTCTTCAATCTTGTTTTTGATAAACCTCGCTGGTAAAACACCTCTGGGTTGCAAACCAATGATAGCGGTATTCGAAAAATCATCATAATTTTCAATCAACTCATAAGCCAATCTATTGAGAGTAACAATGAGTTTTTGGTGATCAAATAATAATTTCTCTTCCATTGTTTATTTTGTTTCTGAAAGTTCTAAAATGATATCAAATTCATACTGAGTTAGCTTCATAACACTTAATCGACCTTGTTTAACCAAACCAATATTTGCCAAGCGACTGTCATTTTTTATTTGTTCTAAAGTAACTGTTTTTTTAAGTGTTTGAAATGGAGCAACATCTACAACAACCCAATTGGTATCATCGGTTGTGGGATCTTGATAATGCTCTCTAACTACTTTTACAATTCCCACAATCTCTTTACCTTCATTGCTGTGATAAAAGAAACACAAATCCCCTTTTTTCATTTCTCTGAGGTTATTTCGTGCTTGATAATTGCGAACACCGTCCCAAAAAGTCTTCTTATCTGCCAACATTTGTTGCCAAGAGTACTTAAATGGCTCCGATTTTATCAACCAATGATTCATCCATGCAAATGAAATGAAAAAAAATTGACTTTTCAACAGAAACAAAGAAAGATTATTCACTTAATATCTTGATAACTTAGTATAGATTACTTGCGAATTAATTTTCAACAAGAATAAAATCTTCTAATAAAATTTGTATTTTTGCTGTCACAATTAAGAAACTGTTTTGGAAAATTTCATTGTATCCGCTAGAAAATATCGCCCTTCTGTCTTTGACGAAGTGGTGGGTCAAAGGCATATAACCGATACTCTTATTAATGAAATCAACTCCAATCAATTGGCTCAATCATTTTTATTTACTGGTCCAAGAGGTGTTGGAAAAACAACTTGTGCGCGTATTTTAGCCAAAATCGTTAACCAAACTGAAAATGACAATCCCGATAACGATTACAGTTTTAATATTTTTGAATTAGATGCCGCCAGTAATAACTCCGTTGATGACATTCGTGGATTAATTGAACAAGTTAGAATCCCTCCACAAATAGGCAAATACAAAGTTTATATTATTGACGAGGTTCACATGTTGTCCTCTGCCGCTTTTAATGCTTTTCTAAAAACACTTGAGGAGCCACCTAGTTATGCTATTTTCATATTAGCAACTACTGAAAGACACAAAGTACTTCCAACTATTTTATCTCGTTGCCAAATCTTCAATTTCAGAAGAATACAGGTCAATGACATGGTGGAACATTTAAAAAAAATAGCCTTAAAAGAAAATATTACGGTTGAAGAAGAAGCCCTTCATGTTATTGCTGAAAAAGCAGATGGTGGGTTGCGTGACTGTCTATCAATATTTGACCAAATGGTTAGTTTTTCAAAAGGAGTAATCACCTATGAAAAGGCTATTGAAAACTTAAATATTCTCGACAGAGGTATTTATTTTAAAATGACAGAAGCTATTATCAGTCAAGACATTGCACAAACATTAAATTTATTTGACAATATTACTCAATTAGGTTTTGATGGACAATTATTCTTGAATGGTTTAAGCGATCACTTTAGAAACTTATTAGTTTGCAAAAACCCAAATACTTACAAGCTACTCAATGTAAGTGATAATTATAAAGAGCGTTACAAGGTTCAAAGTGAAGAATGTCAACTCTCTTTTTTACTCAATGCCCTTAATATCAACAATCAATTTGATATTGAATACAAAATGAGTAAAAACCAAAGACTTCATATCGAACTTGCACTTTTAAAGCTTTGTCATATCAAAAGTTTAATTCAATCTAACTTGACATTGGATGAATTAAAAAAAAAAGTGATGAGTATATAGCTTCCGTTAAAGAACTTAAGAACAAACGATTGATAGATTCCAATAAACCTAAACATGGTTTGTTTGAATCAGAATTAGCTACAAAAGAATTTAAGCTTCCTAAAATCCCTACAAAAGGATCAACAATTGTAGATGAAAAAGCCAAACAAATTTCCATTCTTGAATTAGCTAAAGACGAAGAGTCGGTCATTAAAATCACAGAAGATTTAATCAAGCAAAGTTTGCCTCCAATGGAACAAGTTCCTGCTCTCAATGAAACAACATTAATTGCAGCGAATCAATCATTTGGCAAAAGTAAACCTATTGCACTAGCCTCTCTCTTTAAAATTCTAAAATATGAATTAGAAGGAACCAATATTAATGTTCATTTAACCAAGCAACAAATCGAAAAAATTGGCGACCATAAAATAGATTGGCAAATTTATTTAAGGCAGTATTTTCAACTAAATGAAATTATTTTAAACTTCATTGAAGACAATACCGTAGAAGCTCCCAAAATTGCATACACTTCTGCTGAACAATTTAAAGAAATGTATGATGAAAACAAATCGGTTCAAGATCTTGTAAAAATCTTTAACTTAAAAATAAAGTATTAAGCAAGTTTTGATTTAACTGATTGATGGTGGTATATTTTTAATGCTGTTATAATGGCTAAATAACCCCAAAATGGTGTTGCTATTTTATCAAAATCAGTAAAGTTATTCAAAAAGGCGTGAACGTAATAGGTAAATAAACCAAGCATAACGGCAGTTCCCAAACTCTTAACCCATGGCAATACCGAAGGGTTATATATAAGCCCCATTGCCAAATAAATAGAACTTAAAAACACTGCAACCCAACTCAAAAATCCAATCAGTCCCATTTCGGAAAGTGCATTAAAATATTCACTGTGTGTATTACCCAAGTCACCACTGTTTGTGCTAATAAGTGTTAAGTTTTCAGGTCTTTGAAAAGGGGCGTATTGGAACGTATATGTTCCGGGACCGAAACCAAAAACAGGCCTTTCCTTGAACATTAAAACAGCACATTGCCATCTGTTTACCCTTTCCAAATTGGAAGGATCGGTCGTAATATTTGAAACAGATTGTGCATGAGATTCTATGTCATCGGCACTCCCCTGCTTATTCTTTTCGAGACTGTATAAAAGTTGGTCTTGTTTAATCCAAGCAATTGATAAAATTAAAAGTAAAGCATACATCATGTGCTTAAAAGAAACTTTGAACTGCAATAGCACATAAAAAAACAATGCTGCCAACAAACTTATCCATGAAGCACGGGTGTAAGAAAAAATAATTCCCACAACCAAAATAATAAAGATACTAAAAAAAACTGAGCGATAAATCCAATTAAAATTAAATAACTGACCACGCATAGCAAACATTAAGGCTACAGGAACCAAAAATGAAATATAGGCCGAATACATGGTATGTTCTTGGAAAAAAGGCTTCATAATATCATAGCCCCAACCTCTTGAAAAATCTTCTCTAGCATGTTTAACCAAGGTGTAAAAAACGACTATAACCGTTCCATAAAGTAAATAAGAAAGAAACTTTCTTATTACACTTGGATTCTTAAACAACTGAAGTAGGAAAAAGTAAAAAACAACCATGAACCAAGTCCTAGCCAAGAAATACTTGATTGAAACCACGGGCATTGAGCTTGCAAATACGGTTACAAACATCCATACCCAATTAATAACTATAAATAAAATCAGAGGATTTTTGAATAATGAAACCTTTATTTCTCCATTGATAAACAATTGAATGACATAAACCAAAAATAACAACCAAATCATTGGTTCTGTTGGCAAAGACAAGCCAAAACCTCCGCCAACATCGTCAACAAACAATGAAAATGGAATTAAAAAACAGAGGATTAAAGTATAAAAAACTGGTCTGTAAATACAAATATAAACTGCAACTAGCGCAACAGGCAATAAGAGCATTTCATACACCCCAAGAAACAAAGAAATACCAGTGATAGCAATAAAAAGCAATCCAATTAAATAGATTACTTGGTTTGATTTCTCTTTGAAATGGAGGTTTAGATAATTCAAATTAAACAGACTTGGTCGTTTGAATTTTTTCGTAAATGGCAAAAACTAGAGCAGAAAACAAAACAGTAGCAATAAGGGTTACCAAAACAATTAATTTCCTTACAGGATAAGCACGTTGTTCAGCCACATCGGCACCACTTACAGTAAATTTATTATTCAATGTTTCCTTAACATCCACTTCGGCTCTTTCAAATTTGGCTTTCAGTGCCGAAAAACGCTCAAGTTCCAAAAGTAAAGTCTCCGATAAGGAAGTGAAATTACCTCCATGCTGAGCTAAATTCTTCTGTTGTTCCATTAAGTCTAACACTTTATTCATATTTCCGGCAGCCCTAGCTTTGTATATTTCCTCTGACACAGCTCTGGTTTGTTCTATATAGTTTGTAACACCCTCCAAACCCAACTTATACATATCTTCCTTTATTTTATTGATTTCATTTTCTTTGGCAACCATTTGACGTTTGATAATTTCCAAAGCAGGAATTGCAACTTCCAATTGAATTTCATTTTTAATAGAATCGTATAAATCTAAAATACCATTCGCCATTTTAGCAGCCATTTCAGGATTTTCATCCATAACGTCTACTTTTATAGAGAGATATCTCGTTCTTGAAAACTTAAAATTAGAACTAATTTTTTCATTTAACTTGGTTTTTTTCAAATTACTTTTTGGATCAATTTTGTAATGTTCCATCAGTTTATAATTCCTAATTAAACGCTCTGTTAGTTTAGAAGATTGTAAAATCTGTAAAGCTTTTTCGGCTTCCTCTTCTGCACCAAACTCCAAAACATCCTTTTGTCTTTGGTTTAATTCCGTTAATAGTGCATTACTAATGGAATTATTAGTAGTAGGATAAAAAACAACTGTTGACTGATATTTAGGAGTAATCATAAATGAAACTACCGAAGATATTACAATTGCCAAAATTGACAATACAATAAATTGTTTTCTCCATCTGTAAAAAAGAGAAATGACATCAGCAAAAGTTATAATACCACTTGAAGGTTTTTCGAAAGAATTTTCCATGCTCAATAAATGAAACGCAAAAATAAGAATTTTAAGCAATTCTCAAGGCTAACTTAAATTAAAGTATTTTATTGTGCCTTATTTTTTAAGAAATTAACAAAAGTATGAGGATTTATTAACTTTAGAAGTATTGACAATAAAACAGAAAACAGTGTAAACAAACCCAAACTTAGTACAGTGTTACCGATAGCTTTTACAAAAAAGAAGACCCCAAACAGACAAATCACAAAAAGGATGTAACGCATTACTAGGCTGAATGATAACTTAAATTGGTACAAATGAAAACATCTAAAAAGACATAAAAGAGCAAATATGCTTTGAGTTACCAATGTTGCTAATGCTGCACCTATGATATTGTGCTTAGGAATGAGTATAAAGTTTAACAATAAATTAACCATCAAAGCGGTTGCTGCGAACAATATCAGGTAATAAATATCCTTTTGTGCTGTTAATAAAGTGCTAAAAACAAAGATTAACGCCATTGGAATAAAGCTAAGCATGATTATTTTAAATGTTTGTGAAGAATACTGCCACACTGCTACATCTGCATAATCATACATCATTTTCATAATCCTTTCATTGTAAAACATAGAACCCAACCCCACAACAAGTGCAGTTAACAACAAAATAGTAGTTGCAGTTTTGGTAAGAGGCTTAACATCTTCATTATTAGCCAATAATTTGGCAAACATAGGCAGCAAAAGTCCCGCAAAAAGCATGGCAAACATGGAAGAAGCATCCAAAAAGCGATAACTTTGAGCGTACAATGAAGAGTAATAATTGGGATTATCGAGTAATAAATTCATCAAAACAACATCCACACGGGTATATAACCCCATTAAAGCAAACAAAAGGGCAAAAGGAAGACTTTTTCGGATGAGAGACTTTACTTCGGATGTATTAATTTTAATGTCTAATGTATGAATTTGAGAATGAAACTTAATATTATAAAACAAGGCAATTAGCAATGTTATAGAGAGGGCTACTAGTTGAGCCATTGCAAAATAATACACGTTAATCAATTGAAATCCATACAACAAAACACACAGAATAATACCAAAAAACTTATCACTTACAGACAAAAAACTGTCAATTTTATAATGATGAAGACCATTGATATTGCTTCTAAAATACAATATAAAAGAAGTCACAATTTGACTAGCTGCAACTATCATCAAAAGTGAAACATTGACTTGTTTGGCCCACCCCAAAGTAAAAACAATACCAAAATACAGTAGAGACAAAATTAGTTTGAGACCAACTAATGTTTTAAGATTTTTTTTAAAAAACAAAGGTTCAGATGCGACGTGGGTATTATTAAAATTTTGAATTCCAATATCTAGAAGTACACCAAAAACCAAAGACAAATTGAGAACGATATAATATTCGCCGTAAGCTGTCCCTAACAAATTATTAGCCATTCTATCTATCAACAAAATCCATACAGGTTTGACAACCAAATTAAGACCTTGCAACAGAAATAAATTTTTTAGAAATAATGACCTCATTAATTGTTACAAAAAAACAATAATTAATACATATTTCAATGATAAATTATTCTCAGTCATTCATTGTAAGCATTCGATAAAACAAAGATTGCATAGCCAATATCTATGAAATATTTTGATAATTTAAAATTATCGTCTACATTTGTAAAAAAAACAACATATAAAAATACCATGGGAAGAGGAGATCAACGTACAAAAAAAGGTAAAATTACAGCTGGCACATACGGCGTAAGAAGACCTAGACCAGTTGCTAAAGCAACACCGTCTAAAGCTGAAGCAAAAGCTGCTGCACCAAAAACAGTAAAAGTAAAAGCAGAGCCAAAAGCAAAAGCGAAAGCTAAAAAAAACAAAGATTAATTTAAAGAACAAGCAACTATTAAAAAATGCTAAATTGGCTTCTTTAGGATAGACCAATTTAGCATTTTTTTATTCACATACATGACCACACAAGATACCATCGAGGAAGAAGACATAGACCTTTACGAACACCATCGATTTATTGCAGACAAGGGACAAACCCCCATGCGATTAGATAAGTTCGTTACAATGAGAATTGAAAACGCAACCAGAACGCGTGTACAAAAAGGGATTGACCTTGGCAGTATTTTAGTAAATGACCGCCCTTCTAAAAGCAATTACTCAATCAAACCCAATGACATCGTTACTGTTGTTCTTCCTAATCCACCACGAAATCCTGAATTAATTCCAGAAAATATTCCTATAAACATTGTTTACGAAGATGATGAATTGTTATTGGTTAACAAGAATGCAGGTTTAGTGGTACACCCAGGTTTTAATAATTACTCCGGAACATTAATCAATGCCTTGGTTTATCATTTCCAAAACCTCCCCGCTTTCTCTTCGGACCAACGGCCGGGACTAGTTCACCGTATTGACAAAGACACAAGTGGATTATTAATTATTGCCAAAACTGAAGATTCAATGGTGCATTTAGCAAAGCAATTTTTTGACCACAGTATTCAACGCATATACAAAGCCATCGTTTGGGGCGACCTGAAAAAAGATAGTGATACCATTGTTGGGAATATTGGTAGAGATGTTCGCGACCGTAGACTTTCTGCGGTATTTGCAGACCCAGCTATTGGCAAACATGCTGTTACTCATTACCGAGTTATAGAAAGATTTGGATTTTGCACTCTAATAGAATGTCAGTTGGAAACTGGTCGAACACACCAAATTCGTGCACACATGAGACACATTGGACATACCTTATTTGCTGATGATGCTTATGGCGGAAAGAAAGTAATGGTTCAAAGTAAAATGCCCAAGTTTGACACATTTATAAACAATTGTTTTCAAATCCTGTCAAGACAAGCTTTACACGCTCAAACACTTGGTTTTATTCACCCACAAACCAAAGAGTTTATGAATTTTGAAACGGAATTACCCGAAGACATGAGTCAATTGTTAGACAAATTCAGAACTTACGTTCAACAGAATTATTAATTAGATAGCACCAATTCGCGCAACATAGCAAGGGCCATGTTACTCGACCTTCCTATTACATTACTTCTGTCACCTATAAAATGATAGGTCTTAACAATAGTTTTTTGTGCCGATGATACCCCTATAACTACTGTACCAACCGGTTTTTCCTCACTTCCCCCACCTGGACCAGCAATCCCTGACACGGCAATTGAAAAATCTGTTTGTAATCTTTCCCTCACACCATTTGCCATTTGCTCTACAACAGGTTCACTTACCGCTCCTACTGTTTCAAACAAAATGGACTCAACACCTAATTGATGGTGTTTTACTGAATTACTATAGCTTACCACAGACCCTACAAAAAACTGAGAAGCGCCTGACAATTGGGTTAACTGTTGTGAAATAAATCCTCCTGTACAACTCTCAGCAATACTCAAGGTATAATGGTTTTTGATAAGCAATTGTGAAACTATTTCAGGAAAGGTTAAATCATTTTCTGCAATTACCCCTTCTTTTATAATCTCCTTTATTTTGTTTGCATATATTTCAATTTCATCTACAATAGAGCCATCATGAGAACTAGCGCCGGTCAACCTCAATCTCACCACATTCAGATTAGGCAAGTATGCAAGCTTTATAGTTGGAGGCAATGACTCTTCCACCTCTTTAATTTTTAAAGCCAATAAAGATTCGGGAATATTAAAGGTAACCATTGTTTTATAATACAATGGAGACTGAGAAAATTTTTCCTTGATGAGTGGCAATGCTTTTAATTCAAAAATACGTTTCATTTCGTAAGGCACGCCAGGTAAACTTATAATAACAGCACCCTCTTTTTCGAACCACATTCCGGGTGCTGTTCCCCACTCATTGTATAAGGTTACGCACGAATCGGGCAATTCGGCTTGCATCACATTAATTTCGAGCATTTTACGGCTTCTTTTTTCAAAAAAAGCTTCCAATTGTTGAACGACACCTTGGTCTATCCTCCAACCTGTATTGAAAAATTTAGCCAAAGTCTTTTTAGTAATATCATCTTTTGTAGGACCAAGCCCACCTGTAATAACAATCAATTTAGACCTTTTTAAACTGAGTTCTAATTGTTGAATAATATCGTCTTCGGTGTCACTGATACATGTTTTACTCTTGACTTCAATATTATTTTTAAACAACAATTGTCCCAACCAAGCACTGTTAGTATCAACGACTTGACCAAGTAATAATTCGTCCCCTATTGTTATTATTTCAGCATTCATTTCAATTGCAAATATTCATTAATTAATTCATTTAACAATTATCTTAATTTGGGGAATTTGAATTAATGTCATAAATTCGTTTATCAAGATTGTATGAGGCTAAGATTATTTGCATATTTAATTTTTTTTGTACAAATACAATCTATTGATTTGTTCGCTCAATAAAATAATTCTTTTGTAAGACCAATAAACTTTAAAATTGTTGATAAAACATAATTATTTAGTGAGTGTCAATTTTTATGTTTCTGAATTTAGTTCTAATTCTATAACGGACACAATGATGTTTTTAAAATAGAAGGCGAACACATTAAAGTAATAGAAATGTTGATTTTTAACCGTTGGGGAGAAATATTATTCCAAAATACAAACCAATCAGCTCAATGGGATGGATATTATCAACAGGATGTCTGTCAAGATGGATTGTACTTTTATCAAGTAAAAATAAAAGCCAATAACCTTAAAATCTACTACAAAAACGGCACAATTAATTTAATAAAATAAGTTGCTTAATAGTAAAAATAGGTTCAAATAAAGCAAACAAAAGACAGGCTAGAAACTTGCTCTTTTTTATCAACAATTCTATAAAATTAATCTCAAAACCTTAATTTTACGGAATCAAATTATGCCCGAATTCGTCCATTTACACAACCACACTCAATACTCTTTGTTAGACGGAGCTGCCTCTATCAGCAAACTCTATAAAAAAGCGGTTCAAGACAATCAGAAAGCCATTGCAATTACCGACCACGGCAATATGTTTGGGGCTTTCCAGTTTGTGGCTGAAGCAACTAAATATAACAAAAATGGAGAAGTTATTAAACCAATTGTTGGATGTGAGTTTTATGTTTCAGAAGATAGATTTAGAAAAAATTTTACCAAAGACGACAAAGATGTAAGATACCACCAATTGCTTTTGGCTAAAAATGCAACTGGATACAAAAACATATCAAAACTGTGTTCATTGGGTTATTTGGAAGGTATGTATGGCAAATATCCAAGAATCGACAAAGCCCTAATTGCTGAATATCACGAGGGATTGATTGCCACTTCTTGCTGTTTGGGGGCTATTATTCCAAGAACCATCCTTAAAAAAGGTGAAGCTGCTGCAGAAGAAGAATTAAAATGGTGGTTGGATGTTTTTGGAGAAGATTTTTACATTGAAATACAAAGACATCAGTTGAACGATGAAATTATCGTAAACGATACGTTGATGAAGTTTGCTAACAAATACCAAATTAAAGTTATAGCAACCAATGATTCCCATTATGTTGATGAGGCTGATGCCAATGCTCATGATATATTGTTGTGTATAAACACCAACGAAAAACTAAACACTCCCAAAATTATAGATTACGGGGATGAGGAAACAAGTACAAAAGGACGACGATTTGCTTTCCCTAACGACCAATTTTATTTTAAAACCCAAGCACAAATGAATGTACTGTTCAGTGATATCCCCGAGTCGCTCGACAATACGTTAGAAATAGTTTCAAAAATAGAAACGCTCGACTTAAAAAAGGAAATTCTACTTCCGAACTTCCCAATTCCTGACTCCTTTAAAACCCATACCACATCGCTCAAAATTGACGAAAAAACCACTTTAGAACCAGATGTGCTAAACCAATGGGAATATCTAAAAGACCTGACTTTTAAAGGCGCTAAAAGAAGATATACCGATATTACTCCCGAAGTGGAAGAGCGATTGAATTTTGAGCTCGACATTATCCGAAAAATGGGTTTTGCTGGTTATTTTTTAATTGTATCCGACTTTATTAAAGCAGGAAAAGATTTGGGAGTTATCGTTGGGCCGGGACGTGGTTCTGCTGCAGGAAGTGCCGTAGCTTATTGCATTGGAATTACCAGTATTGACCCCATTAAGTACGACTTACTGTTTGAGCGTTTCCTGAATCCCGACCGTAAATCAATGCCCGATATAGATACCGATTTTGATGACGAGGGAAGACAAAAAGTAATAGATTATGTGGTTGAAAAATACGGCAAATCGCAAGTTGCTCAAATTGTTACTTATGGTAAAATGGCAGCAAAAATGAGTGTTAAGGATGTGGCTCGTGTTATGGATTTATCAATGGAAGAATCCAACCATTTAACCAAATTGTTTCCAACCAAACCAATTGGTATTACCCTTAAACAAATATTACATGCCAAAATAGAAGGTGCCGAAGAGGTTATAGAAAACGAAGACCCTGATGCTGAAGGAGATACTGCAGAGATAGAAAACAAAGACACTATCGTCATTCGTAGAGAGGAAGTACAAGGCATAATGCAACTTCGAGAGTATTACAATGACAAGCAAAATACCAACGGAGAAGTGTTGCGACAAGCTGAATTATTAGAAGGTTCTGTAAGAAACACAGGGGTACACGCTGCCGGCATCATCATTGCCCCAAAAGATTTAAAGGAAATTCTACCCGTTGCTATTTCAAAAGATTCTGAATTATACCTGACCCAATATGATGGAAAAGTGGTAGAAGATGCCGGTGTTATTAAAATGGACTTTTTAGGATTAAAAACCCTATCTATTCTAAAAACAGCGGTTGATATTATCAAAATGAACAGGGGGATAGAAATAGATATTGACACGCTCCCACTTGATGATGAACTAACATATCAACTTTACCAAAAAGGCGAAACCAATAGTACATTCCAGTTTGAAAGTGTGGGTATGCAAAAATATTTGAGAGAATTAAAACCCGATAAATTCGAGGATTTAATTGCAATGAACGCCTTATACAGGCCGGGACCAATGGAGTACATTCCTTTGTATATTAAAAGAAAACACGGTTTGGAAGAGATTAATTACGACATCCCTGAGCTCGAAGACCACCTCAAAGACACTTATGGAATTACTGTTTACCAAGAGCAGGTGATGCTTCTGAGTCAGTCCTTGGCAGGATTTTCGAAAGGGAAAGCTGACATATTGAGAAAAGCAATGGGTAAAAAGAACCTCAATGACTTAATGAAATTGAAGGATGATTTTATGGCAGGTATCAAAGAAAGAAACTTAGATGCCAACCGTTGTGAAAAAATTTGGAAAGATTGGGAATCCTTCGCCTCTTATGCTTTTAACAAATCACACTCAACTTGTTATGCTTTTGTAGCCTATCAAACGGGTTATCTGAAAGCGCATTACCCAGCTGAATTTATGGCATCGGTTCTTTCAAACAACACGAATAACCTTGAAAAACTCAGCTTTCACATGGAAGAATGCAAACGAATGGGCGTTCCTGTGTTAGGTCCTGATGTGAATGAGAGTCACATTCAATTTACAGTAAATGCAAAGGGTGAAATCCGTTTTGGTTTATGCGCAATTAAAGGTGTAGGTGATGGACCAGCCTTTAATATCATAGAAGAAAGGGAGAAAAATGGACCTTATAAAAGTATATTTGATTTAACATCACGTTGTAATTTGCGAAATGTCAATAAAAAAACATTAGAGTCATTGGTAAAGGCAGGTGCTTTTGATTTTGACCCAACCTACCACAAAGCTCAATATATAACCGAAATTGGAGGTACAACAGGTTTAGAAACTGCTTTGAAATATGGAATCAATTTCCAGGCTTTACAAAACAGCAATCAAAGCTCATTGTTTGGGGACAAAAGCGACAGTACCATCAATTTACCTCTTTTACCCAAAGTTGAACCTTTTACAATTATTCAAGAATGTGAACTTGAAAAAGAAATGGTTGGCATATACATTAAAATGCACCCATTGGATACCTTTAAACTTGAATACGAAACCATTGTAAACACCAAATTACATGAATTAAATGATTTAGGACCACTTGAAAACAAACCATCCATAGCTGTAGCAGGTGTTATTTTAGAAGAAAACACTTTCACTTCAAAAAAGAATCAAAAGTTCAACAAATTCAAACTACAAGACTATGATGGTCAGTATGATTTTTATTTGTCGGGAGAAACTTTGGACAACTTTGGAAAATATATCAATAAAGGGGAATTTGTATTAATCAATTGCACCGTAACTAAAAGCAAGTACGCTACTAGTCCCGATGCTAAATTGTATTTGAATATTATTTCTATCAAACGAATGGAATATCTTAAAAAAGATTGGTTTAAATCCCTTTTGATAAATCTGGTTGTTAACAAATTGAGTCATCAAACTATAGAAGATTTACAAGCGATAGTAGATAAATTTCCTGGCGACAAACCCCTTGAATTCAACCTAATTGACAATCAAAAAAAGCACAAGATAAACACTTACAGCAATGACAAGAAAATTGAAATTTGCGAAGAGCTTATTTTTGAGCTTAAAAAAATCGATGTAGATTATACCATATTAAAAAATTAGATTTAATTTGCAGTCATGTTAAGTAAAGAGCAAATAGCACAACGAATTGCCATGGAATTGAAAGATGGTTATTATGTTAATTTGGGAATTGGAATCCCTACATTGGTTGCCAATTACATTCCGGCAGGTGTAGATGTTGTTTTACAATCCGAAAATGGATTGCTTGGCATGGGGCCATTTCCATTTGAAGGCGAAGAAGATGCAGACTTAATAAACGCGGGTAAACAAACTATTACAACCGTGAATGGTTCTGCATTTTTCGACAGTGCCATGAGTTTTGGAATGATTAGAGCAGGAAAAGTCGATTTAACAGTATTGGGTGCTATGGAAGTTAATGACAAGGGTGATATTGCCAATTGGAAAATCCCCGGAAAAATGGTCAAAGGAATGGGTGGTGCTATGGACTTAGTGGCAAGTGCCAAAAACATCATTGTAGCGATGCAGCATGTTAACAAAGCTGGAGAATCAAAACTGCTTAAAGAGTGCAGTCTTCCTATTACGGGATTGGCTTGCGTAAAAAAGATAGTAACCGAATTAGGCGTTTTTAATATCAACGAAAATGGTTTTGAATTGATAGAGAAAGCCGCAGATGTTTCGGTTGAATACATCAAAGAAAAAACAGAAGGAAGATTGACTATAAGTAGTGAACTTAAAGACATTACTTTTTAATTGAATACAACACATAAAGAACTTATATAATGAAATTTGGAACCAAAGCATTGCATGCAGGCATAGAACCTGATCCAACTACAGGAGCCGTTATGACTCCTATTTATCAAACCAGCACTTTTGTACAAGAATATCCAGGCAAACACAAAGGCTATGCTTATGCGAGAGGAAAAAATCCAACTAGAACACAACTTGAAAACAACTTAGCTGCGTTAGAAAACGGCAATCATGCCATTTGTTTTAGTAGTGGAATGGGTGCAATAGACGCTGTAATTAAACTTTTAAAACCTGGAGATGAGGTTATCACAGGAGACGATATCTATGGAGGTTCATACCGAATGTTTTCTAAGATATACGAACCTTTTGGCATTAAATTTCATTATATCAACTTATACGATGCTAGCAATATTGAAAAATACATCAACAGCAATACAAAATTGATTTGGGCCGAAACCCCGACTAATCCAACATTAAAAATTGTTGACATTGCAGCAGTTTCTGCTATAGCAAAAGCCAATCATATTACCTTAGCTATTGACAATACTTTTGCTTCACCATACCTTCAAAACCCTTTGGACTTAGGAGCAGATATAGTAATGCACAGTGCAACTAAGTATTTGGGCGGACACAGTGATGTCGTAATGGGGGCTTTGGTTGTAAATGATGATGAATTATACCAAAGACTACATTTTATTTTGAACAGTTGTGGTGCTAATCCAGGCCCTATGGATAGTTTCCTTGTATTAAGAGGCATTAAAACCCTTCATTTAAGAATGAAAGCCCATTGCGAAAACGGAGAAAAAGTGGCACACTTCCTAAGAAATCATCCAAAAATCGGTCATGTATATTGGCCAGGTTTCGAAGATGCAAATGGTCATCAAATAGCAAAAAAACAAATGCGTGGATTTGGAGGAATGGTTTCCTTTACACTTAAAGGAGATGATTTTGATGCTGCGATGCGTTTTGCTTGTAATGTTAAAGTATTTACGCTTGCAGAATCATTAGGAGGTGTTGAAAGTTTGGTCAATCATCCTGCAAGTATGACACACGCAAGTATTCCAAAAGCAGAGAGAGACAAAGCCGGTGTTGTTGATGGTTTATTGAGACTTAGTGTTGGCGTTGAAGATATCGAAGATTTAATTTTAGACATAGATCAAGCACTTGATTTGGTTTAACTTTCAAAAGTTGTAGTATAATCTATTTCACGCCATTCGTGGACGCCTCCGCACAGTTAACGCTTTACTAAAAGTTACCCTTTCATATTATATTTTTTTAAGTCCCGTGCGGCTGTGTTCCGAAGGTTCGGAACAGCCAATAAGTCCCGCTTTTGTGCCGTTAATTATCTTGGCTTAAAAGAAAAAAAGAATTTGAAGCCATGATAAAATTGTATTCGAAGTTGAAAACTTAACGCTAATGTGTTCCATTGAATTCATATTTTTGCAGATAAGTTAAGAATTAAAAAATTTGAAAACGGGGAATATTTTTTTTGCACTATTGTCTGTATTATCTCTTTTTGCATGCAATCAAGAAAAATCTGGCGTTAATCAACTTTCCCAATCTGACGAAAATAAAGTAACCATCATTATTCAACCTTTTGATGAATTCCCCGAAAATGAAACCCAAACAATAGCAGTCGAACTAAGAAAAGTCTACTCAAAGGTTACAATTAATAAAAACATCCCATTTCCTAGTAATTCGTTAAACTCTTCAGGCAAAAGATACCGTGCCGATTCTTTAATTAAATATTTGAGTAAACAAGCATCTAAGAATACACTTATAATTGGACTAACCAATAAAGACATAAGTACACAAAAAGGGGAAATCAAAGATTGGGGCGTGTTTGGTTTAGGTTATTGTCCTGGCAAATCTTGTATTGCCTCTAATTTTAGATTAAAAGGGAAGAATAGAGCTGAAAAGTTATACAAAGTCGCAATTCATGAACTTGGCCATACCCAAGGACTTCCCCACTGCCCCATAAAAACTTGTTTGATGCGAGATGCAAAAGGCAAAGATGTATTAGACGAAGAAAAAGAATTTTGCAATAAGTGTAAACAGGTTTTAATAAATGCCAATTGGGCTTTTAAATAAAAAAATAAAATGAAAAACAAATATCTAATAAAAAACATTAGCATCGTGAATGAGGGTTCTATTATAACAAGTGATGTACTCATAGAAAATGGATTAATTAAAAATATTGGCGTTATCAATGATTCAGAAAGTCATATAATTGATGGCACTAATCAATTTCTATTTCCGGGTGTTATTGACGGTCAAGTGCACTTTCGCGAACCAGGACTAACACACAAAGGCGACCTATTCACTGAGAGTAAAGCTGCCGTTGCAGGAGGTACCACTTCATTTATTGACATGCCCAATACTGTTCCGAATGTATTGACAATGGAAATTTTAAACGAAAAATACATTATTGCAGCTAAGCAATCTTTGGCTAATTATGGTTTTTTCTTGGGCGTCAATGGAGACAATCTAGATGAAGTTATAAATCTTGACAAAAGTAAATTACTTGGTGTGTCGGATGATGGTCTCTATTTCACAAAAAAAGGGAATCTCCTTGCTGACAATCCTGAAACGATGGAAAAACTATTTGTTAACTGTAAATCCATAATAGCGATTCATTCTGAGAAAGAGAGTATTGTTGAAGAAAACGAAAACCATTACAAAAACCTATATGGCGAAGATGTCCCTGTTAAATTTCACCCAATAATAAGGAGCGAAAAAGCCTGTTATGAAGCTACAAAAAGAGCCATTGATATCGCAAACAAGCACAATGCTAGACTTCATATCCTTCACTTAACAACCGAAGCTGAAACACATTTATTCAGAAACGATATTCCATTAATAGAGAAAAAAATAACGACCGAAGTGTCTATTCACCATCTTTGGTTTAGTGACAAAGATTACGACAAATTGGGCACTTTAATCAAATGGAATCCGGCTATTAAAACCGAAAAAGATAAAAACGGATTGTTAAAAGCCCTTTTAGATGACAGAATTGACATTGTAACAACAGACCATGCACCGCATTCAATTGAAGAAAAAGAAAAAACTTATTTCCAAGCTATGTCAGGTGCTCCTATCATTCAACACTCATTAAACATTATGTTGGAATTTTACAAAAAAGGCCAAATTTCACTTGAAAAAATTGCTGAAAAAATGTGTCACAATCCAGCAATTCTCTATGACATTTCAATGCGAGGATTTATTCGTGAGGGATATTATGCAGACTTATCCATTGTTGACTTAAATTCAGACTGGACCGTAAATAAAGACAATCTTTTATATAAATGTGGCTGGTCACCTCTAGAAGGCACCTCTTTTGGAACCAAAATTACACACACTTTTGTCAATGGCAACTTGGTGTACAACAATGGACAATTTGACGAAAGTTATAGAGGACAAGCTTTAGAAACAAGCGAACAAGTTAGGCAACAATCTTAAACATTACTAATAATGTTTAAAAACAGGAAACTTCTTATTGTAACAAAACACAAAAAAGAAAGTGTTATTGCTCCCATTTTAGAAAAAGAATTGGGTGTTATTTGTTTTACTGACGACCATTTTGATACAGACCAATATGGGACTTTTAGTGGCGAAATAGAGAGAATTAACGACCCGATTACAACGCTAAAAAACAAATGTTTGAGCGCAATGGAACAAAATGATTGTGATTTAGCCATTGCAAGTGAAGGTTCTTTTGGTCCACATCCCACTCTATTTTTCGCAAATGCTGATGACGAGTTTTTAATCTTTATTGACAAAAAGAACAACATAGAAATTATCGTTAGAGAACTGAGCACATCAACTAATTTCAGTGGCAAAGAAATAAATTCAAAAAGTGAATTAATGGATTTTGCTCAAAAAATTGGCTTTCCCTCACATGGATTGATTTTAAAAAACAGTCAATCAAGTGGACAAAAAATTGAAAAAGGTATAGTGGATTTTGTTAAGCTTAACGATGTTTATGAGCAGTTAAAAACAGACAATCAAGCTATTTATGCAGAAACAGACATGAGGGCGTTGTATAATCCAACAAGAATGGAAGTTATAAAAACAGCAACTACTAAATTAGTTTCTAAAATTATGTCTTGTTGTCCTCAATGTGAAATACCAGGATTCGACGTTACTAAAGCAAACAAAGGACTTGCATGTAATTTGTGTGGATTTCCAACTAACTCCATTTTAAGCTACATTTATGAATGTCAACATTGTAAATTTACAAAAACTGAAATGTATCCTCACAACAAGCAATTTGAAGACCCAATGTATTGTGACAATTGCAATCCTTAAATCCGATATTTAGCTTCTTGCGAGTGTTACATACCCTCCCCGGCTGTCATGTTGATGAATCAGACGCCAAGCATGGCGTCTCTACCGATAACCTATTATGATTTCGCCACGAAATGGCTAGAAAATCATTGATTTATTCAATCAAACACCTAAACAAATAAACCTCCTCAACCATTTAAACCACCTAAACAAATAAACACCCTTCGAGAGCCTCAGGGTGACAAATAAACAAATAAACACCCTTCGAGAGGTACTCTCACGTGACTAGGCTCAGCCTAGTGGGTGACAAACAAATAAACAATTTAAACAATTAAACCCTTTAAACCTCCTCATCCCTTTAAACAAATAAACAACTAAACACCCTTCGAGAGCCTCAGGGTGACAACTAAACAAATATACAATCTCACTACTCAGCGCGAAACCATTCCCAACTGATAATTTATCAAAAAGAGATTTTAAAAAATAAAAAAATAATTATATTTACAGAAAAATTAATTCTAATTATATCATGTTAAATTTATCTTTAAAATCATTGTTTCTATTTAGCCTCATTTCTTTATACAACTTTAGCAATGGTCAGGGTTGTAGTGATGCTGGATTTTGTACCATTAACAGTTTTAAACCTAACAACACAGACAGCACTCAAGAAACAAAAAATCAATTTAAAACGGGTGCTTTTTGGGGAAATGCCGACAATTCTATCTTAGCTTATGGTGCTTATATTGAATACAACCGACTACTTAACAACAAATGGTCAATCGATTTGAAAATTACAAGTTTGGGACAAAACGGGAATAACATCAGCACCTATGGCCTTTCCGATGCATTTATCAATGCCAATTTCAAAACGCATGAAAATTTAAAATTAACAATTGGCACCAAACTTCCTTTTTCAAGAGCTAACAAACAAATTCCGCCTAATATAACTATGCCTCAATCTGCAAGATCTTTACCAATGGATTATCAGGCAAGTTTGGGAACCATTGACTTCATTTTTGGAGTTGGATTCCAATTTAAAAAAATACAATTAGCCGCGGCAATTCAACAACCTATTACTCAAAACAGCAATACATTTGCACCCAATACTATTAACACCATTGGTTATTCTCAATTAAATCAGTTTCAAAACACCAATCAATTCAAACGAAGTGGTGATGTATTACTTAGAATTTCATATCCTTTTACCGTTAAGGAACGCCTAATGATAACTCCTAGCCTACTCCCTATTTACCACTTAGCAAACGATAAATATACGGACTTCCCAAATATAGAAAGAGAAATTATAGGTTCTAAAGGGTTGACGCTTAATGGCAATTTGTATTTCGACTATGAAATAAACCATAAAAACACCATTCAATTGAATATGGGAATGCCATTCATTGTTAGGAAATCCCGTCCAGATGGGTTGACTCGAAGTTTTATTATGAACTTGGAATATAAATTCAGTTTTTAAACATTAAAAAACTTCTAGTTTATGTAAAATGATTAATAAGACTCTAAATAACCCAAAAATACCGTTAACTGATAAATTAATTGAGTTGATATCATGGATCATTATAATTGACGTTTGGATATTCACATTTAAAGAATATCCAGACTTATATAACATCATTCCAATTAACTATGACAATGTTGGTGAGCCTGATAAGTTTGCATATAGATTTAATATATTCTTTTACCCTATTGTAAATACAGCCCTTTTCATTTTAATGACTTGGTTCTATCAATTTATTAATTTTGTCTATCAACCCCAAAAAACAAGCAAAGAAAATGCTCAAAAAAAATTTACTTTTGTTTCTAGATTAGCAAGAGCAGTAAAGTTAATTGTTGCTGTTATTTTTGGGTTTATATCTATTAGTAAAATACAATTGATCAAAAAAAACAATTCAGGATTAGAAACTTGGTTTATCATTTCATTTGTTTGTATAGCTTCAATTGCCATTGTGCATCTATTTGTTTTAATTAAAGACTACCTTGATAAACACCCTTCATTCAATTCACATCTTAAGTAAACCATCAATTTAAACAATGACTGAAAAAAGGCCTCAAATTAAAATTCAAAAAACGAAAATAGAGCGCACCATAGATTTTTTAACTTGGGTGATTGTGACTGCAGTTTGTGTTTATACAATCGTTGAATATACACACCTTCCCAAAACAATTCCAATTCATTTCAATAGTGCGGGAGTTGCAGACGGATTTGGGAATAAAAGTACTATTTTAACACTTCCAATCATTTTAGTTTTTTTAACCATTCTGATGAGTTTGGTTAGCAAATTTCCTCACCAATTTAACTACCCCAATAAAATTACTCCAGAAAATGCATTAAGGCAATATAAGTTGGCAACTAATCTTATCAGATATTTAAAACTAGCAATCGCTTTCATTTTTAGCCAAATTACTGTTTCAACGATTTGGATAGCAAATGGCAAAAAAACGGGACTTGGGGTTTGGTTTTTACCCTTAAGTGTTGGTATTATTTTTACATTAATCATCCTTTTTATATTCCAATCCAAAAAAAAACAATAGCTACTTGTAATAAATATAACCAATTTGAATTCAATACTAAAAATTCATACATTTGTATCACATAATAATTTCAAATTCAAGCAATTATAGAATAAAATGATTCAATTAAATCCAAAAGTTGACTTATATATCAAAGACGGTTGTGGCAGGTGTGCCTTACATGCTACTCCCAAATGCAAGGTGAACAAATGGCAAATTGAGCTTGAAACACTTAGGCAAATAGTGCTAGAAAGTGGATTAACCGAAGAGCTTAAATGGGGTGTTCCGGTATACACCCATTTGGGCAAAAACATCCTAACAGTTAGCGCTTTGAAGGATGCATGTATTATTGGCTTTTTCAAAGGTATATTGATAAAAGATACTCAAAATATGCTGATAAAACAGGGGGAAAATTCACAATCGAGTCGCATTGTTAAATTCACATCAGAAAACGAAATCTTGAACCATCAAGATACGCTAATTGACTTTATACATCAAGCAATTCAAATTGAAGAAAATGGACAAAAAGTCGAATTTAAGAAAGATGATATTTCTGTTCCTGAAGAATTAACCCAAAAGTTTAAAGAAAATCCAGCCTTTAAAACTGCTTTTTACGAATTGACCCCAGGTAGACAAAAAGGGTATCTACTCTATTTCAGTCAAGCCAAGCAGTCTGCAACTCGTACTCAACGAATTAACAATTACACTCAAAAAATATTTGAAGGCATTGGTTTTCACGACGAGTATAAAATGAATAATAAGAAAAAATAAAGATTTCATCAATCATTTACTTCAGCATGTTGGAAAAAAAAGCAATCGAATTACAACAGATTTTAGATAACACCATTGACGGCAAAAAAGTATTTGGTTGCAATTTTGCAATGAAGTACCAAAATGAATTTTGGCAAGGCACTGCAGGCAATTTCGAAACCGAAGATTCATATTTCATTGCAAGCACGACTAAGCTTTTTACGACTGCATTAATTTTGAATTTAAGGGCAGCAGGGGCATTGTCGCTCAACGACCCAATTCATTTGTACCTAGACAAAAGCATTATTGATAGACTTTTGGTATATAAAGGCACAGATTATTCCCCAAAAATAACCATTCAACACTTATTAAGTCACAGCAGCGGATTAGCAGATTATTTCCAAGACAAGGAGTCCAATGGGAACAGTTGGGAAGATGAGCTAAAACAAGGAAGAGACAAGGCTTGGACTTTCGAGGAAGTGCTTACCAAAACTAAAAACATGCGTCCGAAATTCGCCCCCAGCAGCAATGGCAAAGCGCATTATTCCGACACAAACTTTCAATTACTTGGTAAAATAATTGAAACTATCACAGGCAAGAAATACACAAGTTTTTGTGAAGAAACAATCATTCAACCACTTCAATTAAAACACACCTACGTGTACGAAAACCCTAATGATCAAACACCGCATGCCATGTATTTCAAAAACGGCGTTTTAAACATTCCTCAAGCAATGGCATCGTTCAAAAGTGATGGCGGCATGGTTTCAAACACAAAGGATTTATTATGCTTTACAGAAGCCTTTTTTAATGGTCAGTTGTTCCCCAAGGCATACATTAATGAACTTCAGGTTTGGAACAGAATATTTTTCCCTATGCAATCAGGGATAGGCATTCACAGGTTCAAGTTACCTTGGATTTTCAATCCTACAGGCGCTGTTCCTGAAATGATAGGACATTCGGGATTATCGGGCACATTGGCCTATTACAGCCCCAAACACGAATTATTTATAGTTGGCACAGTGAATCAAATAGCTTATCCAGATTTATCCTTTAAAACGGCTATAAAACTCATTAGAAAGGCGATTCAATAAAAATACTATCTATTTAAATGCTATTTAAACAGGGTTTAAACTCCGTTCTCGCTCGCATCTTGCGAGTGATTTACCATACCGCCTCTGGCGTAATATGAAGTTACGAAAAAGAGATGCCAGAGGCAAAAGGGGGATTAACTCGCAAGATGCGAGCTAAAACAGGAAAAACATCAAAGAGATGCCGGAGGCAAAGGGAAGGTTAACTCGCAAGATGCGAGCTAGAACTGGTATTACTGTATTAATACTTTTGGTTTTACCCCCCCTACATGTCCAATTGATGTTCATATTACCTTTATTAAAAGCCTTTATAAAATTACCATTCTTGATCGCATCTAGCGACTGATTTATTAAAATTGAATATCTTTCTGAATATTTTTTTAATTATTTCTTGAAATTTCAACCCATGTTCCATTCCCATTTGAAAACAAAGTTAAAGTACTTCCAACAGAAGATGTAGTATAACTTGATTTCAAAACAATATATGCACTGCTTGTAATTGAAATACCTGAAGCGTTAAAAAACAATGTAACTAATGTCCCTTTAGGAAATTGATCTGCTGTTAGATGATTTATTCTAGAAATAGTATTAGTACCAGTAATAAAAAAAGTATTTCCAGACTTTGGTAAAACAATAAAATTCGTAGATGATATGGTATCAAAGCCTAAACTTAAAGAACCAAATAAACGTCCTCCATTTGTTAACAAGCTACTACTTTCATAGTCTGGAATTTCAGTTCCATAACTAAATGTTGGACATGTTATAAAAACATCTAAGTTAGAGTTTGTAGTATTTTGAATTAATAGCTTTGGCACAGGAGTATTAAGTGGATTTGCTGTTGAGCTCATCCCTATAAACTGCCACGTATTATTACCAGAATGTGGTGTTGATGTAACTACTCCTAAGGGTGCATTAAATGTTGTCTTTACTGTATTACTCTTATTAGTTTTTACATAAAAGCCAAAAGTACAAAATTTATGGTATTCTGAGTTTAATGTCAATGGAGCAACTTGGGGTTCTAATGTAGTTGATTCGTTAGCCGGCACTGTCAATTTCAATACATTATAATTAGGCAATATTTCTGCATCTAATAGTTGAAAAGTAACATTATTATTCGAGAGTTTCCACTGGTCAATAGTTGTAGATGACTTTTTAATAAACGCTGTATTTTGAAACAAATTACGAGAAGGATTTTTTTGGCCAATTGACTTTCCACTTGTTAAATTTATAAAATTAGAACCTTTATCAATCGTTAAGCCACCTGCATAAGTTCCATCCAAATAACTACCAGTAGTGGAAGAATGTAAATAAATTAAAGGAACCGTATCATTCTGTTGAGCTCCTTCTATTCTTATATTTTCGCCAACTATACTACCTCCTCCTTCCACAACTATATGACCATATTCTGATTTATATGGTTCAATAATTGTACCGTAGAATACATTATTATTACCACTTTCCACTCTGATTCCATAATTAAAAGCACCTCCAGAAATTGCACCATGAAAAAAACTATTGGAATTCACATAAGATGTTACATCTTGTGCAATCCTAATCCCAATTCTTGCATGCCTTACACGTACATCATAAAAAGAACAATAAGCAATACCTGCAGAATTTTCTGCATACAAGCTCAATCCACTTCCACCTGTAAAACCGTATATAAGAACATCGCTAATTTTACAACTTTCCACTGATTTGTTGTTGGCATAAATTTGAATACCCCCTAAAGTATTTGTATCGTTGGATTGATTGACTATTACTAAATTGGATATACTTGAATTATGACCTGTCATCTTTATTGCCCAATTAGCTGTTCCACCCGAAGTGTGAATATACCTCAATTGTGAGCCATTTACAGGTGTTTGTAAAACATCATTTCCGTTACCCAAACCAACTATTTTTACACCTGAAGGAATTACCAATGTACTTTTAAATCGATAAACACCACTTGGAACGAACAATGTAGTACCTGAAATACTTGCAAAATTAATTGCATTTTGAATCGCCAAACTGTTATCTACATTTACATTATCTGTAGCACCAAAATCTAATATACTTAAAAATTGATTTTTAGATTCCATTACTAATTTATTCCAATTTGGTGTATTTTTTGATCCTGTGTTTACATAAAATCCTTTAAAACTATCTGTTTGAAATACCATTAAACCTAAAGCAGGTGAATCTATAGACATTCTTTGTAAATAAGTCATTTTGCTAACAAGAAACCCTTTACTTTTACTTGACAATTCCAAAATTGCTGATTTATCCACTACAGTAATAGAATCGCCAATTTTTACTTGAGAAATCAAAGATTTATTGACAAAAATCATTAATAGCAATAGTATTATTATCGAAGTTTTTTGAGATAATAAATTCTTGCTATTATTAGTTATAACAACATTTTTATTTATGTTTATTTTATTATTCATTTTATTGATTATAGTATTTCAACTTAATAAAGACCTTATTTTTTTGAGTTTAAGAAACACTTTTTATATTCGTGTTTTTTAATTTTGAAATTTCTAAAATTGTTCCATCTTTTAAGAAAATCCTTGAACCTGTGGCGTTCTTTCTAATTTCAACAATGAAATTGTAATTGATTAGATGACTTCTGTGTGCACGATAAAAAAGTGACTCAGGCAATTTTTCTTCAAAATATTTTAAAGATTTAGTTACACTTATTTGTTTGTCCTCATAGTACAAAACGCAATAACTCCGATTGGCTTGTATTCGACTAATTTTATGAGAATTAAAAAACTGTGTTTTATCATGGCCTACCACCATTAATAAATCGTGTTCATCAAAAACCGCCACCTCTTTCTGTTGTTTTTCCTCAATCAACTTATTTATACACTCCTTTAGCTCCAACAATTCTATTGGCTTGGAAAGATAATACTTAACCCTTTCCTTTATTGCATCAATAGCATAGTGTTCGTGAGCTGTTAATAAAACCACTTTATTCTTAAGTGATAGCGGCAAACATGCAAGGAATTCAAAGCCATTTAATTCAGGCATTTCAACGTCTAAAAAAATAACATCTACAGTTAGGGTTTCTAGTTCTTGCAAAGCCAACTTAGGTGATGTGTATGAACCAATGAGTAATATCTGTGTTGAAAAAAAATGATTTATAACCTTTTCAAAACCATTGATTGCAACTTCTGTATCATCTATTATTATTCCTCTTAACATCTTTTTATCTTAGTTTTTATTTTCGGGTTCTATTAAATAGGGCATATTAATAGTAACACGTGTCCCAGACTCTGTATCTGACCCATTTCCTGTATTTTCAATCCTAAAAAAAGAATCAATTTTTAATAGTTTACTATAGGCTTTTAATCTATTTTGTATATTTTCCAAACCATAAGACTTCCTCTCTGATTCCTTTCTTTGATAACCAACCCCATTGTCTGTTATAATGACATTCAATTTCTTGTCTTTGAGTGTGATATCAAATTGAATGCGCTTTAATTTTTGTTTTTGTTGAACTAATCCATGAATGATTGCATTTTCTACAAAAGGCTGAAATATCATGGTAGGTACTTTAACATTTGTAATAGTAGCAAAGGTAATGTCTGAGTAAAAACGATAATCAAAATCAATACTTAGATTTCTGATTAAACCTTCTAGTTTGATATACTCTTTTAACGTTTCTATTTCTTGGTCTAAAGAAATAAAACTATAATCTGATTTTTCCAAGATACTTCGCATTACTTTGCCATATTGACCTATGAACTCAAAAGCTTTTTCCTTATCATTGTCCAACACTACACTTTGCAAACTCATTAATGAGTTACTTAAGTAATGAGGGTTAATTTGAGCTCTCAATGCTTTTAATTCACTTTCCAATAATTTAATTTCATTTTTAATTTTCATTTGTTTGGATTTATAGATTTTTTTGCTAAAAATAAATCCCATTAAAACAAAAATTAAACTATATAAAAACATTGAAATATTTGAAAAATACCATGGCGGATATACGTTCAATTGTATTAATTTGTAATTTTTACTATTCAAGTCTCCTTTTCTTCTTACATAAATCATATAATTTCCTCTACTCAATGAGAGTAATTCTATACTATTATTAATAATGGGTTGCCATTCATTAAACACCTCTGGTATTAAATATTCTAATGCAAAAGGTGAACTATTTACAAATGCAGCACTTGATACTTGAATTTTAAATTTATCATAACCTTCTAATATTTCGTACTTATTTACTATTTCTAATTTTCGGGAATTTAATTCTACTAAATCTATGATAATGGGATGATTATTATTAAAATTTTCTAATTGATATGGATTTACAACTACTACACCCTCCATACTTGAAAAGGCAAAATTTCCATTAGGTAAAACTACACCCGAATTTACAAACCTTCCATTGAATTCATTATTAATAATTCCAGAATATTTGTTAAAATATTGATATGAAATTTTATTATTTTCTCTTTTCAAATTAGCTTCAATATTTTTTTGCTTAAACCTAAATAATCCATTATTTGTAGGAATCCAATAAAAATTTAAGTTATCTTTAAGGAAATAATGTGAAAATCTCATGTAATTATTCTCATCTGTAAAGAATTTTTTAACCCTCAAATCTTTTGTTAATATATAAATACCTGAACCATAAGTAAACACCCAATAAAAGCCTAAATCAAAATCATATTGAATCATTCTAATATCTTTATTATTGAAGAAATTCAACTTATACGTTTTGTTATAAATAGAATTAAAATAAATCAAACCTTCATTTTTAACTCCTAATAACCAGCCATTTTCAGCCTCCAATTTGCAAATCGTTTTGAGTGTTTTATTAGGATAACTAAAAAACAATTCTAGTACTTTTCTATTTTTAAATAAAAAAACATTATCATTTGATATGACATAGAACTGACTTTTGAATTGATAATAATCTGTGAACTCATTAAATTTAAACGACTTATTAAAAGGATTTACAACTTCGAGTTTGTGTTTTTTAATTGATTTATTACTAACATAATAGACTGAATCATTTAATAAAACACAAATAGTATCTTTGTGTGTATTAAAAACAGCACTTTTTTTGTTTTTAGCAAAATGATAACTCAAGCTAAACACATCGCTTTTTAAAACAAGTGAATTATTTAAATAAGCTACTCTGTATATATCTCTGGTTTCGAAAGTACTGTCTGAGTAACAATCAAAATAAGATTTCATTACTTTAAATAATCCATTCTTTTGAGAATAATAAAATACATTATTATCATATTTTACATAAGTATAATCATGATATAGATTTGCATTAAATGGCATTAAATCAACTTTCATTACTGAATCATTAAAATTAAACAAATAAACATTTTCGTTTAAATTAAATGTTATATAATTTTCAAATTGATTAATGAAAAATTTGTTAATATCTATTCTACTATTCAATAACTTTTCAAGTCTGTATTGCTTAATCAATACACCATTCTTAAATAATACGATTTCGTTCTTTTTACTTATTACACCAAAATAACTCTTATAAACAAACATATACCTAGTGTTAAAATGATATAAAGCGTTCTTACTAATGGTATCATCATTATATAAAGTAAATCGTTCAAAAACTTTATAAAAGTCTTTGTTATTTACTGTATACAATATACTTATGTCTTTTATGTTATTTATATCCTCTGTTTTTAGATTAATAAAAGGATTTAAGAATAAAATATCTTTATTCCCTAATACTATAAAATCCTTACCATATTTTTTGTTGTTAACGACTTTGAGTTTGGAAAATGAATTTATTTCAAACAATTGCATTGCATCATTTAGCGCATACAATTTACCATTGGCTTCTTTGAAAATATTAATAAATCTGTTTGATAAAAATGTGGAATCACTACTGTTATTAAAATTTACAAAACTATTTCCATCGAATCTACTGATACCAGCTTGAGTAGCAAGCCACATAAATCCATTGTTATCAAAATGCACATCACTTATTAAATTACTTTGTAAGCCATTTTCAGTAGAATATTTCTGTGTAAAATAACTTTTTGTATTTTGACTGTATAAAAAAGAACTTACATTGCCTATTAAAAAAACAAAAAAAGAGAGATAATACTATCGTTAATTACAAAATTTTGTATTTTTTTATACATTGACGGAAAATTAAAACTTAATAACTTTTAATAAATAATTCTTTAGAAATTAAATTTACTTTAACTACAAATTTTATCCAAATTTCTTGTAACTCGTTTTGAAATTTGAATAAGTATAATTTTAAAAAATATAGATGTTGAATTTCAATAAACCACATATAGTAAACGTAATAAATAAATAAATTAATTGTTTGATTATCTAATCATTATATAACTTTTCTCTAATTAAATAAATCTACAAAATTACAATGTTTTTTTAAATTAACTAACTCATTTTCAGATTTTTTGAGTTGATTTTTTATATAATATTACTTAAATTAACAATAATCATGTATGTTAAAATTTATTTTCAAAAAGCTTGTGTACATTATTATTTATAATTTTTCAAACTAATTAATTGATTATATTAAGCATTCAGAATTCTTGTTAATAAATACAACCAATTGTTTTATTTCATTTTTATCCCTGTATTTTAAAGGTGCAATAAATTTTTTATTTCTGTAATACATCACAACAAAGTAGGACCTAAATATTCTTTTATTAAAACAAGTATATTTTAACCATAAATTGTCATTATATTTTATTTTAAAGAAAACTTGTTCTATAAATTTAATTTCATTGATTAAATTTTTTTTAAAGTACATGTTTAATATTTTTAATTTGCCCAATTGCAATTGATTTGTATTATCAATTTCAATATCATTTGATGTTTCTTTTATGTAATTGTTCATCATTATTTAAATTATTTTATCCTATCTATATTACTATATTTCCCTATTACTTTTTTATCTTTGTCTAATAGTATAAATGTAGGGGTAGCTGCTATATAATACTTGGCAGCTGCTTCTGTATCCCATCCTTTATAATCGCAACTGTGAATCATATTCTGGAAATTTTTAATACTTTCGTTATGTATACTTGAGTTCATATCCAAACTTACTGCTATAACAGTTAATCCTGTTTGTGTTGCTGCCCATTCATTTAACTTTGGCATTTCTTCCATACAATGTGGACACGAACTGCTCCAAAAAACAATTAATGTTTTTTCGGATTTTAACTTAAATAAACTTTTAACTTTAGTATTTCCGCTCACAATGTTAAGTTGAAAATCGGGCGCCAAATTCCCCACCTTCAAAGCGGCATAACCTTCCATTCGTTTATCAAACTCTGTTTTCTCAAAATTATCAAAACATCTATTTGCTAAGTCTTTATAATTTTCATCCAAATATTGCAAAACCTCTTCCTCTCCTATTTCTTTAAAACCAAGTGTAAGATATTTATATGCAAACTCGTGCGTTTTTTCATTACCTGCAAACTGTCGAATTACTACATCCACACTACGCTTAAAACCATTCGTTTTCTCCTCTGGCGAATAATTCATATTAGGGTTCATCCAATAGCGCAGGTAGTTAAGTATATGTTCTGTGTAAAGTGGCGTATTTATAAGCAATGGATTATTAGCATTAAACCCATCCCAAAAATGTTCTCTTTTGTAGTAATCTTGAAGTCTAGGGGACTCTTGTGGGTCAGTAAAATAAAAGGGACGATTGATGACCATTTCATAAGCCCATGTACCTTGCATTTCTGTTTTAAATTGATTAAAGTTTTGCAAATACAATTCTTTTTCTTGTTCCCACTCTTTAATAGCTACTTGTATCACATTTGACTTGCTATTAGGGTAGGCATTAATAAACTGATTAAGCAAATCTATACGTATCAATTGAGCATTAGTCATGGATTTATAGGCATACCATTTTTTGTTTTCTTCTGAAGCTGCAAAAACAGGTTCGGCTAATGCATCATTGGCTTTAATTGAAAATGTAATTTCTTTTTCTTTGCCATTGATGATAATATCGAGATACTGTTCTCCTTCTGAAACAGAATATACAAACCTGTAAACTCCAGGTTCAATGTTTGATGGTATGATAATATTAAAACTATCTCCTTTTATGGTAACGCCACCAACCACAAAACTACCTACATCAAATTTTTTCACTAATACTTTTGCGTATTTAGTGTTGTCAATAAATCTGCCTTTTACTACTATACTGTCTTGGGCTGAACAGTGGTTTGCCCCTAAAGCTATAGGGATTAATAAGTAAATAATTAAAAACACTTTAAACTTTTTACTTAACTCATTAATTTTTAAAATTTTATATAACATTATATTTTTTTATTTATTATTTTTATTATCCATAGTGTCTTTGTGGTGCATTTTTTCACCACTGAGGCGCGGAGGTCGCGGAGGGTTTCTTTTCTTTGCGTTCTTAGCGTCTTTGCGGTATATTTTTTCACCACTGAGGCGCGGAGGTCGCGGAGGATTTCTTTTCTTTGCGTTCTTAGCGTCTTTGCGGTATATTTTTTCACCACGGAGGCGCGGAGGTCGCGGACGGTTTATTCTCTTTGTGTTCTTAGCGTCTTTGCGGTATATTTTTTCACCACTGAGGCGCGGAGGTCGCGGAGGATTTCTTTTCTTTGCGTTCTTAGCGTCTTTGCGGTATATTTTTT